>Ga0206875_1051_pt1 | contig 28707 bp, 30 predicted proteins | sample Alteio_BWOrgCont_9_FD_152616 | JGI IMG/M metagenome (GOLD analysis project Ga0206875, IMG submission 152616) | Enriched cells from forest soil in Barre Woods Harvard Forest LTER site, Petersham, Massachusetts, United States -... | ecosystem: Environmental > Terrestrial > Soil > Temperate forest > O... | reverse complement strand
CTTTTCTCACTGTTTGCTGTGATCCTGTGCTTGTTTGGGATCGGCTGGAGGCGATGGATGGGAGCCGCTCTCGGATTTGCCTCGTTGGTATTGTGCTGCGGATATGCAGCTGGACTTTGAATGATTGCCGTTATCGACTACAAAGCGGGCAACCTCACCAGCGTCGTCAAGGCGCTGAAGTTTCTTGGTGCGCCCAACGGCCGTGGCAAATTAGATGTCGTCGTCACGCAGTCACCCGAAGACGTGCTGCGTGCGGACAAGATCGTTCTTCCCGGCGTGGGGCATTTTCAGGCGACGCAGCTGCTCGAGGATTTGAAGCTGACCGCAGCGGTGCGCGAGGCCGTCGCGAAAGGCACGCCGTTTCTGGGAATCTGCGTCGGCCTGCAGTGGCTCTATGAAGGTTCGACAGAGTCTCCTGAAACGCATGGCCTCGGTCACTTTGCCGGAATGTGCGAGCGCTTCCCTGCAAAAGAAATTAAGCAAATCAATGGAATAGAAGTCGGCGCGGAATTGAAGTCGCCGCATGTGGGGTGGAATTCGCTCGAAAACGTGCGTGCTGATTCCCGTCTGCTGCGCGGCGTCGGCTCCGGAGATTTCGTTTACTTCACGCACTCCTGGCGCGCGCCGATCTCTGCCGACACCGCCGCCGCCACCATGTACGGCGGCACCTTCACGGCCGCCGTCGAACGCGGCAACGTCATGGGCGTCCAGTTCCATCCCGAAAAAAGCGCGGAAACCGGGATGAAGGTGTTGAAGAATTTTTTGGAGTTATGAGAATGCCAATGACGATTTCATGGGAGTCTACCTATAAAGAGTTCAACTCTGCACAGTGGGCAAATCGCATGGCTAATCCTAGAAGAACTTTCGGCCAGTTCTTCCCACTGATTCTTTGCACGCTGGGAGCGCTGATAAGTGTGGCGATTTTCTTTTTGGATTTGGCAACCGGTAAAACCATGAGCGACACAGCGCTTATCAGTACCTTTGCATTTGTCGGCGGATCAGCCATTGGTTGGATAAGTTGGAAATTGAAGCTGTTGAAGTACTACGAAAATTTATGGCCCGCCAAATGCACTAACAGAACCTGCACGCTGACTCTCTCTGACGAAGGAATTTACTCAGAGATGATGGGCATCGGCAATAGCGACATCAAGTGGAGTGCTTTTTGCCGCTTTGTTGAGACGAAGAAAGTCATTCTGCTTTATTTCAGCAAAACAAGATGGGTCAACATTCCTCAGAGTGCTCTCACAGCCGATCAACAAACCGAGCTAATGCAACTACTTGAAACGCACATAGGACGCGACCAGAATTCATGCTGACGAAACGAATCATTGCCTGCCTCGACGTGCATGGCGGTCGGGGCGTCAAAGCCTTTGGTTTAAACTGAGCTACTATTCCTACAAATCCTACAAAAGTAGACTTGCATTTTCGCTTTTTCTTTGCTATAAATTATGCGGTGGAATTAGAATTGGTTCGACGTAGCTTTACCCGCCTCGGCCCAGCCAGTTTTTCTATCGCTCAACATTGGAAATTGACCTAAGTCCCATCGAATGTCATATTTGCCTATAAGTGGCCTGGAATCTCATATTTGCGGCATACCCTTTTCGTTATCTCTTTGATTCCAGCATATTTAGCGAAATAGGGGGAGGGGGGTACCTATGCTGACCAAACGCATCATCGCCTGTCTCGACGTCCGCGACGGCCGCGTCGTCAAAGGCATTCAGTTTGTCGATATCGTCGACGCCGGCGACCCTGCCGAGCTGGCTCATCGCCACGCGCGCGGCGGAGCCGACGAAATTGTTCTGCTCGACATCACCGCCACGCACGAGGGCCGCGGCACCCTGCTCGAAACCGTAAAACGCACGGCAGCGCAGCTTTTTGTCCCGTTTACGGTCGGCGGCGGCATTCGTTCGGCAGAAGACGCGGCAGCGGTCTTCGACGCAGGCGCGGACAAGGTCAGCATCAACTCCAGCGCCATCGCGCGCCCCGAGCTGATCGGCGAAATCGGCTCGAGCTTCGGCGCGCAGGCCGTCATCGTCGCGATTGACGCTCGCCGCGGTAACGCCGACCCGCACACCGCCGAGGTCTATGTATCCGGCGGACGCATCCCCACCAGCCGTCGCGTCGTCGAGTGGGCACGCGAGGCCGAACAACGCGGCGCAGGAGAAATTTTGTTGACCAGCATGGATGCCGACGGCACGCGCAACGGCTTTGACTGCGAGCTTACCCGCGCCGTCAGCGAGGCCGTCCAGATTCCGGTCATCGCCAGCGGAGGCGCGGGCAGCGCCGCGCATTTTGCCGATGTCTTCAAATCCGGCAAAGCCGACGCCGCTCTCGCTGCCAGCATTTTTCACTTCGGCGTCACGGATTCCCGTGCTCTCAAAGCCGAGGTCGCCGCGGCCGGCGTCGCGATGAGGTTGCCATGTTAAGGCAGCTTCTAGCTGCTAGCTTCTAGCTTTCAGTTTCCCGCTGTTAATCTTGATAAAGATGTGTACGCAAGAACAACAAAGCCTTAGCTAGAAGCTAGGAGCTAACAGCTAGGAGCTTCTTTTATGTTGATTCCCTCTATCGATCTCATGGGCGGGCGCATCGTGCAGCTCGTGCAGGGCGAAAAGCTCAAGCTCGCCTTCGACGATTTTGAATATTGGATAGCCCGCTTCTCAAAATATCCATTAGTCCAGCTCATCGACCTCGACGCGGCCATGCGCCAGGGCCAGAACTCCGAGCTTGTCGCCATGATCTGCAAACGTCTTCCCTGCCAGGTGGGCGGCGGCCTGAAAACCGCCGAAGACGGCCGGCGCCTGCTCGACGCCGGCGCAAAGCGAGTCATCTACGGGTCTTCACTCTTTGGCGCGGATGGCGTGCAAAAAGAATTTGCCGCGGGCCTCAAAAAATCTCTCGGCGAAGACGCACTCTGTTTTTCCGTCGACACCAAAAACGGCAAGGTCGCGGTCAAGGGCTGGAAGGATTCCGTCGACCTCACGCCGGAAGAAGCCGTCACCTGGCTTGAGGATTACTGCGCGGCCTTCCTCTACACGCACGTCGACACCGAAGGCACGATGCAGGGCTTCCCGATGCACATCGCCGCCGTTCTTCGCTCAACCACCGCGCGCCAGCTCATCGTCGCCGGCGGAATCCGCGAACAGCGTGAAGTAGCCGAGCTCGACGCCATGGGCGTGGACGCCGTCGCCGGCATGGCTGTCTATTCAGGAGCTATGGAAGCCTGACCTACTGCGGGCACGGCCCCGGCGTTGCCGGCAGGTCATAGTCAGTCCCCGCCACGGTCAGCGTCAGTGAGTTGAGCGTCCAAACGCTGTTCTCGCGGCTGGCTATGGCGTGCAGGCTTCCAGTGCCCTGCGGGCCCTGCACCGGCATGGTCAGGTCCGCCGAGCCGGATCCGTTGTTCTCACTTGAGCTGCCTTGCGGCAGACCTTGCGCTGCAATCGGCTGGCCGAGCTTCGAGATCGCGCACGGCGAATTCTGCGCCCGCTGAATGGACATCACATACACCTGCGACGACTTCAGCGCGCTTTTCACGCCAAAATAGACAAGGGTGCAGCAGCCGACGATCAGCAGGAAGATGCCCAGCAGCACCGACAGGATGATGATGACCCACATCTTCTTGCGGGACTTGGGCTGAACGGGTTGGGGCGCGGCGTAGACGGGCGGAATGGCTGCGTTGGAGTCCATGCGCGGAAGTGTACAACAGGCCGCGCACTCCGCCACCAAATAAAGAACTAAAAAATTACTACGTAGAGCATTTATTCGATGTTGGCGTCGTCCCCGCCGCCCACGATGGCGTAGTAGCCTTTGCGGGCCTGCACCTTTACGCCCTTGCCGCATTCCATCTCTACCTTGCGGTACTTGCCGTCGGCTTCCCTGTTGGTGGGCGTATAGCTGGCCAGGTACTGGGTGCGCAGCTCGTCCTGGATCTGGTCGAAGGCGTCTTCCAGCTTGCGGCCGTTGTTGCCCACGTTGATCACGCGGCCGCCGGTCTGCGTGGCCAATTGGTCCATGGCGCTCGAGCCCATGTAGATTTCGCCCGAGGCGAGGTACATCGCGCGGTCGGCAATCAGGATGGGGTACACGATGGTGTTGGCCTTCTGCGCCTCTTCAATCGCGTCCTTGATCTTGTACTGCGAGCCCTCGTCCTGCCCGTCGGTCAGGATAATCAGGATCTTGCGCCCGGTCTGCGATTGCAGCTTGTCATGTGCGGCCAGGTAGACCGCATCGTAGAGCAGCGTTCCGCGCGGGTTGCTGGTGGGGAACGGCCCGCCGCCGATGCCGGGAACGCCGCCGCTGGAGCTCGCCGTGTTGATGCTGGCCTTCTGCATGGCGCGGTCCAGCTCATGCGGGCTGCTGGTGAAGTCCGCGAGTAAGTCCACGTTCACGTCGAAAGAAATCAAAAACGCCTCATCTTTGGGTGTGATCACTTCTTTCAGGAAGCGCGAGCCTGAATCCTTTTCGAGCGGAAGCACGTTGGTCTGGCTGCCGGAAGTGTCCAGCAGAATGCCGATGGTCAGCGGCAGGTTCTTCTCCTGGGTCAGGTTCTTGATGGTCTGCGGCGTCTTGTCCTCGGCGATATGGCAATCGTCCTTGCGCAGCCCTGCGAGGAAGCCGTGATTGTCGCGCGCGGAAAAATAGATGTCCACCAGGTTGACGTTGACCTTCAGGGTCTGGCCCTCGTGCAGCGGCTCGTCGAGGGGGGCGGAGGCTTTGCTGGGCGGCGGCGGCGCGTCAGGCGAGGGAGCTTCCTGCGCGCGCAGCAACGCAGGCGCACCCAGAAGCAACAGCAAGACCGGCAGCAGACGCAGAAGTGGCAGACGCATACCCCTATTAGACGCGGATTCTTATGGTTTTGGCGACTGCCCGCAGAAATCCCGCCACCATGCGCCGCCGCCCCGAAGCAGGCCGCAGCACAAATCCTGAAAAACCAGCCGGATAGCCACGCCGGAATGAGCAAAATAACAGCAACGGATGGGGGTTGAGATGCGTCTGAGAAGCAGGGGCCGAACCTGGGCCGCACAGCGCCCCGGCGCTGGTAGTCTTCGCTGGTAGTCTTGTAGAGCACGGCGAGCGTATCCGCCAGGGAGCAAGGAGCACGGATGGAGCAAGGCAGGCAAAATTTGGTTTTGGGTGCGCTGACCGTGGCGCTGACAGTGATGTGCGGTCCGCTGGCGGCACAACCCACTACGCCGCAGCAACCCAGCCAGCAGCAGGCAATCCCTGACGCTCCCAGGCCGCAGGCGCTGCCCAATCTTTCGCCGCTCACGCCGGTAGGCCCGGCGCTGCCCAACGCACCCACGCCGGTAGCCACCAAGCCCGCCGAGCCGGAAGTACCCACGGCGCTGCCTTCCACGCCCCAGCCGACCGCCGAGGCCGAGCAGGAGGCCCAGTCAGACGAAAAGATTGCTCCGCCGGATTGCAGCAAGGTGACTTGCATCACCGTTTACTCCAATTATGTCAACGTGCCCTTCACCGTGAAGGATTCCAAAGGGCACCTAGTCCCCGGCCTCACCTGGCGCGATGTCCGTATCTTTGAGAACAACGTGCAGCAGCAGCCGAAATTGTTTACCGCCGATCCTGTTGCGCTCTCCGTCGCCGTGGTCATCGACCAGAGTGTGCCGTTTGACACCATGACCAAGATCAACAACTCGCTCTCCGCGCTGCAGGGCGCGTTCAGCCAGTATGACGAGGTCGCGGTCTTCACCTATAACAACGGCGTGAAGATGCAGACGGAATTTACGGCGGCGCAGAGCGCGCGCCTGGGCGCTGTGCTCAATCTCTCCAAGGGCAAGGGCAGCGAGTTTACCTACGTAGACAACGGCCCGCTCTCGCACAACATCACCAGGAACGGTTACGAGATCGACCCCAATACTTCTCCAAATCACAACAGTACGGTGACCGGATTTGAGACGCCGGAGCGCGAGAAGCACACGCTGCTCGATGCCATCCTGACGGCGGCACAAGAAACCGCGCATGCGCCCAAAGAGCGCCGCCGCATCGTCTACGTGATTACCGACGGCAAGGAATACGGCAGCAAGGCCAAGGAGAAGGACGTCATCAAGTATCTCCAGGCCAACAATGTTGAGGTCTACGCCACGCTGGTCGGCGACTCCGCCATTCCGGGCCTTGGCTTCCTCGATCGCATGCACCTGCCGGGGCAAATGCGCGACGACATCATGCCGCGCATCGTGGCTACCACCGGTGGCGAGACCGATCCCGAGTACCGCCAGGGCGGCATCGAGAAGAGCTTTGCGCGCATCACCGAAGAGGTGCGCACGCAATACACCATCGGCTACTACACCCGGATGTCGCCGCTCAATGAGAGTAAACGCACCATTGAGGTGCGCGTGCTGCGCCCGGGCCTGACCGTCATTTCCAAGGACGGCTACTACCCCAACGCGCATGACAGCATGCCTACGCCCGCCACCAATGGCAAACCGACCGCGGTGACTTCGACGACTCCGCCAGCCGCTTCCACCACTACAGCGCACTGACCGCCTGAACCGAAAATTGCCCTGAAAATGCTCTGAAAAATGCCCGTTCCGGAAAATGTTCTTTTTGCGCTCGCTGCCGCCGCCTCCTGGGGCGGCGGTGATTTTTCAGGTGGCATGGGCGTCAAGGCCGCGGGTAGCTCTCCAACCGGCGCGCTGCGGCTGGTAATTATCGCGCATGCGGTCAGCCTCACTGTGCTCACGCTGCTGTGCATCGTTACCGGAGTTGCCTGGCCGCACGGCGCTGCGATGGTGTGGTCGATCGCCGCCGGCGTGGCCGCGGGGTTTTCTCTCACCGCGTTTTACATCGCGCTGGCCCGCGGAGCCATGGGCGTCTCCGCGGCCGTCAGCGGCGTGCTTGCGGCGACCATCCCGGCCATCGTCTCGATCTGTATGGAAGGCGCACCCGGCGCGGTGCGGCTGGCGGGCTTTGGCGTCGCGCTCGTGGCCATCTGGATGATCGCCGCGGGCGATTCGCCGGAAAATGCAGATGCAAGATACGAGATACGAGATGCGAGAGTTGGTCCGATTCCTGCCTCGAATCTCAAATTTCGAATCTCAAATCTCGCTCTCGCCATCATCGGCGGCCTCGGCTTCGGCTTTTACTTCACCGCCCTGCGTATGTCCAACGGCCTGGGCGTGATGGAGCCCATCGCGCTCGCCCGTGCGGCAAGTCTGGTCACCTGTCTCGTGCTGCTGGCTGTGGTGAGTTGGCGCAGGAAGTCCGCCGCGGCGAATCAGCCCGGGCCGTGGCTCACTCGCGCTGCAATTGGCTGGGCGATGGGAGTGGCGCTGCTCGATACCGGCGGCAACCTGCTGCTGGTCGCGGCCACGCGCACTGGCCGGCTCGACGTCGCCGCGGTGCTGGCCAGTCTGTATCCGGCCGCGACCATTCTGCTGGCTGCATGGCGGCTGCATGAGCATCCCACGAAGCGGCAGCTCGCCGGGATGGTGGCCGCACTGGCGGCAGTGGTGATGATTACGCTTTAGTCTTTGCTGCCGATTCAGGACCGTTCGCCCACTCTTGCGCCTTCTTCGCCACCTCAGCCACCGACTGCTTTTTCAGGTCCAGGCCCTTCGGATTGAAGCTCGGCGCTGGGTACTTCAGCTTCAGCCCCTGCATCGCGTCCACCAGAATTTGTGAAATTGCCACGTTGCGAAACCACTTGTGGTCCGCCGGAATCACAAACCACGGCGCATGCTTGCGGCTGGTGCGCTCAAGAATCTCTTCATACGCACTCGAATATTTGTCCCAGAACTTGCGCTCCTCAAAATCCGCGGGCGAAAGCTTCCAGCGCTTGTCCGGCGTGTCGATGCGCGACTGCAGCCGCGCCGTCTGCTCGGCGTGCGAGATATGCAGGAAGAACTTCAGCACGACCACGTCCTGGTCGGCGAGCTCGCTCTCCCACCCGTTGATGTCGTCCATGCGGCGGTGCATGGTCTTGGCGCTCAGCTTGCCGTGCACGTAGGGGGAAAGCACATCCTCATAGTGCGAGCGGTTGAAAATGCCGATCATGCCGCGCTCCGGCACCTGCGCATGGCAGCGCCACAGAAAATCGTGCCGCGCCTCGATCGGCGTGGGCACTTTGAAGCTGGCGACATTGCAGCCCTGCGGGTTCACGCCGGAAAAGATGTGGCGAATCGTGCCGTCCTTGCCGGCCGTGTCCATGCCCTGCAGCACAATCAGGATCGCCTTGGCCTGCGAGGCATACAGCACCTCCTGCAGCGCATCGAGCTGCTTGCAGTGCTTTTCGAGCACCGGGTGCGAATCCTTTTCGTCGCGGAAACCGGGGTGCGCGGCCGTCGCAAAATCCTTCAGCCGGACCTTGCTGTGCGGCTTTACCAGGAAAGGAGATTTCAGCTTCATTGCGTAGGCCCTCCAAAAATGACGCGTTGGCCCTCGAAAATAAAACGACGGCTGCGAAATGCATCGCAACCGTCTCGGGGAGACACAGCTTCAGCGCGAGGCCAAAACCGGGGAAATCCTAGGCAGCCGGCGGCGGCTTCAGTTCGTCTTTGGCAGCAGGGGTGACAGTGTGGGTGGTATCGCCAGGCTTTTCCGGCGTGGTGGAATTGTTGCCGGAAAGGCCTTCCTTGAAGCCGCGCCAGCCTTCCCCAATGCCTTTACCGAGTTCCGGCAACCGCTTGCCGCCAAAGACGAGAACCGCAACAACAAGCACCACGATAATGTGCCAGGGTTCGAGACCAAACATGGGTGTTGACTCCCTTCCCTGCCAGTTCTTTGCGATGCAGGGAACGCAGCCCTTATTGTCGCACGTCTGACCCCGGGACCAGCAACATCCGGCACGGTCCACGAATTGGTCCGTTTGGCGTTGTTTAGGCTTTTTTCTGCTCCTTGCTCCTACCGGGGTCCCCAGCGTGCGTCCTTGGCGCGCTGGGGTGGTTCTTACCCTCTGCTCCCTGCCTTCCCGGTATATCCTTGAAGCAATGGTCTGGCCAAGACGCGCGACTTCAAGCCTCCAGATTTGAAGCCCGTCAATTTCCGCACGACCGGGCGCCCCGCGCGCCGCAATGAGGAAGATGCTCCGATTGATGATGAAGAAACAGTTGCCCGCGGCATTCATGGTGGGCTTGGTACTGTCTGCGGCCCTGTGCGGTACTGCCCACGCCCAATCGCCCGCGCAGCAGCCCCCGCAAACCACGCCCAGCACCAAACCCACCGCCGCTCCCGGCACCGTGCCTATCGCCGCGCCGCTGCCGGTCTATACCGGACCAAAGTACGACAACCGCTGGGAGATCTACGGCGGCTTTCTGTTCATGAACGGCCAGGCCGGCCAGAGCCTGCCCAAGCGCTACAACATGGGCGGCGGCGAAGGCATGTTCACCTACTGGCTGGGCAACCCGCACAGCCAGTCGTTCCTCAAGCGCCACCTTGGCCTCGCCGTGGACTACCGCTTCGGCGCCGGCACCACGCCCGTGCTGACCATCGACAACATCAACCGCGTGCTGGTCATGCAGCACATCGGCTCCGGCGGCTTCCAGTTCCGCTGGCTCAAGAACCGTTACGTTGCGCTGGATCTTCACGGCCTCGCCGGCGCCACCTACGGCATCTTCAACCACGCCACCAATGAGTACACGCCCGGCACCGTCGCCTATTGCCCGGCAGCGGCGACCTCCGGCCAGCAGGCCAACCTCAATCTCTATTGCAACGGCATTGCTCCCTGGGGCGCGGCCGGCGGCAGCATCGACTTCAATGAGAGCGGCAAGCTCGCCGTTCGCCTCTCGCCGGACATGACCTTTGAGCACTTCGGCACCGAAACGCGCGAGTTCTTCTCCATCTCGCTGGGCGCGATTTATCGCTTCGGAAAAAATCAATGATTAGTGAATAGTGAAAAGTGAGTGATGAAAAGCAAAGGCCCTCCGCAATGGAGGGCTCTTGCATTTGAAGAGGACAGCTTGTTTTATTCACTATTCACTTCTTCACTATTCACTGCCTCTTCACCCCTGCCAGTTCTGGTTGCTCTCCATGAACTCCGGCGAGACCGGGTTCTCATACACCGAGTAGTCACGCGTCACCACGGCCAATCCGCTGGGTGTGACAAAGTAATTCTTCTTGTCGTCGGCCGGGTCATAGCCAATCACCGTGCCGTCCGGGATGTGCACGTCGCGGTCGATGATGGCATGGCGAATGCGGCAATGGCGGCCGATGTTCACGTGCGAGAAGATCACGCTCGAATCGACATCCGCATAGCTGTTCACGCGCACGTCGTGCGAGAGCACCGAGTTGCGCACCACCGAACCTGAAACAATGCTGCCCGCCGAGACGATGGAATTAATCGCCATGCCCGTGCGCCCCGGCTCACCGAACACAAATTTCGCCGGCGGATACTGATACGCTCGCGTGCGCATCGGCCAGGTCTTGTCGTAGAGGTTAAAGGTCGGGGCCACTGCGGCGATGTCCATGTTCGCCTCGTAGTAGGCCTCGAGCGTCCCTACATCGCGCCAGTAAAGCGCGCGCTGCTTGTTCTCGTCGACGAAATTGTAAGCACGCATCTTGAAGCGTCCCAGGATCTTCGGCAGGATGTCATGTCCGAAGTCATGCCGCGAGTCCGGGTCCTCGGCGTCCTTCATCAGCTCCGGGATCAGCACGTCCGTATTGAACAGATAAATGCCCATCGAGACGTCGACCATCTCCGGATTGAATGGCGAACGAATGTCGGTGGTCATGGGCTTCTCAATAAAGCCGGTGACCTCGCCGTTTTTTGCCACTTCCACCACGCCGAACTGCGACACCTGGTCGGGCGCCACGGGCAGTGTGGCAATGGTCACGTCCGCGCCGGAATCCTTGTGCTGCTGCAGCATCAGCGCGTAGTTCATCTTGTAGATGTGGTCGCCGGAAAGGATAAGCACGAACTGCGGCTCCTCCGACCCGATGCTGTAAATGTTCTGGAAGACCGCATCCGCCGTGCCCTGGTACCAGCTCTTCGAGACGCGCTGCATGGGCGGCAGAATCTCAATGAACTCGCCCAGCTCGCTCGCCACCACCGGCCCCCAGCCCTCACGGATGTGCCTGTTCAGCGAGAGCGCCTTGTACTGCGTCAGGATGTACACGTGGCGCAGGTCGGAGTTGATGCAATTGGAGAGCGTGATATCGATGATGCGGTACTGTCCTGCAAACGGAACTGCCGGCTTGGCGCGGTCGCGGGTCAGCGGAAACAGCCTCTCCCCGGCCCCACCGGCAAGCAGAACGCCTAACGTATCTCTCATGCTGCCACCTCAAAAACACCTGCACTTGCTGCGATGCAGGATGCAGTCCAATATGACGCCCGAGGATAGCATGAGAGAAATGATTTTCGGCAAACGCCGATTAACGGCCGCCTGCGAAGGGCCCACCGCGCCCGCCGCTCCACCATCCAGCCGGGCCGAAAAGACTGGCCGGAATTACACGCCGGAATCCGCCGCTGCTTCCGCCCCGGAGGCATTCAGCTCATCCGCTGCGATGCGCAACGACTTCAGGAACGTGAGGTCATTGCGCGTGAACGGACCCACCGCCACCAGGTCGCCCTCACCCTCTCCCTCTTCTTCCGCCTGGTCCACCTCATTGAGCCCGATCGTGGCTTCCAGCATCAGCATCACATCAAAGCCCTGCTCGCGAATCTCGCGAACCACCGCTGCGATCTGCTCCGAATCGCTTACTGACTCGTGAATCGCCTCACCAAGTTTCTGGATAAGATCCTTGACCTGTTGGTTCAACGCCACCTCCCGCGTGCTTAATGAACAACCCTGAGTGCACCTCGCATTGGGTCTTCCCGGAAGCACAGCGGGAACGGCATCTGCGGGTATTGTTGGTTAAACCTTACAGCCTGAGAACGCAACTCGCCAAGTCCCCTGCCCTGTGGCAAACTCAGGCGGAAACTTCTCTGGTTCATACCTCCGGCACCTCGTCGGAGTAGGACACGTCGGCGGAGGGCTCGCTGCCGGCCGGCTCGTCCGCGCGCTGAGCAAGGTCTTCCACCGGCCCGGAGCGCCGCGCACCCCACGCCAGGAATCCCGCAGCTGCGGCGCACAGGCCGCCCACCAACCACAGCATCTTCTTCACGCGCAATTGCTTTCCCCTTTCTGCTTCAATCTTCAGCTAACCCGGTCCGTATAAATATGACGCGCGTCACACTATGTTGGATGCGATGTTTACATCCAGGCATGCACTCCGCGCAAGTACACTGGGGAGGATATGGATAGAGTCCGGTTAGGACGCGCGCTGGGATTCGGCGCCCGGGCAGCGGCCAAGACGCTCACCGAGGCCGCCGGCGCCGCCATGTCTCCCAACCCCAACGGCACGCGCGCATCCGCGCCCTCCGCGACGCCACAGCCCGCGCCCAGATCCACGCCACGCGCCGGCAACGTCGTCACCGCCACCAAACGCGCCGGGCGCTCCATCATGGAGCCCGTCAAGCGCCACTCCCGCGAGCTCTGGCTGGAAGTCACCGGCGCCTTTTTCGCTCTGCTCGCACTTTCCATGGGTGCAGGCACCTGGGCTTTGCATAAAATTTTTCTTGCCGCCCTTCAGACCGCACACGCGAATCACGCCTCCCTCTGGAGCCAGGACGTCCTGAAGTTCTATGTCGCCGCCGCCGCATGCCTGATGTTCGCGTACTACTCCATTAGCAACTTCATCCGCGCCGCCCGCAGCAGTTCACCCAAATCCCGGTAGGGCTTAGTTTCCTTTTGCGCCCTTGGCGCTAAAAACTTCGCGTCCTTTGCGTTCAAAGCCTTTGCTTTTGTTCTTCGCCAATTCATGCCCCTGCACAAACTCCCGTAAAATTTAACTCATGAGCGACTCACCCACTCCCCCCCTTCGCCGCACCGCCCTGCACTCTACCCACCACGCCCACAAGGCGCGCATGGTCGACTTCGGCGGCTGGGACATGCCCGTGCAATACTCCGGCCTCGTCGCCGAGCACATGGCCGTGCGCTCCGGCGTCGGCGTCTTCGACGTCTCGCACATGGGCGACATCCAGCTCCGCGGCCCCAACTCCCTCGCCGCCGTGCAAAAGCTGCTGATGAATGATGCCAGCAAACTGCAAATCGGCCAGGCCCACTACTCCGCCATGCTCTACGAAAACGGCACCTTCGTCGACGACGTCGTCCTGCACAAACTCGGCGAAAACGATTACCTCATCGTCATCAACGCCGGCACGCGCGAGAAAGACGTGCAGTGGGTGCGCAAGACCATCGGCGGCATGGGCGGCCTGCACATCACTGACGTCAGCGACTACTACACGCAGATCGCCATCCAGGGCCCGAAGGCCGCGGCCACGCTGCAAAAACTCACCGGGGTCGACCTCAGCGCCATCAAAAATTACTGGTTCACCTGGGGACAGGTCTGCGGCCTGCACAACGTGCTCATCGCGCGCACCGGCTACACCGGCGAAGACGGCTTCGAAATTTACATCCCAAGCGACGAACCCACCAGCGCCCGTGTCTGGGGCGAAGTCCTCAACGCCGGCGCCGAATTCGGCATCCTTCCCTGCGGCCTCGGCGCGCGCAACACGCTGCGGCTTGAATCCGCCATGGCGCTCTACGGCCACGAAATCTCTGACACCATCAACGTCTTCGAGGCCAACCTCGGCCGCTACTGCAAGCTCGGCCGTGAGCCGGAAGGGGGCTCCGACTTCATCGGCCGCGATGCGCTCGTAAAAATTCAGGAAGCCGGCGGCCCCACGCGCAAACTCGTCGGCCTGGAAATGGTCGACCGCGGCATCGGCCGCGACGGCTATCCGGTCTTCGACGCCGCCGGCAACCGCATCGGCGAAATCACCAGCGGCTCGCCCGCGCCATTCCTCAAGAAAAACATCGCGCTCGCCTACGTGCCCGTTGCCTTCACCGAACTCGGCACCGATGTCTTCGTCGAGGTCCGCGACCAGAAGGTGAAGGCGCAGGTCGTGCCTACACCCTTCTACAAGAAGCCCAAGAAGGCACAGCCGGTCGCCGAATTGCACGTGCCTGTGTCATAAGAGTTCTACGGTTTTTACCACTCCAGTCATGTGCATACCTCTGAACTGTCATCCTGAGCGGAGTCTCGCGCTTTTTGCGAGGCGGAGTCGAAGAGCCTGTCCTGAGCTTGTCGAAGGAACCTGCTGTCCAGCCCGCACCCGAACGCCTGTCCATACCTTTCAACCACCGCGCCGCCGCGAACCGCCGCGCCCTCTGCGTCCACCGCGTTTGCATTTGCATTTGCGTTTGCGTTTGCCTTTGCTTTTCTTGTTGTCATCCCCGCAGGCCGGGGCCCCCGCCGAGCGTTCTTTGCTCGGCGGGGTGGAGCGGATCTGCTTTTGTTCCTGAGATAGGCCCGGACTTTAGTCCGGGCAATAGATGCCTCAAACGGGTTTAGCCCCCGATATTGCGTCTCTGTCCAGCACGATCCCCTAGCGCCAACGGCGCGTCGTAATCCCAGCCTGGGGCGAACCGGGGCCCCCCAACGAGTGTTCTTCAACTCGCAGGGGTGGTGTAGCCCTAGGTATGCAGCCACGAAGGCCGAGGGCTTTACAGGGTGCTGAAAAAGTCTTGTTTTGTTAAGGGCACGGGTTCACCCGTGCCGTAAGTGGCGTGGTTGCAATTCGGCTTCAGCCGCTGAGGTACGCTTTTCCGGACAACCGGGACTTTTTCAGCAGCCTCTGAAGGCCCGACATAATCCCGCCGACCGGCCCAACGCAATTCCGCCGTCATTTTTCTACTTGATACTTGCTCACGCTTGCACTATGTGCGCAACCCGAGTTTGTACCGCGCATTCCTGATGAGAAGAGCGTTTATGAGGACTGATGTTTTAAGGCGCCCCAGGTTGTCTGACTCCCTATAGCGGCGATTGTAGAGGTCCAATCCGAGAGGGTCTGTAACCGGGGCCGGTCTATGCGCTCAACCCCTCTCATATATTCCGAAGATGTGCACTCATTATCAGCATCGATAAGGGCAATCGACACATGGCGAACACCCTAACGCAGCAGTGCGGTACTGATCTGAAAGACAGCTCCGCCCACGCTTGAACTCGTAACTTGCAGGTTATTTCCTACCAAATTGAATCGCTCCGGATCAGGAATGTTTGTGACCGTGTTCACTAGCCGGATAGACGACGGATTACTTACATCCATGACCTCGATCACTCCCTGCGAGTAACACCCAACATACGCATAGGTGCCGTCGATGACCACTGGAATGGCGCTACAGCTAAGGGTAGGTGAATTCAGTGGCAACGTTTCCAGCACTCGCAGACTGGAGGGATTGGAAATGTCGATGGTTTCTAATTGTGTGGCGTCGAAAAGGGTGACGTAGAGAACGTTGTCCTGCACGGCCAGCTGTTGCGGAGAATGCGCGACGAGTAGCGGGCTTCCCACCAATTGCATCGTCGCCTCATCCACCACCTGAATAGTGCTGGACGAGGCTAGCGGCGAGTTCTCAGAACCCGCTTCGACATAGATTTCTCCATTGGAGACAATCAAATATCCGGGATTTTCGTACTCACCCGGGCCAGGACTCGCCAGCGTGACTGCTCCCGTAATGACCGGCGCAGAAGGTGAAGCGAGACTCACCTTCACGACACCGCCGTTTGCTGCGCCACTGATGCCGATGAGCGGCACCAACACATTTGCTCCATCGAGGGCAATGCCAGGGTATGGCTGCCCCACCCCCAATCCGTTTACCGTACCAAGCGCGCTGAGTGAGCCATCACCATGCACAGAAAGCGTTACCAGAGCGCCGGTGTCATTGCATGCGACTGCCATCACGCTTTCGCCGGAGATGTGGGTAATGACCATACCGCTGGGCGAAGTGCACGGCATCGCATATGGCGTTCCGATAGCAACCGGTACTCCGCTTGATGTGTCGTAAGTGAAAATCTGGCCGGTGGTCTGTTCGGAGACAAACTCATACGAGCCAAGCGCCGTTACCGAATTCGGAGTGCCGGTGGCCGAAGGCGTAACGCTACTGATGGAAGGAACAGCCGGGGGCGCTGAGGTCGACGTGACTCCCATGCCGCAACCCGTCAGCAGCACAACCGAACCCAGCACTCCAACGTAGATACTCCGCATCCGTCGGTTCTCCCATCCGGGCAGCCTGCTCAATACCACGCCAATGCGCCCTTGATGGCGCTTACAATCCTACTGAGAGTGTCGAAACTGGACAATATGCGAGGCAAACTAAATCTCCTCTCTTTCTGTCTCGCAACGTTTTTGTGCAGCGCGGTCAATGCCGCGACCATCAACGTGGGCCCCGGCCAGATGTATACCACCATTCAAGCAGGCATCAATGCTGCCAATAACGGGGACACGGTAAATGTCTTTCCGGGGACTTATTACGAAAATATCAACTTCAATGGAAAGCTGATCACCGTAACCAGCACCAGCGGTGCAGCCAATACCATCATCGATGGAAGCCAAGGTGCCTCGCCTGCGGTAACCATTCCAGCGGCGAGCGCCGGTCCGAGCAAAAATATCTCTCCCCCGCAGCTTGTCGGATTTACGATCAGGAACGGTGGCGTTGAGCCTTCGTCCGCGCCAACCGGTGGGATATACATCTATGAAAACGGTCCGGTGATTACGAATAATGTGATCACCCATAATCACTGCTCTGGAATCTATAGCGATGACGGCGAGCCCACCATTCAAAATAATGAGATAGACACTACATTGGACAGTAACGGGGATTGTTTTCCCGGAGGCGGTAGCGGAATCTACATCGGCGGCCAGCTCGGACACACTGGCGGCACTAATACTTATGTCAATGTCACCGGTAACACAATCCAAAACAATACGCAGGGTGGACAGGAAGGGATAGGAGCAGGGGGGATTACCGCACTGCAAGGCGGACCTATCAGCGGAAACACACTAAGAAACAATGCAACAGCGGGCTATGGAGGAGCTATTTACATTGCCAACTCGAACACCGCGGTCTCGCAGAATTTGATCTATGACAACACGGCTGCCTGTGGCGGCGGAGCGATAGCCACTCGGCGAACCTCCCTTGATGGCGGCACGTTGCTTATCGTCAACAACACCATCGTTGACAATATCGTGAGTGGGACTTGCAACTCGGCAAGCGCTGCCAATGCGAGCCAGATTTTCTACGGCGATACAGGTTCGGAAGATTACGCTACCGCGACAGTCAACAATATCGTTTCAGGCAACACGCTTCTGCCGTCCGTAGCTTGCGGACTTGCGGCGAGCGCTGCGACTACTGTCTATGTCAAAGCGTTGTTGTTCGACCACAATCTCATCCTGAATAGTGGCGGCGGCAGGTTTGATTCAAGCTGCATCGACCCGACGGGAACCTATGGGAATATAAGCAACTCTCCTGAATTTGTGAATCCCTCTGCCTACAATTTCAACCTGCAGTCATCGTCGCCTGCGATTGATGCCGGAAACACAAGCGAAATAAATCTGGAACAAGACGATGCTTCCACTGTTATCAATACCGCTACCGATTTCGCCGGCAATCCGCGAGTTGTCGACGGCACCGGCCTTGGCTATGCGGTCGTCGACATGGGGGCCTACGAGGATGCGGGAACCCAGGACACAGATCAAACTGCCCTGACGCTGGCTCCATCCGCAGGCATCGGACAAATCAACTATGTTTATGTCGATGATGGAGGAACCACGGTCAATCTCACATCTACGGCGTTCTTTCAAAATGCCGGATCAATGGGATGTGCCGGGCCGATTGCTTTCTATGAAGATGGCGGTGATATTGGGTCTGCCAACCTTCTGCCCGGTACTGCGACCGCAACGCTCAACGGCGTCTTTCTGTCTCCGGGCGTGCATCACTTTGATGCAAGCTATCAGGGCCAGCCTCCATGCAGTCCTGCTGAAGCCGTTCAGATAGTTTTCATCGTCTCGAACTACACGCCTACGATGACGCTGACCTCTTCTCAAAATCCAGCATTGCAGGGGCAGCCTGTAACCTTCACGGCGACAATCTCCAGTGCCGATCCGAAGCAGGGCGGACCGATTGTTCTGACCGACAATGGCACACCCTTAGCCACGTTGACGCCAAATGCAAACGGGACGGCATTTTATATAACGAGCTCACTCGCGCTGGGAACGCACCAGATACTGGCGAGCTACGCGGGCGACTCGACGCACAGTCCCACAAATGCTGAGATCACACAGAGCATCGTGAGCAGCTTTACGTTGACTGCAGATCCTCCGTCGATCACCATCGAGACGCAGCATCACGAGTCGATGCAGCTAATCCTTACCTCGAATGGTTTTGCAGGACAGATCAGTCTGAGCTGTGGCGCTCCTTTGCCTGCATATGTGACGTGTGAGCTGCCCGGAACGGTTTCGCTGGGTGCGGGACAGACGCTTCCGGTGACGCTCACAATGGACACAGACGCCTTGCTAAATTTCTATGCAGATGCTCAGCCTCAAACCCAGTGTCCGAGACTGGAACGAATTGTGCTGGCGATCATGTTGCCGATGACCCTTGCAGGGTTAGTGCGGCGTCGAAGGCTGCTACATGGACTCTTGCTGACTATATCGCTTGCGACGATCACATCAGGTTTATCCGCGTGCGGAGATAAATTACCTGACCACACGCCTCCTGGAACGTACCTGATTCCGGTCACAGCAACGGGAACAGCAGCGGGCGGATGGCTGACGAGTCAGGCCGTCCAGATAACGCTGACGGTTACGCCGTAAAAGGACTGAAGCGTACTGGAGAAAATGGTATTTCGTGGCTGTGCCTTACCAAAGCCCCATCCGATGTGAAAGGAGAGAATTTCCAGACCAGTTCAGATGGGTTCGGAGTTGCTGGCACATAATCGAAAATCCGCTTAGCGACGGTGAATTAGTAACGACAAGTCGGCTTCTCGTCAGCTTGGCTGTACCAGAAAAGGGGTAATTTTTAGATGGCGATTGGCGCGGGGTTCAAAAGCACATGATTACTGTGCCAGTAAACGGTGCAGTCACGCCTTCACTGAGGCAGAGATGCGGGCTGGCGTCTATGGCATACCGGCGACGCGCTTCACAAGCTTGTTTTTCAGCCGATCCACCACCGTCATCTTTGTCTAGAAATCTTCCGGCACTTGCTTCAAGGGCTTCTTCGATAAACGCTGCATGTCCAGCGGACCGTTCACCACGCGGTCATGCGCTACCCTTCCGATCGTCTTGAGCGTGTCGCGAGCCTCCATCCGCTCGACGATCGGGAGATAACCGAAGAGCTCGTCAAGGTCTCGCAGGTGCCGCCTGTAAAGGCTTTTGGCATTGGACGTGCCTTCCGCCGTCAGCCGGACAACGCGCCCGCGACGGTCCGTCTCGTCCGGAATACGCTCGACCCACTTCTTCTTTTCCAGGCGGTCGACCGCCGCAGTCATGCCGGCGCCTTGAAGCAGCACAACATCGCACAGAGTCGACAGCGTCATCGGACCCTTATGCAACAGTGCTTCAAGAACCATGAAGTCGCTCATGCAGATGTTGGACGTAGCAACAGATCGCTCAGCATAGGCCGCAACAGCTCGGTACGCGCGTGCAAGCACCACCCAGAGTGAGGCGGTAATGGATTCATCGGATTCGGGCCGCATCATATCTCTCCTAGAGGTATTTCATAAATGAAGATCGGTAGGTCAGGGCTGGTAGCCCAGGGCTTTAGCCTTGGGTCTCCCTGACATCAAGGTCACCGAGAAATCAGGGGCTTTAGCCCCGGAGGGCAGTAGCAAACGCCGTCTGTAGCAACACCTTAGCTCGCTTCACCTCGTCCGCAGATACACTATGCGGCTTGCCGGGATAGCGGACCGTCTCTACCTTCGCGCCCATGCGCTCCAGCTCGCGCGCAGAATCCACCACGCGCTGCCACGGCACATGCGGGTCGGGATCGCCCGAGAGAAACAGCGCCGGCGTTCCGGCAAGGTCGCCTTCGTGATGCAGGTCCATACCGACTGGCCCAATCAGCCCGCCCGTAAATGCAATTAGCCCTGCATATCGCGCCGGCCTCGATGCCACAAATTCTGTCGACAGGCACGCGCCCTGCGAGAAACCCGCAATCACGATGCGCTCGCGCGGAATGCCCGCCGCCTCAATACTCGCCACGACCGAGCGCACCTTATTCAGCGCTGAGCTCAGCCACGGCTCATTCTCCTCTTGCGGCGCAAGGAACGAGCTGGGATACCACGAGTGTGCTGCGGCCTGCGGCGCGAGATACGCAAGCCCTGGCAGGTCGAACGCCCCCGCTAGCCCGAGAATGTCTTCCGCCGATCCGCCACGTCCGTGCAACAGCACAACGGCCCCGCGAGCCTCCGCCAGCGGCACGCCGGCTTCCAACACCGGCTTCTGTGCGTGCGGATACATTTGTCGAATACTGTGCGTACCGTTCATGCCTGCACCTCTTTCTGAGTCCCGCTTTTCGAGCTTTTCGCGAGCTGGTTTGTAGCCGAACTCTGATGCAACTCGATCGGCAGCAGCCGCGCCTCAATCAGCGCGCGCTGCCCGGCAAGCCACTCCGGCACGCGCAGCGCCTCGCCCAGCGTCTCCAGCGATTCGTCGAACGCAAACCCCGGATTGTCCGTCGCCAGCTCAAACAGTACGCCGCCCGGCTCGCGAAAATAAATCGAGTGGAAGTACGTGCGGTCCAGAATGGGGGTTACAGCCAGCTGCCCGGCAATCTTCTCGCGCCAAGCCGTCTGCGCCGCGTCATCCTTCGCGCGGAACGCGATGTGATGCACCGAGCCCGCGCCCGGCTGGCCGTAGCTCGCATTCTCGTCCACCATCACGTCAATCTGGTTGCCCAGCGTCGTTCCGTCGGGCGACGCGAAGCGCACCCGGCTTCCCTCTCTTGCGACTTCCTTGAAGCCGAGCATCGCCAGCGTCTTTTCCGTCGCCACCAGATCCGTCTCCAGCATGGTCACGCCGAAGAATCCGCGCATAGCAAACTCCACCGGAACATCCGCATAGCGCGCGGGCGTAATCGCCGGCACGTTCGCATGCGCTACCAGCTCCAGCTTCATGCCGTCAGGATCGACGAAGGTCAGTACTTCTTCGTCGAATCTTTTTCCAGCTCGCTCGGCCAGCACGCCGTGTTCCGCGAGCCGCTTCTCCCAGTAATCGAGCGAGGCTACGGGGACACTAAACGCGGTGTGCGTCACCTCGCCTGCACCGGCATGTCCACGCCGCGCATGCGGCCACGGAAAAAACGTCAGGATCGTGCCCGGCGATCCGGCATCGTCGCCAAAGTAAAAGTGATACGTCCCGGGATCGTCAAAATTCACAGTGCGCTTCACAAAACGCAGCCCCAGCACCTGCGTATAAAAATCCAGGTTGCGCTGAGGCTCTGACGCAATCGCGGTCACGTGGTGCAGCCCAACAATGGGTTCTGACATGGTTTCAAACTCCTTCAATACGGCTAATACTTCCATATCATAAGATTCGATATCGAAGTAAAAGATTCAAATCACCCCACATACCCACTTCCCACCGCGGGCGATTTTCAACACTTTACGGAGCAAACCCACCGCCGCAGACCCTCTACAATATCTCTATGAGCTATCCAGAAAACTACCGTTACGCCAAGTCCCACGAATGGCTGCTCTTAGAGGGCGACACCGCCACCGTCGGCATCACCGACTACGCGCAGAGCTCGCTCGGCGACATCGTCTTCATCGAGCTGCCCAAGCTCGGCCAGGAGATTGAAGCCGGCTCGACCTTCGGCTCGGTCGAAAGCGTCAAGGCCGTCAGCGATCTCTACTCGCCCGTCACGGGCGCCGTCAGCGCTGTCAATGAGGCGCTCAATAACGCGCCCGAGACCCTCAATGCCGACGCCAACCACACCTGGATCATCAAGGTCGACGCCAAGAGCCCCGCTGCAGTTGACAGCTTGCTCTCCGCCGCCGACTACGAGAAGTTTGTGAGCGAAGAGACCGGACACTAAAGGCAAGTTGTTAGTTCTTAGGTGTTAGTTGTTAGGTCACAGATTCACGACGACACGCATTTCTAACAACTAACGACGAGCAACCAAGAACTCGCTAAAACCTAAGACCTAACACCTGAGAACTCTTCCATGCGCTACTTACCCAAATCCCCTGCCGACCGCGAAGCCATGCTTGCTGAAATCGGCGTCGCTTCCATCGAAAATCTCTTTGAGACCATCCCCTCCGAATACCGGCTCAGCGAAGATCTGAAGATCCCGCGCCAGCATTCCGAGAGCGAAATCCTCGACCGCTTCCGCGCCTACGCCGCGAATATCGCCGATGGCGACGTCAGCAAGATCGAAAACGGCCCACGCTACGCCAGCTTCCTCGGCGCCGGCGCGTATCGCCACTACCGGCCGGTCATCATTGATTCGCTCGTGCAGCGCGGCGAATTCCTCACCAGCTACACGCCCTACCAGCCGGAGATTGCGCAGGGCACGCTGCAGGCCATGTTCGAGTTCCAGACCATGATCTGCGAACTCACCGGCATGGAGATCGCCAATGCCAGCATGTACGACGGGTCTACAGGTTCTGCTGAAGCCATTCTGATGGCCTGTCGCGTGACGGGTCGACAGGGCGCAGTCGTCGCGACCACCGTGCATCCTGAGTACCGCGAGGTCCTCAAGACCGTCACACAGCACCAGCAAATCCCCGTCACCGAAGTCGGCTATGTGCGCGAAACTGGCAGAATCGACACAACCGCGCTCGATGCTGCTATAACCCCTGAAACCGCGTGCGTGCTGATACAGTCGCCTAACTTTTTCGGCGTGATTGAAGACGTCGCCGCCATTGCCGAGATCGCGCACAAGAAAGGCGCGCTGCTCATCGTCTCGATTGCAGAAGCCGTCTCGCTCGGCATTGTTCGCCCGCCTGTGGAAGCTGACATCGTTTCGATCGAGGCACAATCTTTCGGCGTTCCCGTCGGCTACGGCGGTCCTTACTGCGGGGTAATCGCCTGCCACGAGAAATTCCTGCGCCAGATGCCTGGCCGCCTCGTGGGCGAAACCAAGGACAAGAACGGCAAGCGCGGCTTCGTCCTCACGCTCTCCACCCGCGAGCAGCACATCCGCCGCGAGAAGGCGACCAGCAACATCTGCACCAACCAGGCGCTCGTCGCGCTGATGGTCACCATCTTCATGACCGTCTACGGCAAGCAGGGGCTGCGCGAGCTCGCCGAGCACAATCTCGCCAAGGCCGCGTATCTGAAGACCGCACTCACCAAGGCCGGAGCCAAGCCACTCTTCACCGGCCCCACCTTCAACGAGTTCGCCGTCGCGCTTCCCGCTTCCGCTGATGCCGTCAACGCAAAACTTCTCAAGTCGCACATCATCGGCGGCCTCGCGCTCAGCAAGAACTATCCCGAGCTCGGCGACAACGCTGCAATCTGGTGCGCCACTGAGTTGACGACGAAGTCGCAGATGGATGCAGCGGCTGCAGCAATGTAAAGCATGGCCTTCTGTCTCAAAGTCGCGGCAATCAGTGGATTCGTTGGATTGGTCGCGATGTTCGCGTTGTGGATGCCAGGGCTTCCGCCGCACCACTTCTGGCTGCTGGCGTTCTGGCCAAGCCAGATTGTTGGAATGGGTATGGATGGAGTGCAGATTCTTCCAGAGATGGCGATTCAGTTTGTGATTTATGGCATCGCTGGATTTCTGTTGGGCCTCATCATCAAGGTTGTCAGGAGAAACGCTTAATGGACGTCACCGCCATTGAAGGCCAGGAGCTCACCGCTGTTGAATTCGTCAGCGACTACCTGCGCCTGCGCTTCGGCGATGGTGGCCCCTCACTCACGCTCTACGCCTGGCCGCACGTTCTGCTTTCGGATTTCTCGATCGCCTTCGGCGAACCGGAGTACCGCAACGCTCTCTGCGCACAGATTGGCGAGATGGTCGCTAAGGCCTCACTCGAAGAGCTGGAAGCGCTGACCGTCGAGTTAGAAAGCGGCACCGTGATCGCGCTCAGCCTGCGCGAAGAAGATTTGGACGGACCAGAAGCCGGCAGTTATTCGGCGGATGGCAGCAGTAGCGGTGAGTTGGAGTTTTGATGGTAACTCGCACACCCGAACAGATTAATGAAGAGTTTCGTCTTTTCATGGTGCGTCATATGCAGTTCATGAATCTCTGGACCGTCTATAGAGATTTCCTTTCCAAGCGATATATCCCAAGTGTTCCTGGTTATCAGGACACAGGAAATGCTGATTGGAGAACGCCCGCATCATTCGATGCTACTTTAATGTTTGTTCTTTACAGTTTCTTCTACAGCCTTGTCGACCAGCATGAAAAAGGAATAAACGCATTTCGCATCTGGAGAGCAAAATTTCCTGCGGAGGAGAAGGCAATAGCGGCCCTTGAGTACCGGATAAACCCTGTAATTCCTGACTTGAAGACCTTTCGCCATCGACTGGGTTTCCATGGAAGTCAGACCTTCAATCAACAAGACGCAGGATTTAAGCTTTTTGGCACGAACTCTGGTGGGAAAATGCTCAATCTCATGAAGCAGTACAAGTCACTGAATGCCGCATTGTGTGAACTTGATATGGCTAGAGTCGCCAACGATACTGAGAAGATAGCTGACGCACGACAAAAAATAGATGCAGTGACTGCACGTTGCGACAAGAACTCAACTGCAGATTTTGATAGTAGCGATTTAGAACCGCTTGGAGTATAGCCATGTCAGATAAATTCATCGGCACGCCCATCAAGGCAACCACCCACGTCAACCAGAACGAAGACCTCATGTTTGAGAAGTCTTCTCCCGGCAAGAAGGGATATCGCCTCGCGCAGCTTGATGTGCCTGCCGTTGACGCCGCCGCTCTGCTCGGCGACGTCGCCCGCACAGACGGCCTCGGCGTGATGCCTGAGCTCAGCGAGATCGAAATCATCCGCCACTTCACGCGCCTCAGCACATGGAACTACGCCATCGATCTTGGCATGTATCCGCTCGGCAGCTGCACGATGAAGTACAACCCGCGCATCAATGAAGCGGTAGCGAGACTCGAGGGCTTAGCCGAGGCGCACCCGTACCAGCCCGAATCGCTCTCACAGGGCGCGCTCGGCATCATGAAGCTGCTCAGCGAATGCCTCATCGAAATTACCGGCATGGACACCATCACCCTGCAGCCCGCTGCCGGCGCGCAGGGCGAGTTCACCGGAATCCTTCTCGCACGCGCCTTTCACCAGGCCAACGGCAACCCGCGCAAAAAGATCCTCATCCCTGATTCCGCGCACGGGACGAACCCCGCAACGGCAGCGATTTGTGGGTATCAAGTTGCCAACCTCAAATCGAATTCGCAGGGCATGGTCGACGTTGCCGAGCTCACCCGCCTCGTCGACGACGACGTTGCCGCGCTCATGCTCACCAACCCTTCCACCATCGGCGTCTTCGAGAGCGAAATTCACAAGATTGCCGACATCCTGCACGCCAAGGGCGCTCTGCTTTATATGGATGGCGCCAACATGAACGCCCTCCGCGGCAAAACCCGCCCCGGCGATTTCGGTGTCGACGTCATGCACCTGAACCTGCACAAGACCTTCTCCACGCCACACGGCGGCGGCGGCCCGGGCAGCGGCCCCGTGGCCTGCAAAAAAATCCTGGAGCCGTTCCTCCCCACGCCGGTCGTCAAGACCAATGCCGATGGCTCACTCGGTCTCGATTACAACCGTCCACAGTCGGTCGGTCGCGTGCGCGCGTGGTATGGCAACTTCGGCATGTTCATCCGCGCGCTCGCGTACATCCTGGCCAACGGCCCTGATGGATTAAGGCAAACCACGGAAGACGCCGTGCTCAACGCCAACTACATCCGCGCCAAGCTCATGGACACCTTCGATCTTCCCTACAAAGCGCCGTCGCTGCACGAGGTTGTTTTCTCGGACAAGCTGCAGGCCAAGCACGGCGTAAAGACCGGAGACATGGGCAAGCGCCTGATCGACTACGGCTTCCACGCCTACACAGTGAGCTTCCCGCTGGTCGTCGCCGGCGCGATGATGATTGAGCCCACGGAGAGCGAGTCTAGAGAAGAATTAGATCTGCTCATCGACGCGCTCAAGCAAATTGCCCGCGAAGCCGAAGAAAATCCTGAGCTGGTGCAGAACGCTCCGCACAACACGCGCATCCAGCGGCTCGATGAAACGACCGCTGCGCGCAAGCCGGTGCTGCGCTGGAAGGCTCCCGCTGCGGGTACGTCGCTTACGCCGGATAGTGCTGCCAAGGAGTGGTAGTCAAATCGAAACAGACCACCTTAATCAACTCTCCGAAGCAGTCCTGGCCTGTGCCTATCGCGTCCACAGCGCACTAGGACCAGGCTTGCTTGAGAGCGTCTACAAGGCCTGCCTTGCAATTGAACTACAGGACGCCGGCTTTCAAGTTTCCAGCGAACACCATGCCCTGTTATCTACAAGGGCCAGCAGATTACAGATGTGGGCTACCGCATGGACATACTTGTGAACAACATCCTCGTACTCGAGATCAAATCCGTAGACGCCATTCATCCCGTCCATCTATCGCAGCTTCTCTCCTACCTACGGCTGGCTGATAAACGCTACGGACTGGTGCTGAACTTCAACACCGAGCATCTCCGCGATGGCATCAAGCGGGTCGTGAATAAGTTCTAAAAGAAAACACGGAGGAAGCAGAGTCAACGGAGGTTTCACAGAGGAAACCTCGATTTTTCTCTGCGAAACCTCCGCAACCTCTGCGAACTCCGCGTTTTCTTTAAAGTAGCCTTACTTCGCCACCTTTACCGGAACGGACACGTCCGTCGTCTCCCACTTCACGTGCAGCTCGGTCGAATTCGCCGTGGTGTGCTCAAACGAAATCGTCATGCTCTCCTGCGGTGCGGGCAGCGTTCCTACGTGCATCGCCGTGCGCCCCAGGTCATTGCCCGCCGGGTAGGGGATGCCCCACTCACCGGTTTTCGTGCTCACGATGAACTTCCATTCATGCTCGTTCACCGGCAGCGTGAATAGGGTGTAGGTCCCCGCCGGAACATGCAGGTCGCCAATCATCAAATCCACCGGCGTGATAATCGTGGTTGCCGGGTTCGCGCCGGTGCGCCACTCCTGCCCCCACGGCACCAGCCCACCCATAATCTTGCGCCCGCGCATGGCCGGCGAGTTGTACTTGACGACGACCTGCTGGCCGCCGAGCGTCACATCCGCCTGCGCGGGCGGCGAAGGCATCGGCCGGGCGCTCTGCTGTGCCGGCGCGCTGACGGCAGCGACCGCAAACAATGCCGCTGCGAGAAGAAAACGAAAGTTGGAGGAAGGGAAAATTGTCTTCATGGCATTCCATGCTACGCCATCCGGCGCATCGGTTCGCCGACGCTTTATTTGCAGGATGAATGGACGGGTGCCGTCAACTCGCGCTCCTCGCGAGCCCACCCGCGGCCGCGCTGCCGGAAACCACAACCCGCAGCGACTGTCCCCGCGAACCTGTCGCGGGCACCGCTCAAAAAAAATCTACTTCTTCAGCCAGCGCGATGCCATGAGCCCCGCCGCGCCCACCACTGCAAGAATCGACGTGGAGCACTCCGGAGAATCGTCGCATCCTGACTGGGCCTTCGCAATTCCGCTCAACGCAACGAACATGACTGCAATGATGCAAAGTCTTAATTTCACGTCTTCTCCTCAAGCCATCACTTATACCGTTTGGCGTACTCAATATAGCAAAATAGCAAACAGGGAACGGTGCGGCTGGTCTTCTGATTAGTCGTAGAAGCATACCCCATCGAACACCGGGTCGTCGAGCCGCCCGGTTGACCCTGAGGATTCTGCTACGCTAGTTATACGCGCCCGTAGCTCAGCTGGATAGAGCGGCAGCCTCCGAAGCTGTAGGTCAGAAGTTCGAATCTTCTCGGGCGCACCACCTTCCCTTTCTCCCAACCTTCGCCCCTGCACTTACCCCCATGCGTCTACGGTCACCGCTCGCATCGGCGTGCCGGCCAGCCGCTCCAGGAGCGCCGCGGTCACCGCAATCGTGCCCGACCGGTTGGCCTCCAGCTCGGCCTGGTGCCCGTCATGCAGCAGGATGTTGGCTCCCCGGCGCCAGCGGCGCGCCCGCCGCAGGCCGCCGTCAATGTATTTCAGGATTCCCTCGGCCCCAATCGGCTGCCAGTCATGCCCCATGGTGTTCCACTGCACGGTCTGCATGCCCAGATGGCGCGCAATGCGCATCACCGCCGGCCGCCGCGCCCCATGCGGAGGCCGCATGAACCGCACCCGCTCTCCGGTCAGGTCCTCCAACAGCTTCGAGCACCCGCCAAGCTCCTCGCGGATCACCCTCCCCGGCTGCCACGCCAGCCACGGATGCGTCATCGTATGGTTGCCCACCAGATGCCCAGCGGCGTACACCGCCCGCACCAGCTCCGGATAGCGCCGCGCATGCGCGCCAATCATGAAAAATGTGGCCCGGGCGTTATAGCGCGCCAGCACCTCCAGCAGCCCGGTCGTGGCTGCCGGGTTGGGGCCGTCGTCATACGTCAGGGCGATTTCGTTGGGATCGTGCCCCGCAATCACCGTGCGGCCAAATAGCTGGGATTCCGGCCCGAAGGCCGCATGGGTCATCAGCGCCCCCGCCGTGGCCACGGCCCCGGAAAGTGAAAGTGCGGTCGTGAGAGTAGCTTGCATCTAAATAATGGGCTTCTTGCGTCTTGAGTGTAGCGCGTGACCGGGCCCAGCAATATGCCTTGCTCGCTTCGGTAACGAGTCGGTAATGGGCCAGTTAGAGCTTTGAAGAAGACGGGCTGGCAGGCCTGGACTTTAGTCCAGGGTCTCAAGTCCATCAAGAATCCATAAAGCAAGGGGGCTT
>Ga0206875_1054_pt1 | contig 28759 bp, 27 predicted proteins | sample Alteio_BWOrgCont_9_FD_152616 | JGI IMG/M metagenome (GOLD analysis project Ga0206875, IMG submission 152616) | Enriched cells from forest soil in Barre Woods Harvard Forest LTER site, Petersham, Massachusetts, United States -... | ecosystem: Environmental > Terrestrial > Soil > Temperate forest > O... | reverse complement strand
TCTTTTACTACTATTTCTACAATATGCTCATCACACAAACCATCGCCTGCAATTAACGTGTCTTCTATATGTTTTTCAAAACTATCATTATCCGAGTCCATTACGCCGGCTATGCCACCTTGTGCATACTTGGTATTGGTTTCATCACTTTGTGCTTTGGTAATTATCGTTACGGTTTTATCCGGGCAATCCTGTGCTACTTTTAAAGCATACGTTAAACCTGCGATACCGCTGCCTATTACTAAAAAATCTGTTTGCATGGCACAAAGTAAAAATTAAAAAGTAAAAGTGAAAAATATATAATTGAAGAATGCCGGGGTATAATTTACCTGATTTCAATAAAGGGTTGATAACCTTTGAAAGGTTGTCAACCCTAAGCAGAGAGTATTTTGAATAATTGAGTTATTATGTAATGACTAAAGGCTCATCATCTCCTTAAACTTTACCGCCTGCCTGCGGCTTACTTCTACTTTATCACCGCCTTGTAAATCCAATAATAATCCACCATTAAAGTAGGGTTCTATTTTTTCAATCATGCGAAGGTTTACAATATGCTTGCGGTTGGCACGGAAGAAAATTTTATCGTCCAACCGTTCTTCCAATGCATTGAGCGATTTTAATATTAATGGTTTGTTGCCTGCAAAAAACACTTTGGCATAATTACCAACACTTTCAAACAACCGCACTTCGGATAGTTTTACAAACCAGCAGCGTTCGCCATCTTTTACAAATACCTGATCGTTTTCACTTAATGTACCCCGATTTACATTTTGCAAAATGCCGGCTTCTTTTTCATCTGCCAGTTGTAATTTTTGCAATGCATCTGCCAGGCGTTTCGGTTCTACCGGCTTCATTAAATAATCCAACGCATTTACTTCAAAAGCTTTTAAGGCATATTCATCATATGCCGTTGTAAAAATTACATGTGGCGTATGGTCCAGTTCTGCCAGCATATCAAAACCGGTTTTACCGGGCATTTGAATGTCTAAAAAAATTAAGTCGGGGCTTTGCGCTTCAATCTTTTCCAGTCCTTCGGTAGCATTGGCAGCTTCATCAATCACTTCAATTTCCGGAAAATCGTTCAGTAATTTTTTCAGCTCATTTCTTGCCAAACGTTCGTCATCAATAATAATAGCTCTATGCATACAATTCGTTTTTATTGTGTTAAAACAGGCATTGATATTTTTGATTGTACCATATTATTGGTAAGGTTCGTTAACGTAAATGTAGCCTTACCCTGATATAATAAATTCAATCTGTCTTGTGTACTCTTTACGCCAAAACCTTCTTCATTAATATGCCCATTCAACTGTCCCGTATTTTGTACAATTAACTCATGGCAGTCTTCTCTAAAATCAGATATGATACGGATTGTACCTCCATCTTCTTTTTTACTGATGCCATGTTTAATTGCATTTTCAACCAATGTTTGCAGCATCATTGGTGGCACGGGTTGTGTTAATGTGTCTTCATCAATCTGCAACTCTATCTTTAATCTTTCTTCAAATCGCATTTGTTCCAAAGCCAGATAATCGTTTACGATACTTAATTCATCTTCGAGAGAAACGGTTTCTAATTTCTCTGTCTTTAAACTGCTGCGCAGAATATTACTAAGCTCTGTTATAGCACTTCTTGCTCTCGTTGGATTTTCATCTACCAAAGCTCTTATGCTGTTTAATGCATTAAAAATAAAATGCGGGTTGATATGCGATTTGATTGTTTTTAATTCAAGCTCTTTTACTACTGCCTGAAGTTTTAATGTATTTAGTTCCTGACGGCGGTTATGTTCTATGTAGTGATACGTGTAATAAATCAGGTTCCAGATAAAGAAGATAAAAAAATTGCTGATGCTTTCACGGGCTATTGAATTCCATACAGATACTTCGGGGGTAGTTGTATCTTTTATGTTTAAGATTTTTTCTGTACCAACATCCGCAATGGCATATACAATAGAAAAAAAGAATAGTAATGAGTATAAAAGAAACAATCTGTTGCCGTATATGCATTTCCAAAAATTTATACTCCAGTATAACCATTCGCATGATATGCGAAACAGCGATGCCTAATATAAAAAGGATTGCAATAAGCTGATAAAAATGGTCGATTAATTTGGTGGACAAGGTTAGGTAAAAGAATATATTAATCGCTACAAAAGCACCCCATCCCACAAATTGGCAAAGCCAGTATTTTGAAATTTGTTTATACATACGCAATTGCAAATTTATATATCTGCCTTACTAATTTACGGTTTGTTTTGATTAATGGCGGGATAAGTATGTTGAATGCTGTATGTTATAGGTTGAATGGAAACCCAGCTTGCTTCAAAAACGCCGGTATACAACATTTAGAATGCAACATTCAACATAATAATTTAGTTTTACAATGAATAAAAACTGTAAATGGCAAATCCCAATTTAAATAAGGAAACTGAGTTGTTGAGTTCGGCTGATAAGGAATTTGAGAACAATATCCGGCCGAAAGAAATGGTTGAATTTGCCGGACAACCGCAAACAATTGAGAACCTCCGCATCTTTATAAAAGCGGCAAAAATAAGAGGCGAGGCTTTGGACCATGTTTTATTTCATGGCCCTCCGGGGCTTGGAAAAACTACATTAAGCCGCATTGTTGCCAATGAGCTTGGCGTAAACATTAAAGAAACCAGCGGCCCCGTAATTGAAAAGCCCGGCGACCTCGCAGGTTTGCTCACCAATCTGGAAGCCAATGATGTGTTGTTTATTGATGAAATACATCGCCTCAGTAATGTGGTGGAAGAATATTTATATGCTGCGATGGAAGATTTCCGTATTGATATTATGATTGATAGCGGACCTAATGCAAGAAGCGTTCAGATTAACTTAAACCCATTTACATTAATCGGAGCTACTACCAGAAGTGGTCTGCTTACAGCTCCATTACTTTCCCGTTTCGGTATTAAATCAAGATTGGAATATTACAATGCAGAAACGCTTCAAAAAATATTATTGCGTTCTGCAAAAATATTAAACACATCGATTGAAGAAAACGCTGCTGCAGAAATAGCCCGCAGAAGCCGCGGTACACCAAGGATTGCGAATGGCTTATTAAGACGAGTGCGTGATTTTGCGCAGGTCTTAAATGATGGTCAAATTGATTTAGGCATTACGCAACATTCATTAAAAGCATTAAATGTAGATGAACATGGGTTGGATGAAATGGACAACAGAATCTTAAGTACCATCATCGAAAAATTCAAAGGGGGTCCGGTTGGTATTACTACTATTGCAACAGCGGTAGGCGAAGAAACCGGCACTTTGGAAGAAGTGTATGAACCATTTTTAATTCAGGAAGGCTTCATCATGCGTACACCACGTGGCAGAGAAGCTACTGAAAAAGCATACAAACATTTGGGCAAAAAAATGCCGCACAATGGCGGCAATAATTTATTTGATAGCTTATAAAAATTTACGGAGCTACAAGCCTAAAGCCGTTTCCATGAATATTTACTATCTCGATGGTAGTATCTTCTTTTAGGTATTTGCGCAGTTTTGCAATATACACATCCATACTGCGACCATTGAAGTACGTATCGCTGCCCCATATTTTTTTCAGGGCAGCTTCTCTTGGCAACAAGTCATTTTTATATTCGCTCAGCATTTTAAGCAGTTCATTTTCTTTGGGAGAAAGAACCTGTGTTTTGCCATCAAAAATTAATTCACGCAGGCGTGGATTGAAATGATATTTACCTAAATCGAACTCTGCGTTTACTTCTTCTTTATGGAATTCTTCATTGCGTTTTAAAATTGCTTTAATCTTCAACAACAATACTTCACTATCAAAAGGTTTGGTGATATAATCATCCGCACCTAATTTGTACCCCTGAATAATATCATCTTTCATTGTTTTTGCACTCAGGAAAAACAAAGGCACATCCGGATTAATATCTCTGATATCTTCAGCCAACGTAAAACCATCTACATGTGGCATCATTACATCCAACAGGCAGATGTCAAATTTTTCCCGTTGAAAAGCGGCCAATCCAAGCCGGCCGTCTCTTTCCAATGTTACATCATAATCGTTCAGTTCCAGATAATTTTTCAACACCATCCCAAGGTTGGTATCATCTTCACAAAGTAATATTTTAGGCTTTGAAGTTTCCATTGTTTAATCAGTTTAACAACAAATAAAAGTAATTCATTTTAACCGTAACGAATATAGGGACTAATTTTTTGTTAAACCACAAATTTTGATGTGTGATTTATGATTTACGCTACTGGTTACTTCTTTTTAATAACCAAAAACCCAAAACTTTAGTCCGTTTTTACCTTAATAAAATCAAACAGCATACATCCCAAATCTCACATCAAATTGTATCTTTCCGAAAATTTTTTATGGCACAAAGAGATGATTTTATACAAGCCGTTAAAGCCGGTTATACATTTAAAGGAGAGGCAGTTAAAATTGGTGCTGCCGTTTTAGGTTCAGATGTTATACCGGAAGCCTCGGTTTATTTACCCCTAAAAACAATGAACCGCCATGGCTTGATTGCAGGTGCCACCGGTACCGGCAAAACCAAAACTTTACAAATGATTAGTGAGTATCTGAGTGACGCAAGTGTACCTGTTTTATTATTGGATATTAAAGGCGATTTAAGTGGTATAGCAGCAATGGGGAGTGTAAACGATAAAGTTACCAGCCGTTATCAAACATTAAAAATGGATTATAAACCGGCACAGTTTCCGGCTGAATTATTAACCATCAGTGCTCAAAAAAGGAGTTCGTTTACGGGCTACCGTTAGTGAGTTTGGTCCGGTATTATTAAGCAAGATTTTAGAACTGAACGATATACAGGGTGGCGTAGTAGCCATGATATTTAAGTATTGCGATGATAATAAGTTGCCCTTGCTCGATTTAAAAGACTTTATTAAAGTACTACAATACGTAGGTAACGAAGGCAAAGATGAATTGCAGAAAACTTATGGCAATATCTCTACAACAAGCACCGGCACTATTTTGCGTAAAGTAATAGAGTTGCAGCAGCAAGGTGCAGATTTGTTTTTTGGTGAAAAAAGTTTTGAAGTAAACGACCTGATGCGTATCAGCGATGAAGGATTGGGAATGATTAATGTGCTTCGGGTTACCGATTTACAGGATAAGCCCAAATTATTTTCAACATTTATGCTACAAATGCTGGCAGAATTATATGCAAGCTGCCCCGAAGCCGGCGATCTTGATAAACCAAAGCTGGTAATGTTCATTGATGAAGCACATCTTATTTTTGATGAAGCCAGTGATGCTTTATTACAGGAAATAGAAACCATTATAAAATTAATCCGCTCAAAAGGAATCGGCATTTTCTTTTGTACACAAAACCCAATGGATGTACCCGCAAGTGTATTGGGACAATTAGGATTAAAGGTACAGCATGCATTGCGTGCTTTTACTGCTGTAGATAGAAAAACCATTAAACAAACTGCCGAAAACTATCCCGAAACAACCTTTTACAAAACAGAAGACCTCATTACTCAATTAGGAATTGGTGAAGCATTGATAACGATGCTGAACGAATCGGGAGTACCTACACCCCTGGTGCATGTAATGCTCTGTACGCCAAAAAGCCGGATGGATGTACTAACCGATAGCGAAATAGATGCGCTTGTAAGTAAATCCAAACTGGCAGCTAAATACAATCAGGTAATTGATAGTGAAAGTGCTTATGAAATATTAACCGCTAAGCTTCAACAAGCGGCCGAAAAATCGCCTCAGCATAATGCCAATCAAAAAGAAGCACCCTCTACATTGGAAAAAGTGCTTGATAATCCGATTGTGAAAAGCATGGCACGTACTGCCGGCAATACAATTGTGCGCTCTTTACTGGGTGCTTTGGGATTGGGCGGAAGGAGCAAAAAAAGTATATTTTAAATTCAAAATGATATATTATTATTTGATTATCAATATATTATTTAAATTATTGTGCGATAAAACAACTTTATCATTTTAAGATAATTATAAAATAGTTAAACAAATTCTTGCAAAATATATAAGAACCGACTATCTTCGTTTCGGTTTTTCATAGGATATTGGATTTTAAAGCGGGACTAGATTTCTATCTTGGTCCCTTTTTTATTTTATAAAGTGCCGATATATTTTCGATGTGTAAACATTGACTATTGTCATATCAGCAGTATTAGCCCTTCGCTGTTTACCTGCAATTTTTTTTCAGCTTGAAGATATTGAACAACTTTCCAGAACTTTTCTTTTTTAACACCGTTCATTGCTTTTAATAAATCCAGGGCAGAATAAGATTTGATTTTTATATGCTGCAAAATTGCAAAAGAGATTTGTTGAAATTCATTTGCACTTAATTCTACTATTTTTTTATTGATACAGTTATCACAAATACCGCACTCTTTTACAGCCGGACTATTAAAGTAGGCTGCAATAATCTGGCTCCTGCAATTAGATGTATTTTTCGTAAACTCAATAATGGTATTGATACGGGCTTCAAAATTTAGCCGGCGTTTTTTTATAATCGTCCAGGTTAATTTGAAAACTATCGGCATACATTCTGTTTTTTAAAAGATAAACCTGCGGATTGTCTTTCTGCGGTGAGTAATCGATGATTCCATATTGTTTTAGCTTGTTTAAATCATCTTTTACTATTACGATGCTTTTACGTAAAAACTTTGCAAGTTGTGTTTCATAAAGTGTTGCCGGAAAATCGAAGATACCTTCATAGGAGCGCAGCAAACCTTTTATGGTATCTTCCAAATCAGGGTACATCCTTTCAAACTCCACCAATTGTTCCCTTTCTACTGTAAATACAACCGTAGATGGTTTAAAAGCAACTTCATTAAAACTAAGTATATCTTCCTGTTCCAATGCTTTTACGGCATAAGTGGTTGTCAGGATATTTAATTTGAAATTGCTTGCAAAGCTGCCCATATCAAAATCATAACTCATTCCTTCACCCAAACCTGCAGGAACCTGCAATTGATTCATCAGTGCAGTATATGTTTTCTTTATCTCTTCTTCTTTTGGAAAACGAATATCAGCCTGCGATTTTAAATCAGTAATTTCTTTATCGCTGTATAATAAAACAGCATAGGCTCTTTTGCCATCTCTACCAGCTCTGCCGGCTTCCTGATAATAATTTTCGAGGCAATCCGGTACGTCATAATGTATTACTACACGTACATCCGGCTTATCTATCCCCATTCCAAAAGCATTGGTACAGGCAATAATTCTTGTCTCATTTTTAATCCAGCTTTCCTGTTTCCTATTGCGTTCTTCACTGCTTAATCCGGCATGATAAAAATCCGCTTTTATACCATTCATGAATAAAAGGTCTGCCACATCTTTTGTATGCTTACGGCTTTTACAATACACAATACCACAGCCTTTTACATTGCTTAATATTTCTATTAATTTAGTTTGCTTAGCAGCTACATTAAAAACGCTGTAAGAAAGATTGGGTCGTTCAAATGATTTTTGAAATCGTTGGCTGCCTTTGCCGAAAACAAGTTTTTCGCAAATATCGTCCTGCACTTCTTTAGTAGCTGATGCTGTTAAAGCTAATACAGGAACATCTGGCAAGTATTCCCTTAATTTTGCGATGCGTAAATAAGGTGGTCGGAAATCATACCCCCATTGCGATATACAGTGTGCTTCATCTATCGCAATCAAATTAATATTCATTGCAGGCAGATATTCCAGAAATAAATTTGTTTCTAAACGTTCGGGCGAAACATATAAGAATTTATAATTGCCATACGATGCATTCTGTAATATCTTTTTCAGTTCTAAAAAACTCATACCTGAATACACCGCCAATGCTCCTACACCTCTTTTATTTAGATTTTCTACCTGGTCTTTCATCAAGGCAATCAGGGGACTAACAACAAGGCAAATACCTTCTTTTGCCAAAGCCGGCACTTGAAAACAAAGAGATTTTCCACCACCGGTTGGCAATAATGCCAACGTATCCTTTCCATCCAATATTGATTGAATGATATCTTCCTGCAAAGGACGGAAGTTATCGTAGCCCCAGTATTCTTTTAATATGTCGTGAATCAATTTGGATGAATTACGGAATGAAATTAAACCACTTTCCTGTAATTTAAACGGATGGAATTAATTGCCAGCACTACATCGCTGAAACCCATTGCCAGTGCAGCAAAACCAGGTTGAAGCAATCCAAGTATCGCAATAGGAATAGCGACTACATTGTATAAAAAAGCCCAGAAAAGATTTTCTTTTATAGTAGTAAATGTATATTTTCCTAATCCCAATGCTAACGGCAAATGCTGAATGCCTTTATTCATCAATACCACCTGTGCGGTTTGTGTAGCAATCTGCGAAGCATCACTCATGGATATACCGATGGATGCTTTTGCCAATGCCGGTGCATCATTAATGCCGTCGCCAACCATTGCTGTTGGCTGTTCATTATTTAATTGTTCTACAATTTTCAGTTTTTCTTCGGGTGATTTTTCAGCATAAATATTTTCAATGCCTAATGCGGTGGCTACTTTTTTTGCAGTTGGCTTCTGTATCGCCACTTAATAAAAATGTTTTTATTTTTTTTGACTGCAGGTAGTTTATTACTTCTTTGGCTTCCGTTCTTATTTCGTCTTCTACATCCAGCCAGCCAATCAGTTCATTATTTTTTAATAGGTAAGCAGTATGTTTTATATCGTCTATCTTTTGATTTATTATTTTATACGAGCCCAATTGAAACGTATTGCCGTCTTTATCTTCAGCAACCATTCCAATACCTTTTACTTCTTCTATCTTTTTCCAGACAATTGTATTATTGATTTTCCATTCATTTGTAATAGCTTTTGCTATGGGGTGATTGGAATATTTTTCCAATGAAAAAATGATTTGTTTAAAGGAATCTTCATTAATTGTATCAAAATGGTAGTTCGATATTTTCAATTCTCCCTTTGTTAATGTTCCTGTTTTATCAAATACTACATAGCGGATATTTTTAAACAGCTCCAGACTTTTTGCATTACGGAACAGGATACCATTGCGTGCTGCTCTTCCCAAACCAACTGCAATTGCTGCGGGTGTAGCCAATCCCATGGCACAGGGGCAGGATATAACGAGTACGGCTACACTACGCATTAAAGAAGCGGCAATGCCGATATGCAATGCAAAATGATTGAAGATAAAAGCCAATATCGAAATGCCGATAACTGTTGGTACAAATATGGCACTTATCTTATCTGCCAGTTGCTGCATAGGTGGCTTTTCACCTTGCGCCTGTTTTACCAGATTCAAAATATTGCTTAGTATTGTGTCTTTTCCAACGGCTGTAACCTGTGCCTTTACTGTACCTTCAGCAATTAAACTTCCTCCTATTAAATTATCTTTTTTAGTTTTTGATACGGGTTTACTTTCGCCGGTTAATAATGCCTCGTTCACTTTTGCATCGCCCCATAATATTTTGCAATCGGTTGGCACCTGTTCTCCGTTCTTTATTAATATTAAATCACCAACATGTAGCTGTGTATTTTCTACAGGGAAGATGAGTTCTTTATGTTCATCATCAAAAGCAATCATATTCGCCATTACTTTTTGCTGACGGGCAAGTTTGTTTAGTTCACGCTGTGTTATTTCCAGTGATTTATGTTCTATCCATTCGCCTAAAAACACCAATGTAATAATGGTGGCAGTAGTTTCGTAAAAGAAATAATCCATTCCCAGGTTTTGAATGGTGCCAATTAAACTATATACAAATGCAGCCAAAGATCCCATTGCAATCAGCACATTCATATTGGGAATGCCTTTGCTTAAACTCTTTACGGCACTTACACCAAAGTATCGCATTCCAACTATAAATACCGGAAGGCAAATAGCCATTTGTATCCATCCATTCATTAAAAATTCAAAATGCCAGGGCAGCATGTGCAGCAATAAAACCAATGTAAACGGCAAACAAAATACAAATCGTTCCAGATGGTTAGATAGAAAAGGTTTGGTTTTATTTGTGTCCGTTTCTTCTCCTGTTTTTACATTGTAACCAAGAGCTTTTATGCCTTTGGCAATTTGCTCTTTTGTTTTATCGCCATTCAGTTCAAAACTTACTTCGCCTCCCATAAAGCTTACGTTGATATCGCTTGCTCCTTCTTTTTCCAGGTATTTGGAAATGGATAATGCACAGTTGCTGCAACTCATGCCTTCTACTTTCCAATCTATTTTATTTGCTGTTGCAGTCATATATTTTTATTTTTTGCCGGCAAGACGTTGAGACGTTTTTCTTTTTTAAGAAAGAAATGCATTATTCAACATAACATAAAAAACGCCTCAACGTCTTGCCGGCTCTGCACAAATTTAGTTTTCAATTTTTTGCAGAACTTACCATTAATGGAAAATATCTTTGCACTATGGATTCAATTTTTAATTTGAAGGATATAAACTCAGCAGCGAAAACATTTTTAGCTGCTGTGCCGGATTACAAAGTATTTGCATTTCATGGAGAGATGGGTGCCGGTAAAACAACCTTTATTCATGCTTTGTGCGAAGCCTTGCATGTAAAGGATAACGTTACCAGTCCTACATTTTCTATCATTAATGAGTATAACACAACCGATGGCTCAATTGTTTACCATATGGATTTGTACCGGTTAAAATCCAATGAGGAAGCGGTGAATGCCGGTGTGGAAGACTGTTTATATTCCGGTAATATTTGTTTGGTAGAATGGCCCGAAAAAGCACCTGAAATCTTTCCTGATAAAACCGTTCATATCTACATTTCTGTAATTGGTGATGAAATGAGGAAAATTGAATGGCAATAATTATTCATTATTAAGATTTAATTTCTAATTTACCGCATGGCTACATCTAAACCAATTGTATCACCTTCTTTCACGTACGAAACGATGGAAGAAATGCTTGACGTAAAGCCCAAAGGCGAATTGCTTTTTATTGGTATTCCCAAAGAAGATTCATTAAATGAAAACAGAATTGCTTTAACTCCTGAAGCCGTTGGCGTAATGGTAGCGAATGGCCATCGGGTAATAATGGAAAGTAAGGCAGGAGCCGGTGCCAGCTATACCGACAAGGATTATAGCGATGCAGGTGCAAAAATTGTGTACGATAAAAAATCAGTGTACGAATGCGATATACTAGTAAAGAGTGCGCCTGTTAGCGAAAGTGAATGTGAACTGTTGAAACATAAGCAATATATTATTTCGCCCATCCATTTAGCCGTAATGAAACGGGAGATTTTGCAGAAGATGATGGAGAAAAAAATTACTGCCCTAAGTTTTGAAAATTTGAAAGATGATGGCGGACACAATCCTATAGTTCGCAGCATGAGCGAAATTGCCGGAAGTGCAGTAATGCTGATTGCCGGACAATATTTAAGCAACGCCAATGAAGGAAAAGGTGTTTTAGTTGGAGGCATTAGTGGAATCCCCCCTACAAAAGTTATCATCATCGGTGCAGGTATTGTAGGCGAATACGCCGCAAGAACCGCCTTAGCGATGGGTGCAAGTGTAAAGATTTTTGATAACAGTATTTATCGTTTAAAACGCTTACAAAATAATATCGGTGGCAGGTTATGGACTTCTGTTATTGAACCTAAAATATTAGCCAAGCAATTAAAAACCTGCGATGTAGCAGTGGGCGCCTTATCCAGCCATTCGGGTAGAACACCTATTATTGTTACGGAAGAAATGGTAAGTAATATGCGTCCGGGAACAGTAATAGTAGATGTTAGTATTGACAGAGGCGGTTGTTTTGAAACAAGTGAAGTAACCACACATGAAAATCCTGTGTTCAGAAAATACGATGTGATTCATTATTGCGTACCTAATATCCCAAGCGGCTTTGCCCGTACTGCTTCTCAGGCTATTAGTAATGTGTTGATGCCTTTATTGCTTGAAACTGCGGATGATGGTGGCATTGATAATATGGTTTGGTATCGTGTAAATATCCGCAGCGGTATTTATATGTTTAAAGGTGCGCTTACCAATTTTTATCTGAGTGAACGTTTTGATTTAAAATATACCGATTTGAATTTGTTGATTGCCAGTAAACGTTAATCGTTTAATTTCTCCGAACGTAGAATTTTACAAGCGAATCCTGGTATTGCAAATTGTAAATCGTTTTATTTATGGATGTATCTAAATCCCTGTTCACAACAATACTTGCAGCATTCTTAAATGCTGTTGGCGAATAATCAACACTATTATCTTCGGAAAGATATACCGGTATTTGTTTTGAATTTATTTTTAAATAAAACTGTATCCCTTGCTTGTAATAAGCTGCATCCAATAAATAGCAATCTGCAATATGATTACTCAATAAAGTAGCACTGATTTTTTTACAAGCTGCATCCTCCCCGGCACTCCATTTAAACCAGCCATGCTTATTCATATTTATCGAGTTAATAATTATTATTATCAAAGAGATAATAATGAGGATATTGTTCTTTATAAGATACCTGCCAATGCCTGCAGAAAGTATAAACATCAATAAAAACGTAACACTAATCGTTATATAGATAACCTTATGGATAGAAGTATCATCATGTGCAAATAATGCATAGAATGGAAGCCAGACAATAGAAAACAGGGCATACTCTAAAAGTATTTTAGGTTGTAGCCTATTAATAAAATACAATACAAAAGCGGTACTGATTATTACTATAAATAACAAATAGGCTTTATTCTCTTCAATACCTAATTGAAACCAACCATTATATTTCAGGCAGGTAACAAAATAGTTATCCGCTGTTGGCTGCTTAAAAGCTGCCGTCATCATATTGTTAAAATGCCCTCCTAAAATATCAGGAATATACATCAGCAATCCGGCAATTAATACTGTTATATGCAGGTAAATAATTGCTTTGATTTTTACATATTCTTTTGCCTTTAGCAGTTTGTAGCACATGTATAGACTGATGCTCATATGAGCAAAAAAGAAAACAGGATTTGTAAAATAGCCGGCTATTAATATTAAAAACAGGCTAACATAATTCCCTCTTTTTGAGGTCGTATTCAGTATTTTTAAATAGATTTCTAATAGTAATAAAGAAAAAAGAGTAACGAATATATAGGATCGTGCAATTGTCATATAGACAGCTACAGGCACACAGCTGGCAAACCACGCAAAACCAATAAGCGCAATACCTGTACTGAAATATCTTTTTACAAACCGAAAGAAAACTGCCAACAGTAAGATGCCTGCAATACTTACGGGTAATCGTATTAAAAATGTTTTATCAAAAGGAAGCAAATTAAAAAACCAGGCAATGCATGTATATAGTTTGTGGTTATTCCCGGGCAGTAGGAAGCTTTCCCAAAATGAATTGCTCTCATAATAATTATAAGACCAGGCTTCATCATATTGTATTAAAAGAGTAGCGTCATACCAAATTGCTTTTGCAAATGCGAAAAGTACAATACTATAAAAAAACCATTTTTCAAATGTGGAGAGTTTTGTAAAAAAACTTAAGAAATTTTTTACAGAAATGATGATTCCATTAATAAACCCAACCCCAATTGCAACAATCTTTTTTAAATGAAAGCCTGCAAGTGAAAGGATTGCAACAACTAAAATATCATACCCTATAATTATTTTTTTTGTTACAGAAAATGCTTTGGGCGAAAATTTTGTTTGAAAATAAGGAATCCAACTATCCGTTTTTTTGAGCGTTTTTACGAAGTAGACTATTATTGCATTATACTCTTTTGAGAAAAAAAAAGAAGTACTTACACTAGCTGCAATAACTAATAAGAAGGAGAAAAATAACAAACAAAAAAACACTGTTCTTTTCATAGAATTTAATGTTGTGTTATTTTTTGTATTGGCCAATTTCAATAATGGCTTCGCAGAATGAGTATTCATTAATATCATTGCTGCTTATAATCACTAATTTTTCTTTCGTAAAATCATTGATAAGCTGATGATACAATGCAATTCCCTCCAGATCTAAATTTGTAACCGGTTCATCTAATAATAAAACAGGCGTAGTACTGAAAAAAGCCTGCGCCAGTTTTAGTCGCTGTTTCATCCCGCTGCTGTAATAACGGATTTGTTTATTGGCAGCTTTTTCCAAGCCGATGATTTTTATTATTTCGTTAATGGGTAGTTGTAATGATTTGAATTGGGTATGAAAGGATAAGAATTCCGATGCTGTCATTTCCTCTACAAGTTCTAAATAAGGCGCTACAAACGAAATGTATTTATAACTATTTTCTTCGGGGATTTCTGTATTGTCAATATTTAATTCAACCGTTCCTTCATTGTGAGAAATGGCACCGCCTATGATTTGGAGTAAGGTTGATTTGCCGGAACCGTTGGCACCTGTGATAGCATATTTTTTTTGGTCAGTGAAACTATAATCAAAGTGACGAAAGATCCACTCTCTGTTATATCGTTTGCCTGTATTGACTAAGTTGATTTGCACAATGTAAGTATTAGGTAGTATGTATTAAGTATTAAGTGTACTATAAAAACTTATTACATATCACTTATAACTTACTACTTCGTTTATTCTTCATCCATGCTGCCTTTTGTAAAGCGCTTAATAATGCCTCTGCCGCTTTCACGGATAAACGTTAATATTTCATCCCGTTCATCTGTTGCCGGCATTTCTTCTTCTATAAAATTAAGTGCCTGAGAAGTATTCATACCCTTGTTGTATATAATACGGTAGATGTCCAGAATCTCGTTTATGCGTTGCAGTGAAAAGCCTCTGCGTTTCAATCCTACCGAGTTTACACCCGCATAACTTAACGGCGTACGTCCTGCTTTTATATAAGGTGGAACATCTTTACTTACTAAAGAACCGCCGCTTACAAAAGAATGTTGCCCTATTTGTACAAACTGATGAATGGCGCACATCCCGGCAAGTATTGCATGATCGCCTAAAATTACATGACCTGCCATTTGTGTATTATTGCTCATAATGCAATTGTTGCCAACGATGCAATCATGTGCAATATGGCTGTATGCCATGATAAGACAATTGTTACCAACTTTGGTAGTACCTCTGTCTTTGCTTCCGCGATTTACGGTTACAAACTCACGGATCGTTGTATTGTCACCAATTTGAACCGTTGTTTGTTCTCCATCAAATTTTAAATCCTGTGGTATGGCAGCAATTACTGCACCCGGAAAAATTCTACAATTTTTACCAATCCTTGCTCCTTCCATAATTGTAACATTACTGCCAATCCAGGTACCATCGCCAATTTCTACATTGGGATGTATAACGCTGAACGGATCAATCTTTACATTGGTCGCAAGCTTTGCATTTGGATGTATATATGTATGCGGATGAATCATAGTTAACTTCTTTTTACTAATTGTGCTGTTAAATCTCCTTCTGTACAAAGTTTATTGCCTACATATACACTTCCTCTCATTACGCAAATACCACGGCGAATCGGCTCTATTAATTCCATCTTTAAAATCATCGTATCACCGGGAACTACTTTCTGTTTGAACTTGCAATTCTCTATCTTGATGAAATAGGTATCGTATTGTCCTTCGGGCATTGCATTGATACAAAGAATACCACCGGTTTGGGCCAATGCTTCAATTTGTAAAACACCCGGCATTACAGGATTTCCGGGGAAATGACCTTGAAAAAAATATTCGTTAAACGTTACATTCTTTATTCCAACAATTTGTGTTGGCGTTAAATCGATGATTTTATCGACCAATAAAAAAGGAAAACGATGCGGCAATGTTTTTTCAATTTGCTGCTGCGTATATACCGGAGCCTGATTAGGATCGTAAACCGGAATATCTTTTGTATGCTTGTTCTTCTTTATGTACTGTTTTATTTTTTTGGCAAACTCTACATTAGTGCTGTGCCCGGGACGATTGGCAATAATATGGCCTTTGATTGGATAGCCGATTAATGCAAGGTCACCAACCACATCTAATAATTTATGACGTGCCGGTTCGTTTGGGAAACGTAGTTCTAAGTTATTTAAATAACCTTCGCTTTTTACTTCTACTTTTTGTCTGCCAAATGCTTTTGCAAGGCGATTCATTTCCTCTTCTGTAACCGGTTTATCAACCACTACAATCGCATTATTGATATCGCCGCCCTTTACAAGATTGTTATCTAACAACATCTCCAGCTCATGTAAAAAACAAAACGTACGGCAAGGCGCAATTTCGGTTTTAAACTCCCTCATTGTTTTTAAACCGGCATGCTGGGTGCCTAAAACCGGGCTGTTAAAATCAATAAGCGTAGTTATTTTATAATCTGTTGCAGGCAATACAGTCATTTCTACCCGCTTCTTTTCATCATAATAAGAAAAATTATTATCGATACTGTACCATGCTTTAGCGGCATCCTGTTCCAATACGCCTGCAGCTTCAATAATCTTTACAAATGGCTCACTGCTTCCATCAATAATAGGAATTTCAGGGCCGTTAACTTCTATTAAACAATTATCTACACCCATGCCCACCAATGCTGCAAGAATATGTTCTACTGTGCTTATCTTGGCACCATTTTGCTCCAGTGTTGTTCCTCTTGATGTATCTGTTACTAAATCACAATCTGCTTTAATAATTGGAGCGTCGGGCAAATCGGTACGCTGAAATTGAAAACCAAAGCCCGGATTAGCCGGTTTTAAGATCATATCTACATTAATACCTGTGTGAAGCCCTGTTCCTGAAATGTTAGTTACTCCTGCTAATGTGTGTTGTTTATCAGGATTGAAATTTATGTCCATCCGGCAAAGATAATATTTAAGTATTTAGTTGTGTCAGGGATTAGGTTTTGGGGATTCGGCCTGCAATCAGCCTTTCTTATCAATTAATTCTTTTAGTTGTCTTTCTAATTCTTTAATGCGTTTTTCCATTTCAGGTAAATTACGACTTAATGCCTGGCTGCGCAAAGCTGCCGTGTAATCATAAGCGGGAGAGCCGGTTACGGCTGTGCCGGGTGTTTTCATGGATTTACTTACCCCGCTTTGTGCATTTATCTTGCTTCTATCTGCAATTTGAATATGCCCTACAATTCCTACCTGACCTCCAATCATTACATTGTTGCCAATTTTAGTACTGCCGCTTACGCCGGATTGTGCAGCAATTACGGTATGATTACCTACTTCTACATTATGAGCAATTTGTAAAAGATTATCCAATTTGGCACCTGCTTTTATAAGTGTACTGCCGATTGTAGCTCTGTCGATAGTAGTATTGGCACCTATTTCCACGTTATCTTCTATAATTACATTACCAATTTGCGGCACTTTTTTAAAGCTGCCATCAGCCTGTGGTGCAAATCCAAAACCATCGCTTCCAATTACAGTTCCTGCATGTATGGTTACATTTTTACCAATAATACAATCATGATAAATTTTCACACCCGGATGGATAATCGAATTTTCTCCAATTTGTACATTGTCTCCTAAAAACACATTTGGAAATATTTTTACGCCATCTGCTACTATTACTTTTTCGCTGATATAAGCAAAAGCCCCTACAAATACATTCTTACCTAATTTGGCAGATGCATCTAAATGAACCGGTTGTTGGATACCGCTTAATTGCTGCGTTTGCAATTGCTGATATTTATCTAAGAGTGTAGCAAATGAACTGTATGCATCCTTTACACGAATAAGTGTTGCAGCAACAGGTTGTTTTAATTCCTGTGCTTCGCTTATAATTATAATAGATGCGTTGGTAGTATATAAATACTCTTCATATTTAGGATTTGCAAGAAAAGCAAGTTGCCCTTGTTGCGCCTCTTCAATTTTGCCGAAGGATGCTACTGACACATCAGCATTGCCTTCTATGTTGCCCCCCACTATCAGGGATATTTGAGCTGCGGAAAATTGCATAGTTTAGTTTTGAGCCACAAGATTCAAGCACTATGACAAGATTGAGATACAAAATGCTGCCTCTGAGCTATCAGACACTTTGAATCCACTATCAGGCATCGTTCAGTCTATTCTCTTATAGCGTGCGAAGGTAACAAATGTAGTATTTTTTAATCTTGCCTTTCAGGTTTTGATTAATCAATGCATTGTCAACTTCTGAAATATCTTTTACGATACCGTTTTTAAATAAGATATGAATATTTTCATCTTCAAAATTGTAAGTTCTGCTGGTAGCTTCTCCTGTAAACACAAGCCATTTTGCTTCGTCTTCCGTTAGATTCTTTTTAAGGCAGACTTCCGATATTCTTTTTGTTATTATCCCGTTATTAATAGGTTCTGCATAAAATTCTACTTTTAATAATTGCCGGTTGATAATACCATTACATAAATATGCCAGCACTCTATCTTTTTGCTTGCTCCATAACTTTATTGCAGCTAATACATCGTAATCATCAATATTATAAAACTCTTCCAAAGTTGGTGTATATCCCGGTTTATTAATAAATGTAGCTAATGGTTCAGGCGTTTCTGCATTTATAATTTTTGCCCGTTTAATAATTTGTTTCAGCATTTGCTCGGCACATAATACGGTTTTATGCAGATAAACCTGCCAATACATTAAACGCCTGGCTACCAAAAATTTTTCGATGGAATAAATGCCTTTTTCTTCTACCATCAACTCGCCTTTATGAACAGTTAGCATTTTTAAGATGCGGTCGTAGCCAATAACGCCTTCGCTTACTCCGGTAAAAAAACTATCTCTTGTTAAATAATCCATACGGTCTACATCCAGTTGTCCGCTGATTAACTGAGTCAGAAATTTTTTAGGATGTTCGCCTTTAAAAATTTCTATCGTAGTTTTTAATTTGCCACCCAACTGCCGGTTCAGGTCTTCCATTAATTTTAACGAAAACTCCTCATGGTGCGTATTTTCAACCAATACATTTTCCAATGCATGGCTAAATGGCCCATGTCCTAAATCATGCAGCAGGATAGCAATCTTTGCACCCTGTGCTTCTTCATCTGTAATTTCAAAGCCTTTGCTTTTCAGTTCGCTTAGTGCACTGCACATTAAATGATACGCACCTAATGAGTGATGCAATCGTGTATGCACAGCTCCGGGATACACCAACTGCGCCATTGCCATTTGATTGATACGGCGCAAACGTTGATAATAAGGGTGTGCGATAATCTGCGCTATCAGTTCATCATCGATGGTGATAAAGCCGTAAACGGGATCGTTAATTATTTTGCGGAAAGGCATATTCTTATTTGTAATTTATTTGTTGGTGATAAAACACCTATCTTTCTTCTGTTAAAAGATTTACAAAGTGCAACAAATCTACAAAGCATCGGTTGAATAAATTAAATTTGTACGAAGAGATGTCTGAACCGGGATTTTAAACGATTTGACTTATTAGCCTGATAATGCGTAGATAGCAAATGTTTTTGCGAAACACTAATCAGGCGAATCAAAAAAATCAGGCCAAAATCCTGGTTCAGACAAAAGCAAACAAATAATCTATACCTTACAGCACTTACACAAAAAATATTTTAAACCATTTGATTTAACTCTACTCGTAAACGCCGCAAACTGCTGCATTTTAATTATCAGTTATTAATTATAAATTATTAATTAGCCACTATGAGTTCAACAAAAATACTTTGGGTAGATGATGAGATTGATAGTCTTACATCGCAAATAATGTTTTTAGAAAATAAAGGTTATGAAGTAAGTACAAAATCAAATGGCTTTGATGCTGTTGAGTTTGTAAAGGAAAATATTGTAGATGTTGTTTTGCTGGATGAAACAATGCCCGGCATTACCGGCTTGCAAACACTGCAACAAATCAAGGAAGTAAACAGCAGCCTGCCGGTGGTAATGATTACAAAAAACGAAGCAGAAAATTTAATGGATGAAGCCATCGGTTCTCAGATTAGTGATTATTTGATTAAACCGGTTAATCCTAATCAGGTTTGGCTAAGTTTAAAAAAGATTATTGATAATAAAAGATTGGTGGCAGAGAAAACTACTTCTGCATATCAGCAGGAATTCAGGAGTTTATTCATGGCATTAAGTGGTACACCGGATTATAATGAGTGGATGGAAATTTATAAAAAACTAGTGTATTGGGAATTGGAGATGCGTAAAAGTGATAGCCCTGAGATGCAGGAAGTTTTTGAATCGCAGAAAGCAGAAGCCAATACAGAGTTTTTTAAATTTATTTCAAGGAACTATGCATCGTGGGTTGGACCAAAGAGTGTGGATGCACCTATTATGAGCCATACTTTGTTGAAATATAAAGTACTGCCACATTTAGAAAAAGGAACACCATTGTTTTTTGTATTGATCGACAACTTACGTTTAGACCAATGGAAAACAATACAACCGATTTTCAATGAAAGCTTCCGCATATTGGAAGAAGAAACTTTTTATTCAATATTGCCCACCGCCACACAATATGCACGCAACGCCATTTTTGCCGGAATGTTGCCGATAGATATTGAGAGGAAATTTGCTACGCAATGGAAAAACGATGATGAAGAGGGCGGAAAAAATCTATATGAAGAAGAATTTTTTAAAGCACAGCTAAAACAATTAGGCAAAGGCGATTTAAAATATTCTTACACAAAAATCACTAATAATAACGACGGACAAAAGCTGGTAGACAATATGCACAATATGCTGCAAAACGATATTAATGTTATTGTTTACAATTTTGTTGATATGCTTAGCCATGCCCGTACCGAAATGGAAGTGCTGAAAGAATTAGCCGGCGATGAAACCAGTTACAGAAGCATCACAAAAAGCTGGTTTGAACATTCGCCACTGCATCAGGCATTGAAAAAAATATCAGATAAAAAACTAACCTTGATTGTTTGTACCGACCATGGAAGTGTTCGGGTAAATTCACCTGCAAGAGTTATAGGTGATAAACAAACAACAGCTAACCTTCGTTACAAACACGGTCGTAATCTTAATTATGAAAACAAAGATGTATTGGCATTTAAAGATCCAAGGGAAGCAGGTTTACCGGTACCGAATGTAAACTCATCCTTTATTTTTGCCAAGGGCGACATTTTCCTTTGCTATCCGAATAACTATAATCATTTTGTGAATTATTATCGCAATACGTTTCAACATGGTGGAGTAAGCCTGGAGGAGATGATTGTGCCGGTGATACGAATGACGAATAAGTAGCAGCCCTAAATCTCCGAAGGGGACTTTTATGAGTATGCTTATTAAGGCTTTTGCTGAGTAACAGGATTTGTGAACTCAACTCTCTACTTAATACTTACTACTTATCATCTAATACTTATTCACGTTTGTTGAAAAACTTATTTCCATATTAATTGTAATAGAATGAAGTTGCAGTTGATTTATAGAACTTAAAAATAGTTTAGGGAGTAGAATATGAAGTTTACACAAAACATATTAGATAAAATTGAACGGGTAATTGAAGAGAGCGGTTATGTATTGCGTTACGAAAAAGGTACTTTTCAAAGCGGTTACTGTATATTAAAAGAAAAAAGGGTTGTTGTGCTCAATAAATTCTTTCAATTGGAAGGTAAAATAAATACTCTAATTGATTTAATTCCTCAATTGGATATCCATTTCGATTCATTGACACATGCCAGTCAAAAAATGTTTGACGAAGTAATGAGCATGGAAGTAGTGAAGTAGAAATCGTTTTTCATAAAATCTTATTGCGTACTTTTGAGATGTGTCTTCTCCAGCATTAAAAATAACATTTCTTGGTACCGGCACCAGTTCTGGTGTACCGATGATCGGGTGCGATTGCCCTGTTTGTACTTCTACAGATAAAAAAGATAAACGTTTACGAAGCAGTATTTTAGTTCAAAGCGAAACAACTACTTTAGTAGTGGATACTACTCCGGATTTTCGCTATCAAATGCTACGGGAGAATGTAAAAAAACTTGATGCCGTAATCTTTACGCATCCACATAAAGACCATATTGCCGGGTTGGATGATGTAAAAGCCTTTACGTATTTTTCTAAAAAGCCGATAGAGATTTATGCCAATACAATGACGCAGGAAGCATTGAAGCGGGAATTCTATTATGCTTTTGCAGATCATAAATATCCAGGCGTGCCGGAATTGAATTTACATACAATTGATGCCGAACCTTTTTACGTTGGCGATATTAAAGTGATACCAATATTAGTTTGGCATTTAAAAATGCCGGTACTCGGTTTTCGCTTCGGCGATTTTACTTATATAACCGATGCCAACCGGATTGACGATATAGAAAAAGAAAAGATAAAAGGCAGCAAGGCAATGGTGTTGAATGCGCTCAGGCATAAAAAACATATCTCTCATTATACACTGGATGAAGCGATTGATTTAATTCATGAATTAAATGTACCCAAAGGTTATCTTACTCATATCAGCCACCAGCTTGGAAAGTACGCCGATATTAACCCTACATTACCCGAAGGAATAGAATTAGCTTATGATGGCATGCAACTATTCTTTGATTAAAAACTTCTATAGATTGAACCCTTATTTGTTTTTAATCTGCTTTTTATGTGGAAACATATTTTATCATCGTGGTTTTCGTTTACCAAAAAAGAACGAACCGGCATCATCTTATTACTTGTATTGATTCTCTGCTTTTTATTGTTGCCTTTTTTATACCCGTTTTTTATTAAGTCAAAAACATACGACCATTCTCAGTTTCAGGCGGCAATTGATTCTTTGCAGGTGAATGACCAGGATAGTACACCTTATAAAAAGTACTATCCCAAAAAAGACTATGGAGATGATAATGATTATGCTGATAACAATGTACCATCAACAAAAAAATACGATGCCGAAACTCCCGGGGAAATGTTTGCTTTCGACCCGAATACATTGGATGAAGCCGGTTGGAAGAAATTAGGTGTAAAAGAAAAAACAATTCAAACCATACAAAAATATTTATCCAAAGGAGGCAAATTTCGCACAGCGGATGCCATCAGCAAAATATGGGGCTTGTCACCGGAAAAAATTCAGCAATTATTGCCTTATGTAAAAATTGAGCAGCCTAATTATCCAGCCCAAAACCAAACCTTTCAACCTTATGAAAAGAAAGAATACAAAAAGGAAATTATACCTGTTGATATAAATACAGCCGATTCAACTGCTTTTATTGCATTGCCCGGAATTGGCAATAAATTGGCTAACCGCATTATTACTTTCAGAAATAAATTAGGCGGCTTTTATAAAATCGAACAAGTCGGCGAAACCTTTGCCTTGCCTGATTCTACCTTTCAAAAAATAAAAGCAAGGTTAGTTCTTTCAAGCACATCTGTAAAACAAATCAATATCAACACAGCAACAATTGATGAATTAAAAGCACATCCATATATCCGTTATTATGTGGGTAATGCCATTATCCAATACCGTACACAGCATGGTAATTTTTCTTCTGTCAGTGATATTAAAAAAGTAATGTTGGTTACAGATAGTATCTATCAAAAAGCAGCTCCTTATTTAAAAGTGAACTAAGCAACGGATTAATTGATTAAATTGTCATTGTTTGTGAATGGTGAATTATGAAATTGGGAGCACTATAATACTCCATGAATATTTCACAATTCACTATTGATTATTCACATCTTTCTTTCACAAAATCGCCTATATGAATTTTGAAACAAATGAACTCACCACAAGCATAGCGCAAGCTGCCAAAGATTTTGCGTTGCAATATATCAAGCCTCACGTAATGGAATGGGATGAAGCGCAAATTTTTCCGGTAGAAGTTTTTAAAGAATTGGGGAAATTAGGAATGATGGGCATATTGGTGCCGGAAGAATATGGTGGTGCCGGATTAAGTTATTTTGAATATAGTGCTATCCTTCAGGAAATATCTAAAGTATGCGGTTCTATTGGCTTAAGTGTGGCAGCACATAATTCATTATGTACAGGGCATATTGCAGCTTTTGGAAACGAAGAACAAAAACAAAAATATCTTACCAAACTTGCCACAGCAGAATATATCGGAGCATGGGGCTTAACAGAACCGGGAACAGGAAGCGATCCCGGCAATATGCAAACAGTTGCTATACAGGACGGCAGTGAATGGATATTGAACGGAACCAAATGCTGGATTACACATGGCAAAAGCAGCGATATAGCTGTAGTGATTTGTCGCACCGGTGAACCAAGAGCAAAGGACAGTTCAACAGCATTTATAGTTGATCGTAATACGCCGGGATTTAGTGCCGGCAAAAAAGAAAACAAATTAGGAATGCGAGCCAGTGAAACAACTGAAATGATTTTCGATAATTGCCGCATATCGGATGCAAATCGGTTGGGTGCTATCGGCGATGGTTTTCATCAATCCATGAAAGTGTTGGATGGTGGCAGGATTTCAATTGCAGCCTTGAGTCTTGGTATTGCAAAGGGCGCTTACGAAGCATCCGTTCAATATGCAAAAGAACGGCATCAGTTTGGACAAGCGATTGCAAACTTCCAAGGCATCTCATTTAAATTAGCCGATATGGCAACAGAAATAGCTGCTGCCGAATTATTAATTCTCCAAGCTTGCGATTTAAAAAACCGGAAACAACCCATGACAAAAGAATCGGCGATGGCAAAATATTATGCCAGTGAAGTAGCAGTAAAAGTTTCTACGGAAGCTGTGCAGATACATGGCGGTTATGGATACACCAAAGATTTTCCCGTAGAGAAATTTTACAGGGATAGCAAGCTTTGTACAATTGGCGAAGGTACGAGTGAGATACAAAAGATTGTAATTGGCAGAGAAGTATTAAAATAAAAAAGTGCCGAAATGAAATCAAACATTTGCGGGACTTTGATAAAAGGCTTCCACATAAGTTTTATTGTCCGAAAACGCCACCAAATTTCCCTTTAAGCGAATCAAACATTTCGCCTGCTTTCGCTTCGAGATCGCTCATGCCTGAACTTTCACCTGAAGCTGTTGCTTCACCGGCTTCTTTCTTGCCAAACATATTTTCTACTGCGCCTTCCAGCATTGGGAATTTTTCTTTTACAAAATCCTTTACGGCCTGAATGGCTTTTTCTGCCTGCTCAGGGCTTATACCGGCTTTTGCTACCAGATTGTCTATTAACTCTTGCATGTTATTTATTTTAAGATTGATTTAATAAAGACACAAATTAAATAGAAACGTTGCAATTAAATTTGATTAACCAAAAAATAATTTACTCCGTATCATACCGCTCTACTCTTTCAATTCCGGTTAATGCCAATAGACGGTTGCAAAGTTCATCCAGTTCATCTTTATCGTGTACAAATATTTTTACATTTCCTTCAAACACGCCTTCTTTCGCTTCAATCGTCATGGCGGAAATATTAAATTTCATCTCGCCACTTATCAGGTTGGTAATTTTATGTATCACACCCACATCATCCAATCCGATAATTTTTAACCCGGTAAGGAATGATATTTCTTTATTTTTCGCCCATTTGGTTTTTACAATACGATGCCCATAGTTAGCCATTAATCTTGCCGCATTCGGACAATTGGTGCGGTGTATTTTTAATCCTTCTCCTGTTGTTACAAATCCAAACACATCATCGCCGGGAATTGGTTTGCAACAATTCGCTAATGCATATTGAATACGGTCGCTGCTTTCGCCGAAGATGATTAGTTCTGTATCTTTTTTATTATAGGTTTTATGCGTTTCATCAAACTCTTCTTCCGCTTTTTCTTCAACAATTTTTATAGGTTTCGGAGATTCCAAACGTTCACCTAATACATGAAACTCTTTTAATTCTTTTAAGTCAATTTCTTTGATGGCAATTTTATAAAATAAATCCAGATGAGAATTTAGTTTATAAAAGGCAACTACTTCATCAATATTCCCAGGACTGTAAACTGCTCCCATGCCTTCAATCTTACGCTGCAATGTATATTTGCCATCGTCTGCGATTTTCTTTTTCTCTTCCCTTAAAGCATCTTTTATTTTGGTTCTTGCTTTGGCAGTTACAACATTGTTTAGCCAGTCTTCGCTTGGCTTTTGTTTGGCACTTGTAATAATTTCTATCTGGTCACCGCTGCGTAGTTTATAACTTATAGGAACCAGTTTATGATTTACTTTGGCACCAATACAACGGCTTCCTACTGCAGAGTGCACACTAAATGCAAAGTCCAACGCAGTAGCTCCAACCGGCAACATTTTCACATCGCCTTTTGGTGTATAAACATAAATTTCTTCGGTAAGGAAAGAGGTTTTAAAATCCTGCAGGAAATCCATCGAGCTTGTATCTTCATTGCTCAATGCTTCCCGGATTTGATTGAACCATTTATCAAAGCGGCTTTCTTCGGTTGTTTCTTCTTTGTATTTCCAGTGAGCTGCTAATCCTTTCTCTGCAATCTCGTTCATACGTTTGGTGCGTATCTGCACTTCTACCCACTTGCCTTGTGGTCCCATTACGGTTGTATGCAAAGCTTCATAGCCATTGCTTTTGGGATTGCTCAACCAATCTCTTAATCTTTCAGGTGAAGGATTGTATTCATCCGTAATCATACTATAGACTTTCCAGCAATCTTCTTTTTCTTTTTCATGCGGAGAATTTACTATGATGCGAATAGCAAATAAATCATACACTTCTTCAAAGCTTACGCCTTTCTTTTTTATTTTGCTCCAAATAGAATGAATGCTTTTTGGGCGGCCGTATATTTCAGAATCAATATCGCTCTTTTCTAATTTTTCTTTTATCGGGCGGATAAAGTCGTTGATGTACCGGGTACGTTCTCTTTTTGTATCGCTTAGCTTTTGTGCAATGGAACGGTAGGCTTCCGGCTCCAGGTATTTCATGGAAAGGTCTTCCAGTTCTGTCTTGATGCTGTACAAACCCATACGATGTGCCAGTGGCGCATACACGTAAACGGTTTCACTGCTTATCTTCAATTGCTTTTCCCGTTTCATGCTGTCGAGTGTTCGCATATTGTGCAAACGGTCGGCAAGCTTTATTAATATTACTCTGGGGTCGTCGGTTAAAGTGAGTAATATTTTTTTAAAATTTTCTGCCTGTTGTGTGGATGGGCTGTTGGCATCTAATACGGTACTTATTTTTGTAAGGCCGTCAACAATTTTTGCAATCTCGCTGCCAAATTCACGTTGTACATCTTCCAGTGTAATATCCGTGTCTTCTACAGTATCATGTAATAAAGCACAGATAGTACTTCGCACGCCTAAGCCGATTTCTTCTACACAAATCAATGCTACAGCAATGGGATGTAAGATGTATGGCTCACCACTTTTACGACGCATGGTTTTGTGAGCATCAGCAGCCATTTCAAAAGCTGTACGTATTAATTCTTTATCATTGGGTTTTAGCTTCGGCTTTAATGCTTTTAGCAAACCACGGTAATGACGCAGTATTTCCTTTCGTTCTTCTTCCTCGCTGAGGTTGTATTTATTTATTGGTGCTGTTTGTTCCATGTGGGTAACGAATTTACGAAAAAAGAGGGAGGGAAAACTATATGAACGCTTAGTTTATCAATTTCATATGTACAACAGCTATCGTAGGCACGACAAATCTTGTGTAAAATATATAATGCAATATGTTCTCTGATCAGTATTGAGACATCCAATTTAGATTATTGTCCAATATGAAACTGTACATTCGGCAACTCAACCTGCAGTTTTACTTTTGCCTTTAATGCTGCAAACACTCTCATCAAAGTATCAACAGTTGCATTGCTTGCATCACTTTCTAACCTTGAAATTTGTGCTTTTTGAACGCCTATTAATTTGCCCAATTCTTCTTGTGTCAGTTTGCGTTCCTTACGAGTTTGCTTAATGGCTTTGCCAATTAAATCCATTTGCAATTCATATTCGAATTTATCTCTTTTGGGAGTTCCGATTTTACCGATAAGCTTATCCTGAACCTGGTTTAAAGTATGTGTTTTCATTTCTTTTTCTTTTTTTGTTTTTCCTTGTCTGCAAAATATTTTATCCGTAATTGTTTTGCCTTTTGAATTTCATTGTCGGGTACTTTACTTCGTTTTTTTATAAACCCATGCGTTGAAACAACCAATGTGTCTTCGGTACTTGTTTTATCCCAAAACGCAAGAAGCCGGTATTGCAAGCCTTGATACAATGTCCTGAATTCCCAAATTTCATCATTCAATTTTTTCAATAATTCCGGATCGTGTTCTATCTGTGCTTTACGAACATTATAAAGGATTTTTTTCATAGTGCTTTCTGTCTAATCCTTTCACAAATTCAAAGGCTTCATCTAAAAATACAATCTCAAAAAGCTTGTCCATTTCATACGGGTGTTTGTTATTACGAAGATATCAAAGTTTCGTTAAAACGAAACCTTATTTGCAGCTGTTTTTTCTCCTTCAAGTGCCCTTTTCCTTAAAATTCCAATTCTCTTTCCAACTTTTAAATAATTACCTTAATTTTGCAATCCCAAAACCGGATGTGGCGAAATTGGCAGACGCACCAGACTTAGGATCTGGCGGAGCAATCCATGTAGGTTCGACCCCTATCATCCGGACAATTTTTAGTTGACTCGTTATTTGGTTATTTGTTGAAGGTGGATTTTACCCTCGCTTTAATATCTACGCTTTGATAAAAGCTCCATAAAGGTATTCAGTACAAGGGAGTGACACAACGATGTTGAGCAGTGTTCTGCTGCTGGTCCCAAAATTACCCCAAACACAATTTTACCGTTTTCAATTCAACTGATTTTTATTTATACGCATAACTAAAGCATACAATGGCAACAGTAACAAAAGAAAATATCGGTTTATTAAACGACAAACTAACGGTTAAAATCAGCAAGGAAGATTATTTTCCGGCATATGAAAAAAAGTTGAAGGAATTCAGCAAACAGGCAAATATCCCGGGTTTCAGAAAAGGAATGGTTCCTGTTGGAATGGTGAAGAAAATGCACGGTCCTGCTATTTT
>Ga0206875_1052_pt1 | contig 29241 bp, 26 predicted proteins | sample Alteio_BWOrgCont_9_FD_152616 | JGI IMG/M metagenome (GOLD analysis project Ga0206875, IMG submission 152616) | Enriched cells from forest soil in Barre Woods Harvard Forest LTER site, Petersham, Massachusetts, United States -... | ecosystem: Environmental > Terrestrial > Soil > Temperate forest > O... | reverse complement strand
GCGCAGGTCATGGCTGATGAAGATATAGGTAAGACCGTGTTTCTGTTGCAGCCCCTTAAGCAGTTCCAGAATCTGCGCCTGCACGCTCATATCGAGTGCCGAGGTCGGCTCGTCGAGAATCAGTAATCTTGGCTTTAAGACAAGCGCACGCGCAATGCTGATACGCTGGCGCTGACCGCCGGAAAATTCATGCGGATAGCGCTCTTGGATGTCCGGCTCAAGCCCTACTTCTTCTAAAATACTACCCAGCCGTGTCTCTTTTTCTGCACGTGACGCACCGGGCTCATGGATGCCTATTCCTTCAGCTACAATAGTTCCCACCGTCATACGCGGATCCAGGCTTGAATAGGGATCCTGAAACACAATCTGCATATCACGCCGCAATGGCCGCATGGCTTTTACGCCAAGCGCATCAATAGCCATGCCGTCAAAGCGTATGCTTCCCCGGCTGGAAATGAGCCGCAATAACGCAAGCGCCAGCGAGGTCTTACCGGACCCCGATTCGCCTACCACACCCAGCGTCGTGCCCTGAGCCACGTCGAAGCTTACATCGCTTAAGACGGTCTTCTGGCTTTTCCTCCAGGAAAGGAAGTTTTTATTTGCAGAGAACGCCACACTAAGTCCTGCGCATGCAATCAGCGTTTTACCTTCTTCAGCATCAGGTACAGGCGCTTTACCGGGCTCAGAGGCGAGCAGATGCCGCGTATAGGGATGTTTTGGATTCGCAAAAATCTCCGAAACCTTGCCAATCTCTACCAGTTCCCCCTTGGACATAATAGCCACCCGGTCGGCTATGCGCCGCACCAGTGTGAGGTCATGCGTAATCAACAACACCGCCATTTGCATACGCGTGCGCAAATCGGCAATTAAGCCCAGAATCTGCGCCTGTATAGTGACGTCCAGCGCCGTGGTCGGCTCATCGGCAATCAGCAGCGCGGGGTTGTTGGCTATCGCCATCGCAATCATCACGCGCTGGCGCTCACCACCAGAGAGCTGGTGCGGATAACTCTTGAGCCTGTCCTTGAAATGCCCAAGACCGACCCTATCCAGTAAGTCCATAACGCGCGTGCGGATTTCCGGCTCGTTCATGCCATGCTGGTGAATCCGTATCGCCTCGCCGATTTGCTTCTCCACTGTATGCAACGGATTGAGCGAAGTCATCGGCTCTTGAAAGATCATGCCCACGCGGTTCCCGCGTATGTTTTGTATAGATGTTTCCCGCTCGGACTCCTGTCCTCGCAACAGCATATTATCGAATACGATTTCCCCACTCTGCCTCAAACCATCAGGCAACAGGCCCATGATGGAAAGTGCCGTCAGTGTCTTGCCTGAGCCGGATTCCCCCACCAGTGCCAGTATCTCGCCTTTTTCCATAGAGAAAGAAACGTTCTGTACCAATGGCTTAACCGAGCCCGAGGTAACGGCATCAATGCATAATTCACGAATGTTTAACATTTCATTAGGAGCCAATGGGTTAGAATGCTTGAGGCCACGATACAACAGGATGCGATACAAATGCAATTGACGGAAACAACTTCAGGCCGCGCTACACTCTCGCCCGCACATCAGCTGATGGCAACGGTATTATTCGCCTCCAACCCCGAGGAAGTGCTAAGTACGGCCGATCCCAAAACAATGAAGGCACTGGTCCGGACATTGCAAAAAAACGCACTGGCCAAAGATTTCGGACTTAAGCCTTGTGATCCGGCTACCGCCACTGCCCAGCAATTGCAATCCTATATTCTCGGGTTCACCACCAAAGGACTTGCAGATATAGATTCGGTTGAACAGATAGCACAGCAGGTTGAAAGAAAAAAGCTCTCCCATCTCGGAGATAAACTGCCAATTAGTAAAGCAGGCTATTTTCAATACAAAGATAGAATCGGAGGAAGTGTTACAGGAGGCTTGTGGGTCAGCCTGCAAAAATTCCTTAAAGAATACGCTCATAAAGATGGCACCAGCAACAATATCAAAAAGCTGGCGTTATTGATAGAAACCCTCCTTTCAGATCCATCTGATCCACCGATACGTTTCCAAATTGATGCCGTTAGTTATCACCCTGCGGAGCTTTTTGTTAAGAATGAACGAACTTATTACATTAACCCGATTGCTACTGACCTGTTGCTTGAAGGTTGCGGATGGGCACCAAAATTATCCCCGGAGGAACGTAAGAACCGCATTTCCTCAGTATATATGGCAAGGCGTATTTATGGTAACAATGCCGCAAAATACACTAATAGGCTTGATAAACTTGCCGAGATATTATTATCGTTCGATGCGGTGGACATTGGCACACCAAAAACACCGCATCCTGTGGTTTCAACTAGCATTGTTAAACGGGCCAGATGGAGCAACGAAGAAAAGCATTATTTTACAGTATCATCACAATCTTTTCTTGAAAAATGCCTCGGCATCGAGAAAGAGGGACTATCGGAGGGTTATGGTCATTTTATTTCAGACCTCGCTCTGGCGCATGATATGAAGTTGAGGCGCAACCCCGTACATATGGCCATTGAAGATATTTCTGATGAATTATGGGAATTATGGGCCAAGGATGGCGGCGTGCCATTCTATGACAAGGCGCAGAAACGTACCTTACTTATGGAACCGCAGGAATTTATCAAGGAGTCCCGCCCTGGTGGCAGAAAAGTGATTTTTTACATTGATCCACGGGCCGTAGAACAATATTTCAGTGAACCTATGATTGTCCGGCGCATCGAAATGCGTCAAACCCAAGAGCAAGCGCATCATTCTGAACAGCTCCAGCTACAGCCACCTCCTCATGGCTGGCTATCTCCGGGCCGTGTAGCACATAAAATTAATTTATCCAGCAAAAAAGGTATTCGTGCTGTAACAACATTAATGAAGCAGCTGCATGAGAAGGCTAAGCAACTGCAGGAGGAAAACAACCCGCAAATCGGATATTTTTCAACACATGGCACGAAGGGCGGCGCAACCTACTTTGCCGATCCCGCAATTGTGGGCAATGGCAAGCCCATCAACCGCCAGCGTGTGCTTGAGATTATGCGGGAAATTGCCGAACAAGACCCTACAGAACAGGCGGCTACGTCGCCCGGGCGGTAAGCGCCTTCCGCGGGTCAAGCGCATCGCGTACCGCCTCGCCAACAAACGTAAGCAGGCTCAGCATGATGGCCAGCGTGAGGAATCCGGTGATGCCCAGCCATGGCGCCTGCAGGTTAGCCTTACCCTGCGCCAGCAACTCACCCAGTGACGGCGAGCCGGGCGGCAGGCCGAAGCCCAAAAAATCGAGATAGGTGAGCATGGTGATGGAGCCGTTGATAATGAAGGGGATGAACGTCACAGCCGAGACAAGCGCATTGGGCAGCACATGGCGGCGCAGGATTGTCCATTCACCCACTCCCAGTGCGCGGGCCGCGCGTACATAGTCGAAATTGCGTGTGCGCAGGCATTCCGCGCGCACCAGCTGCACAAGTGACATCCATGAAAACAGGCATAACAACCCCAGCAGCCACCAGAAGTTGGGCTGGATGATGCTGGCCAGAATAATGAGCAGGTACAGCTCCGGCAGCCCGCCCCAGATTTCCATAAAACGCTGGAATAACAAATCAGTAAGCCCGCCGAAATAGCCCTGTATCGCACCCGCCGTTATCCCTATCACCGAGCTGATGGCCGCAAGCGTCAGGCCAAACAGCACCGAAATGCGAAAGCCGTAAATGAGGCGCGACAGCACATCACGGCCCTGATCGTCCGTGCCCAGCCAGTTTTCACGCGAAGGCCTTGAGGGCGTGGGGATGGCATCATAGTTGATAGTCTGGTAGCTGTAGCGGATGGGCGGCCAGATCGCCCAGCCATTCCCTTGCTTGATTTTCTCCGCCATGAAGGCATCGCGGTAGTCGGCCTCGGTCTGGAAATCACCACCGAACTCGGTTTCAGGGTAAAAACGGAACACAGGAAAATAATACGTGCCGTGATATTCGAGTATGATCGGCTTGTCGTTGGCCAGCACTTCGGCAAACAGGCTTAACCCAAACAGGGCCAGAAAAAGCCACAACGACCACCAGCCACGCTTATTGGCACGAAATAGTGAAAATCTGCGGCGAGTGAGCGGAGTCATGGCAAAAAACTAGTACACTCTGGTGAAAAAGAAAGTAGATAGTGCATATGACCAACGCATCCGCCAACCATTTCTTTGCCCAAGTCTGCACCTTCATCATGGGCGGGGTCTCACTTGAGGCACTGCCTCCTACAACATTTCCGGAAATCGCTTTCGCAGGGCGCTCAAATGTCGGTAAGTCGAGTCTGGTGAATGCCCTGACCGGCCAGAAGACACTGGCCAAAGCCTCTAACACGCCCGGTCGCACGAAGCAGATCAATTTCTTCCTGCTGGCAGAACGGCTTATGATGGTTGACCTGCCCGGTTACGGCTATGCCAAGGCGCCCAAAAAAGAAGTCCGCCAATGGACGCATCTGGTGAAGGACTACCTCACCGGGCGGCCTAACCTTATGCGCGTACTGCTGCTGATTGACGCGCGCCATGGCCTCAAAGATGTAGATATTGGCATCATGAAACTGCTCGACGTCGCCGCCGTGAGCTACCAGATTGTGCTCACCAAGGCTGATAAGATAAAGCCTGCGGCGCTTGCCACCCTGATTGAGGCGACAGCAGCAAGCCTTAAGCACCATGCCGCCGCCCACCCGCAAATTATTGCTACCAGTTCGGTAAGCAAGGATGGTATAGAGGCTCTGCGGGCCGAGTTGGCCGCATTTGCCGAAAGTAAGAACAGATGAAGCAACGCGATTCAAAGACACCTGAGACTTGGCTTAAAACTGCCAAGACGCTCTCCGAAGCCCTGCCCTATATGCGCGAGTTTTCGGGCGAGACCTTCGTCATCAAATACGGCGGCCATGCGATGGGCGAAGAGACGCTGCTGCACCAGTTTGCGCGCGACGTGATTCTCATGAAGCAGGTCGGCATCAACCCTGTCGTGGTGCATGGCGGCGGGCCACAGATTGGCAAGATGCTGGATCGCCTCAAAATCAAAAGCTCCTTTGTCCACGGCCTGCGCGTCACAGATGCCGAGACGGTGGAAATTGTTGAGATGGTACTCTCCGGCTCGATTAACAAACAGATCGTCACCGCCATCAACGAAGCGGGCGGCAAGGCCATCGGACTCTCAGGCAAGGATGCAGGACTCATTCGCGCCAAGCGCGTCACCCGCAAAGCCAAGGACCCAGACTCTAACATCGAACGCGTGCTGGATCTGGGCTTCGTCGGCGAGCCAAGCCATATCGATCCGGCCATTTTAGATACGCTTTATGAATCCGACATCATCCCGGTCATTGCCCCCATCGGTTATGGTGAGAACGGCGAGACTTTCAATATCAATGCCGACACGGTCGCGGGCTCCATCGCAGGTGCGATTGAGGCACGCAAACTTATGATTCTGACGGACGTCGTTGGCGTGCTCGACAAAGAGAAGAATTTGCTCAGCGAACTCTCGCTCAAGGAAGCGCGTAAACTCATGAAAAATGGCACTATTCATGGCGGTATGATCCCCAAAATCGAGACCTGTATCCATGCGGTGGAAAAAGGCTGCAGCGCGGCGCATATCCTTGATGGCCGCGTGGCTCACGTGCTGCTTGTCGAAACGTTTACCGAACACGGCGCCGGCACGATGATTATGGAGTGATGGCTGAAATTATTGTATTCTCCGATACCGCTCGCCCAGACCCCAATATTTTTTATCGTTCGGAATTCCTGAAAGTATTTTGAACGCTTCATCGTTGAGTTTGGTGATATGCGGACCGGTTATATGTGAACCTTCGTTGTTATCCACCAAGAAGCTCTCTGCGTGAGGATATTTTTCCTTCAGCAGGGCATTCATAGCCTCCCCTCTAAGTATATATACTTCAATCATATCGCCCGTGATTTTATAGCGTATCAAATCACCCGTTCCGGGACATTTTATACTATCGCATATCATCAAGAAGGTATTGTCCTGCACCTTAAGAGTGCGCGCCAATAAGGGAGCGTAGTCTTTCCTGACTCTTTCTTTTGCGTCGCCACTGTCGATACGATACATACTGTCATTTTTGCTAATGATGAGGACTTGGGGTTGTTTTTCTTCTTGCCAACTACCAAAGAGCCTCGAATCAATCGTACCCTTCTGCCAGTAGTCACCAAAATCATCCACAGTGATACAGGACGAGAGCAGAGCTGTTGCAAAGAACAGCCAAAGCTTTTTCATATATGAATCGCCCTGCCAGCTACCGCTAACGCCGCTTCTTTTATAGCTTCGTTTAAGTCCGGATGGGAATGGCAGGTACGGGCGATGTCTTCTGAGGACGCCTTGAACTCCATCGCAATAGCCGCTTCAGCGATCATTGTGCCCGCCTGTGGGCCGATAATGTGCACGCCGTAGACTTCGTCAGTTGCGGCATCGGCGAGAATTTTCACAAACCCGTCCGTATTGCCCATCGTGCGAGCGCGCGAATTGGCGAGGAAGGGGAACTTGCCGACTTTGTAATTTACACCTTCGGCCTTCAGCTGTTCCTCGGTTTTACCAATGCAGGCCACTTCCGGCATGGTGTAGATGACACCGGGCACCAGATTGTAATTCACATGCACGGCTTGGCCAGCCATGCCCTCAACCGCCGCAATGCCGTCTTCTTCCGCCTTGTGCGCAAGCATCGGGCCCGCGATGGCATCGCCAATGGCATAGATGCCCTCGACATTGGTCTTGAAATGCCCATCCACCTTCACGCGCCCGCGTTCATCCAGCGCCACGCCGGCTTCATGCAGCCCGAGGCCTTGCGTATAGGCCTTGCGGCCAATAGCAACGAGCACGATATCTGCTTTGAATTCTTCTGTCTTACCGCCAGCCACCGGCTCGGCCGTCACCACTGCGTCTTTGGCGGATGCCTTGACGCCCGTCACCTTCATCGCAAGTTTGAACTTGATGCCCTGTTTTTCAAGAATCTTCTGGAACTGGCGCGCGATTTCGTTATCGAGCCCTGGCGTGATGCGATCCAAGAACTCGACCACTGTTACGTCTGCCCCTAAGCGCCGCCAGACCGAACCCAGCTCAAGGCCGATGACACCTGCGCCGATGATGACGAGCTGCCTGGGCACTTCGGAGAGCGCAATCGCACCGGTGGAAGAAACCACGCGCTTTTCGTCGATGGCAACTCCGGGAAGGGCTGTCACTTCTGAACCTGTGGCAATCAGAATGCGTTTGGTGGGGAGTGAAAGCGATTTGCCCTCCGGCGTGGTAACGCCCACAAGAGTCGGCTTTGCGATCATGCCAAGGCCCACAACGTAATCGACCTTGTTCTTCTTGAGCAATCCCTCAACACCCTTGGTAAGGCCCGACACTACCTCATCCTTGCGTGCCATCATGGCTTTGAGATCAAGGCCTATCTTGCCCGTGATTCCGTGCTTTGCACCATGCACTGCTTCTTCAAACAGCTCCGAAGAATGCAGTAATGCCTTGGAGGGAATGCAACCGACATTCAGGCACGTGCCGCCAAGCGTACCGCGTTTTTCAACACAGGCCACTTTCATACCCAGCTGGGCTGCGCGTATGGCCGCGACATAGCCTGCGACACCGCCGCCGATGACAACAAGATCGTATTGGGTGTCAGCCATAATGTTACTTTATTGTTTTTTCAGCAGATCGCGGATTTCTGTAAGCAATACCACATCCGGCGGTATCACAACGGGTTTGGCTGCCTCGGTTTTTTTCAAGCGGTTGACCTGCTTGACCAGCAGAAAGACCGCAAAAGCAACGATGAGGAAATGCACTACCTGATTTAAGAAAAGCCCATAATTAATGGTGGCCGCGCCTGCTTTCTTGGCTTCGGCAAGCGATGCATAAGGATGGCCTGAAAGGTTGAAATAGAAATCAGAAAAATCAATGCCGCCCAGGACAAGGCCGATAGGGGGCATGATGACGTCGGTCACGAGTGAGGAAACAATCTGGCCGAATGCAGCGCCCATGATAATGCCGACCGCAAGGTCTACGACATTGCCACGCATGACGAATTCTTTGAATTCTTTCCACATAGTTTTTCCTCGCGTATTGGAGTTGCTCTACTTACCCCGCCGCTTGCTTTTTGTCCATAGACTCTCTGGTGAGGCTTCGCTCAAGCGTGATATTGCCGCGCTCGTAATGGCTGTGCCGATTTTCGACACTATCTGCAAAGCCGTGCTTGCGATAAAGGCGGATCGCCGTTTCAAGTTTTGTGTTGGAAACGATGAATAGCCTGCTCGCTTTTTTCTCACGCGCACGCTCGATAAGTGCCAGTAATATCCGCTCGCCGATGCCGCGGCCCTGCCAGTGCTCCGTCACGGCCATTTTCGCCACTTCATACGTGGCCTCTTCCATCTTGAGCAGACTGCCAGTGCCGATAATATCGCCTTCCGTTTCGGCAAACAGGATAGCACCGTCTTTGGCCAGCACCTTGCCTTCCGGGTCAGCAAAAGACTGCGAATCATGATCTTCCACTCGGAAATAACGCTCGAGCCATTCGCGGTTCAGCGCCCCGAAGCGTTCTTTGTGCAGCGGGTTGCCTGTGTCATAATCAAAAATTGAGAGCTTCACTTCCTGCATGGCTGCCTGAGGTTTTTTACGTTAGCCGCATTATTCTGCACATGCTATATAGCAAACGTGCAAGAAAAAAAACCAGAACACAGTCATTTTAAGGGCATAGCCTTCGTACTCTTTTCCATTCTGATCTGGTCAGGCTGGATGGTGGCAAGCCGCTGGGGTGTGAGGGGCAGCCTGAGCCCTTATGACATCACGGCTATCCGCTTTGGCATAGCAGGGCTGTTGCTCATGCCTGTGGCGATAAAGCGTGGCCTTGCCATAGGGCCTTACGGACTCAAAGGCGGTTTCATCCTCGCCTTCCTTATCGGTGCCCCTTACACCAATATCGCCGTGGCTGGCATGCAGTTCGCACCCGCTTCGCATGCGAGCACCGTCATCAACGGCACGATGCTGATGCTGACTACCGTAGTGGGCATCCACGGCCTGCGCGAAAAAACCTCGAAAATGCGGCTCTTAGGAGTGGCCTGCAGTCTGGCCGGTATCTTCTGCATGCTTGCCGCCAAAAGCAGCAGTAACATCTCTCAGCAATGGTTCGGCCATATATGCTTTATCATCAGCGGCCTGATGTGGGGAGGCTACGCGTTGCTCGTGCGCGCCTGGAAGACCGAGGCCATGCATGCCGCTGCAGTTGTCTGCGTATTCTCATTGCTGCTTTACCTGCCGTTATATTTGCTGTTCGTGCACAGCCATATCGGTCTGGATAACTGGCATGAAGTGGCCTTCCAGTCGTTTTATCAGGGTATGCTCACCGGTGTCATAGCGCTCGTGTCCTTCAACCACGGCATCCGGATTCTCGGTGCATCACACGCAAGCGCTTTCATCCCCCTTGTGCCAGTACTTTCAACATTGCTCGCTATTCCTATCCTACATGAAATGCCCTCCATGCTTGAATGGGCAGGAGTAGCTGCGGTATCCTCCGGTGTATTTCTGGCATCCGGCGTGCTGAGCCTGCAGGGACGTAACCGGCAAGTCGCAACAGCGTGTGAGGCGGGTGCCGCGATAGAGGGGAACTGAGATGATGTGTTTTCTGATTGCGCTCTTAATGCTTGCCGCCACGCCCGCTCATGCTGAGAATCAACCTATGCCCATAACGGAAGTCCATCGCGCCATCACATCCCAGCCTGTCTGGCTCAATACATCGCGGGCGCTCACATCCGAGGATTTGCGCGGGCGCATTATCCTGCTCGATTTCTGGACACTGGGCTGCATCAACTGCATGGATATTATCCCGGATTTAAAGGCGCTTGAGCATGAGTTCGGCGATAAGCTCACTGTCATCGGCGTCCATTCCGCGAAGTTTGCCAATGAAAAGGACACGGAAAATATTCGCAGCGCCATCCTGCGTTACGGCCTCGCCCATCCGGTAGTCAATGACGCTAATTTCGCCATCTGGAATAAATTCGGCGTGCGCGCGTGGCCAACACTGGTACTCATCAGCCCGGCCGGTATCGTAAGCAGCGTCTATGCAGGCGAAGGCAACCGCGCCGCACTCGAAGCGGATATCCATGCGCTCATCGACAAGTACAACACGCAAATTGTGGCCACCTCTTTGCCCATAGTCCTTGAATCTTCCAAACTGCCTGAAACGACGCTGCGTTTTCCGGGCAAGGTCATTGCTGGCATGTGGGGTAATAGCGATAAAACCTTTCCCGCCTTATATATATCTGACTCGGGTCATAACCGCATAGTAGTGGCCAATCCTGATCGGGAAGGTGCTATCGTGCAAACCATAGGTAACGGGAAAGAAGGCTTCAAAGATGGCAGCTTTGAGGAAGCAGAATTCTTCAAACCGCAAGGCATGGTCTATAAGGATCTCGAACATATCTATGTCGCCGATCTCGGCAACCATGCGCTGCGCGTTATCAACGTCATAAAGCGCACTGTTACGACACTTGCTGGCACCGGCCAGCAAGGCCATATGCTCGAAAGCTCCGGCGAGCATGACGCACGCACGACTGCGCTCTCTTCGCCATGGGACGTGGCTTTTTATCCTGACGACAAACACCTCGTCATTGCGATGGCAGGCGCGCACCAGCTCTGGAGCTACGATAGTGATCGTCGGACCCTCTCGCTTCTGGCAGGCAACGGAACTGAGTCCATTGGGGATGGCCATTATCCGCTTAACTCACTTTCTCAACCCAGCGGCCTGCTGGCGCGTGGCGACAAGCTTTATTTCACGGATGCCGAGAGCAGTTCGCTGCGCGTATTGGACAAGAGCGGTAACATCACAACACTCATCGGCAAAGGTCTTTTCGACTTCGGCTATAAGGAAGGCGGACGCGAAGATGCCCTGCTGCAACATTGTTTAGGCCTCACAGGCGATGACCAGAATATTTACATTGCCGACACCTATAACCACTCTATCCGCCGCTACGATATCAAAGAAGGCAGACTGCACAATTACGCAGGACGCAACGCACGCGGCAAAGTAGATGGTTCGCTTCTTGAGTCTGGGTTCAACGAGCCCGGCGGCATCACGCTTTTAGGGGATATACTGTACGTGACTGACACTAACAACCACAGCCTGCGCGTTATCGATATGAAAGCAGGCAAGGTCAGCACTGTTCCCGTTCAGGCCACAGCTATCACCACGCCTGCTGCCGCTGCGCCCGGGCCCAATCTGGCAACGCTTGCACTCACCGTAGCAGCAGACAAACCGCTGGAGGTGGCGCTTGAACTCAAGCCCGGCTGGCATATCAACGACCAGGCACCCAGCCAGCTATCGCTAATGCAAAACGGCGCGGCTCAGCAGGACTTCCCGCGTGCAATGCTGCAGACCCTCCACATCACCCTGCCCGGCCTCAAGGCAGACGGCAATTACCACCTGGCCGGCACTGTCTATTTCTGCGAGGATAAAGCAGGATCGCTTTGCATGATCAAAAGCTTCGACGTAAGCCTAAGCCCCAAAGGTAAAGATACCAAGGTCACGTTGCCTGTGTATTAAGGGGGCAGTCGTCTTGGAATATTTTTCGTTTATACGAGACGAGTTCAAGGAACAACTGCGCGCAACGACTGAGTGTACGTTTAAGTACATGACAGGAGAGAGCACAGTTGTGACGTAGAAATCGACCGTAGAAACGGAAAATCAGCGTTTGCTAAACTGGAAGCTGCGGCGAGCTTTGCGCTTACCATACTTCTTACGCTCAACCACGCGTGAGTCGCGAGTGAGGAACGCGCCGCTTCTAAGCGACTTGTGGAACTCGGTGTCGTAGATATTGAGCGCGCGGCTGATACCCAAACGCACCGCACCTGCCTGACCGGAGAGGCCGCCGCCTACGACTGTGCACTGCACGTCGAAATTGCCGACACGGTTCAGCGCGGCGAAAGGCTGGTTGATTATCATGCGCAGTACGGGGCGCGCAAAATAGACGGCAAGCTCTTTGCCGTTGACGATTATCTTGCCGCTGCCGCGGGTAAGCCATACGCGGGCGACTGCATTCTTGCGACGTCCCGTGCCATAGGTGCGCAGTACATTGGCTTTTTCAGCCTTTGCGGGTTTGCTCTCCGCTTTTGCCTGGACGGGCGCGGACTTTGCTGCGGGCTTTTCAGTGGTCTTGGCTTTCGTCGTGGCCATGGAGGATCCTTAAAAATTATCGCTTGGCGCGGGTGTTTTTGGGGTTCTTGGCAGCAAAATCATAGACTTTCGGCTGCTGCGCTTCATGCGGGTGCTGTGCGTCAGGATAGACACGCAGCTTGGCAAACTGATGGGAGCCCAGAGGGCCTTCCGGCATCATGCGCTCAACGGCCTTCTCAATGATGCGCTCGGGATGCGTCTCAAGGACGAACCTTGCGCTCTGTGTCTTAAGGCCGCCGGGATGGCCAGTGTGGCGATAATAAAGCTTCTTGTCGCGCTTCTTGCCGGTGAGCTTCACCTTGGCAGCATTAATGATAACGACGTGATCGCCGGTATCGATATGCGGGGTGTAAATCGGCTTGTTCTTGCCGCGCAGGATCTTGGACACTTCGGTCGCCAAGCGCCCGAGCACCACGTCCTGGGCGTCGATAATCCACCAGTTGGTCTTCACCTCGGAGGGCTTTGCGGAATAGGTTTTCATATAGGTTTTGAGTCTTAAAAACGTCAGTATTTCAAGGGAGGGGCAACATAGGCAAGGCATCAGCCTCTGTCAACGAAAAATGTGTACGATTGCCTGAGTCTGCCAATCATCGGTGTTTTATGCGTAATTATGCAGGTAATTCTGCTTATTGGCCCTGACAAGGAGGCGGCTTTAGTATAGGATACACGCCCTATGTCAGCCTTCATACCCACAACAACAGATAATGCCTCTGTGATTGAGCGCCTCGCGCAGGACGCCCGCATTGCCTACCGGCAACTGGCGGAAACAACGCCCGCGAAGAAGACCCAGGCCCTGAAGGCCGTGGCCCAGGCTATCCGTATGGACACAAAGAAGATAATCGCCGCCAATGCGCACGATATGGACGCAGGCAGGAAAGCAGGCATGAGCAAGGCCATGCTGGATCGGCTGGAGCTGAATGAAAAACGTGTGGCCGCCATGGCCAGGTCCATTGATGATATTGCGAAGCTGCCCGACCCTGTTGGGCGAAAACTGGCCAGTTTCAAACGCCCCAACGGACTCGTCATCGAGCGCATCTCGGTGCCGCTTGGCGTCATCGGTATTATTTATGAATCACGGCCAAATGTGACTGCCGATGCGGGAACGCTGTGCCTGAAGTCCGGCAACGCTGTCATCTTACGCTGTGGCTCGGACAGCTTCCATTCTTCTTCTGCCATCGCTGTCTGTATGCAGAAGGGACTAAAAAGCGCAGGACTGCCTCTGGCTGCTATTCAACTTGTGCCCTCGACTGAACGCGCGCTGGTGGGTGAAATGCTGACTGCCACCGGACTTATTGACGTTATCATCCCCCGTGGTGGCAAATCACTCACGGAACGTGTGCGCAGGGAAAGCCGCGTACCCACGCTGCTGCACCTGGACGGCAACTGCCACACCTATATCCATGCGAAAGCAGACCCGAAGATGGCGCTCAAAGTGCTGCTCAATGCCAAGATGCGCCGCACCGGCATATGCGGGGCAACCGAGACGTTGCTTATTGATAAGGCTGCACTTTCACTGCTGCCTAAAATAGCCGATGCACTGATTGCCGAGGGCTGTGAACTGCGTGGTGATGCAGCTGCGCGCAAAATGGACAGGCGTATCAAACCCGCAACGGATGAAGACTGGGTTACGGAATATCTGGATGCAATCCTTGCGATTAAGACCGTGGGTGGCGTCAAAGAAGCAATCGCGCATATTAATCGTTATGGCTCACACCACACGGAAGCAATCATCACGCGCGACAAAAAGGCAGCTGCGCAGTTTTTAAAGGAAGTGGACTCAGCCATCGTGCTGCACAACGCCTCCACCCAGTTCGCTGACGGCGGCGAGTTTGGCTTTGGCGCGGAAATTGGCATCAGCACCGGCCGCCTGCACGCGCGCGGGCCCGTAGGCGTAGAGCAGCTGACCACCTATAAATATGTGGTAAAGGGCAATGGGCAAATCCGGCCGAAGTGAAGAGATTGGAGACTAGAGATTAGAGAATTGTATGTAGCTCATCCATCTGATAATCCTTGCGCTTACTCTAATCTCCAATCTCTAACCCCTTGTCTCATGCCTGATTCTTCCCTCCGCATCGGCCTCCTTGGCGGCTCGTTTAATCCCGCACACGAGGGGCATCTGCACGTAAGTCTCGAGGCGCTGAAGCGCCTGAATCTGGATGCCGTCTGGTGGCTGGTCTCACCCCAGAACCCGCTTAAACCAACCCAAGGCATGGCCCCTTACGACAAACGCTTTGCCTCAGCACAGGACATCATAAAAGGCCAGCGCAACATCACGGTGAGTAATTTCGAGCACAAAACCGGGTTGCATTATACCTATGCCACGTTGCGTGCGCTTAAACGTCTTTATCCCAAGGCACAGTTCGTCTGGCTGATGGGCGCGGACAATCTTGCGGGATTCCACCGCTGGCAACGCTGGCGGGATATCATGGCGCTAGTGCCGGTGGCCGTGTTCGACCGCTCACCTTTCTCCCATACCGCACTGCATGCAAGGGCTGCGCTCGCGCTGCGCAATAAGCGCGTCAAAGAAAGCAATATCGGATCGCTTATAGGGAATCCAGGCCATTGGGCTTACATCCTCATGCGTCGTCACCCGGCGTCCTCGACAGAGATACGGGCAAAGACTTAAAATCGTATATCAGGATTAAAAAGCGTATATTCCTGCACTGCCTGGAATGACTTGCTCACACGTCCACTCTCGAGCTTCACTTTACCGCTGGCGAGCATTTTGAGCGCGTAGGGATAAATCACATGCTCGGCCTTGAGCACTCTGGCTGCCAGTGCTTCCTCCGTGTCATCAGGCAATACAGGCACTGCCGCCTGAATGATAATCGGACCCGAGTCCATTTCCGGCACCACATAGTGCACCGTGCAACCGTGAATTTTCACACCCGCTTCGAGCGCCGTCTTATGCGTATGCATGCCTTTGAAGCTGGGCAGCAGCGATGGGTGGATATTAATCATCTTTCCCTGCCACTTCTCCACAAAACCCGCAGTCAACACGCGCATGAACCCGGCGAGGCAGACAAGTTGCGCGCCGCTGGCGATAATCGCTTTATGCAGTGCCGCATCAAACGCGTCGCGATCGGAAAAATCCTTGTGGCGGATGACCTGCGTGGCAATGCCCGCTTTCTGAGCGCGCTTTAAGCCCTGTGCATCGTCCTTGTTGGAAATGACGAGGGCAATCCGCGCCGGATAATCAGGAGCGTTACAGGCATCGATAAGCACCTGCAGGTTAGTCCCCGAACCTGAGATAAGTACGGCAACGGGCTTTTGCTGGCTCATGCTTTTGACGCCCTGTATTTAATGTATGTCTTTTCAAGTTCGCTGATATTTATCGTCAGCTGCAAATCGTAGGCAGCGAGTGAGCGCGAGAAAAATATCTGCATTACCTGCAACAGTCTTTGGCCCAGCCGCTCTATGACTTCCGTCGTACGTCCCGGCAGTATTTTTATGTCCAGATGTGCAAATGCTGCATTTTTCATCTGGTCCCCGACACAAAAAACACTGTGCAGAAACGCCCTGCTCTTGCAGCTTTCGATAGGCGTGGACAGTAACGGTGAAATCACCTGATTGCACTCACGCAACAACGCCGAAAGCGTTGCTTTCTCAAGAATATTGGCGCTGCATTCCAGAATCACGTGCGGCATTTTATATATACATTACAGGTTTATCTGTTCGCGGAACGAGTTTACCTATAGTAAACACCGTCTCGCCTGCTTTGCTCAGCACCGCTTTGACGGCTTCGGCTTTCTGCGCATCCACCACCACTATCATTCCGATGCCACAGTTGAAGGTGCGCAGCATTTCAGCCTGTGCGATAGTACCTGCGTCTTTTAGCCAATCGAACACAGCGGGCATTTTCCATGCCTTAAGGTTAATCTCCGCGCTGACATTCTCCGGCAGCACGCGCGGCGTGTTTTCGGTGAGTCCTCCGCCAGTAATGTGAGCAAGCGCCTTGACGCCACCGCTTTTAATCGCATTCAGGCAGGACTTAACATAAATACGCGTAGGTGTGAGAAGAGAAGCAGCAAGCTGCGCGTGAGCAGGCGCATGCAGATCGATTTTCTCTTTATCCAGCAGATGGCGCACCAGAGAAAAACCATTGGAATGCACGCCACTTGAAGCGAGGCCGAGCAAAACATCCCCCTCCTTCACTCCTTTTGGCAGTATACCCTCGCGCTCCACAGCGCCAACGGCAAAGCCCGCCAAATCATATTCTCCGGGCTGGTAAATGCCTGGCATTTCTGCTGTCTCGCCACCCACCAGCGCACAGCCTGCCAACTTGCAGCCTTCCGCAATGCCTTTGATGACACTTTCGCCCACCGCCACGTCAAGTTTTGAAGTCGCAAAATAATCGAGAAAGAACAACGGCTCTGCCCCCTGCACAACCAAATCGTTGACGCACATTGCCACCAGATCGATGCCAATCGTGTCGTGCCGGGTTAAGTGCTGTGCAATCTTGATTTTAGTGCCCACACCATCGGTGCCTGATACCAGAACCGGGTCCTTATAGCCCGCCGCCTTCATATCGAATAATGCGCCAAAGCCCCCGATTCCGCCCATCAGCCCTGAGCGCGCTGTCGCTTTGGCAAGCGGCTTGATCCGCTCGACAAGCGCATTGCCCGCGTCTATATTCACACCCGCTGCCACATAGGTCGCCGCCGTCTTGCTCACCATAAAGATTTTTCCATGATTTTCCTGAATTTGCCGCATTATTCGCCCAAAATTCTGCTGTGTGCAAGCCTTTTGCTGCTGGTATGCGGCCTTATATCGCCCGCATCCGCTGCCAGTGAATATGGGGTGGACAATGTCGTGGTGGACGCTCAGGGCAAAGATGCCTCCGATGCGCGTGCCAAGGCTATGACGGTGGGCGAGAAAGACGCCTTTTCACAACTCATTCTGCGCCTCACCCCCTCGGGCGCCACACAAATCCTAAAGCAGGTAACCCCGGCACAGGTAAGCGCGGCCGTGCACGGCTTTACGGTGACAGATGAAAAAATGACCGCCGATCACTACCATGCAACGCTCAATTACACATTCGACCCGCGCCAGATACAGGCACTTATCCCCGCCCCTGCCGCCCCACCACAGATGGCTTCCTCTTCTCCTGTACCTGCACTTGCCAGCAAAGCGGTTTTGGTGCTGCCCGTGTACAATGATAACGGTGCGGCCATGCTCTGGCAGGACGAGAACAAATGGCGCAATCTCTGGTATGAAGCAGCCCTTGAATCCGGCGGTGGACTTGTCGTGGTACCGCAAGGCGATATTAACGACCGCATCGACGTGGACGATACCAACGTAAACGCTGCCACTCCTGACACCTTAAAGCGTATGTACGGACGGTATGGCGTAAGCCAGATTATCGTGCTATCGGCATCCTATAATCAGAAAGCCGATCCCAAGCCAACGCTTGAGGTTATAGTAAAGAAACTGCTCCCTGGCAAAATCGAGACATCGCAAATGAACTATACCATCCACTCGACCGAAAATCTTGACACGCTGATGTCGCGCGCCAGTAACGACATCGCGCATACATTCTATAAATTACAGACCATCGACCCGAATAAGATCGAATACGATCGTCTCAAGGAAATCAACGCACGGGTCAATACCACCAACATCAAGGAATGGGAAGAACTCCGGAAACGCCTGCTTGCGCGCGGCAATATCGTAGGCGTCCGCCTAAACTCCATTTCTTATTTTGAGACCACCATGACCATCACATACAAAGGCACCGCAGACATGTTGGGCAAAACCCTGGTCGTTTCCGGACTGCGTGTGATGCAGGACGGGGATTCATTAGTGCTGGCCATCAAATGACCCGGACGCATTCTCCTCCCTCTTCGAATAACACATACTTCCGGCTCTGGTTCTGGCTGGCGGGAGCATTTTTGTTCTTCGGATTTATTGCACTGATTCGCAGCATTCTGCTTCCTTTTGTAGTGGGCATGCTGGCTGCTTATTTTCTCGACCCGGCTGTGCACCGGTTGCGCCGCTGGGGCTGGCCACGCGGAGCATCTGCCGCCGCTATTACGATAGGATTCTTTGTGCTCGCCACAGGGATATGTGCGCTGCTGGTGCCGGCAATCATCCGCCAGTTCACAGCACTGATCGCGCAGCTTCCCGGCTACTTTGAGCATCTGGAAGCTACTTACAGCGATGAAATTGCCCACTATCTTTCCCTGCTAGGTGCCGATCAGGTCAATACTATCAAAGACTCTCTCGGTAATTACAGCGGTACGCTGGTGGGCTGGGCTGGCCAGGTAGCAGGCGGCGCATTGCAATCGGGGCTTGCCCTGCTCAATATTCTTTCGCTGATCTTTATCACGCCGATTGTCGCATTTTATCTGTTGCGCGACTGGCATGTGATGGTTTCACGCTTCTACGCTCTGTTGCCGCGTGATCAGACAGATACCATACGGGAACAACTTAAAGCAATTGATCGCACCCTCTCAGGATTCATCCGTGGCCAGACGAATGTGTGTCTCATTATGGCTTGCTATTATGGCGTCATGTTATCAGTGGCAGGCCTCAACTTCGGACTGTTGATTGGTATTGCGACCGGATTACTACTGTTTATTCCTTTCGTGGGATTTGCCACTTGCTTTGTCCTGAGTATTATCATTGCCATGATTCAGTTTCCGGATAATACGCATCTTATTGCAATCCCGGCCGTCTATGGCATTGGGCTATTGCTGGAGAGCAGCTTTCTCACTCCACGGCTGGTGGGCGGCAAAGTGGGGCTTCACCCGCTATGGATCATTTTTGGCATGCTCGCAGGCGCATCCCTGTTCGGCCTTATAGGCATTCTTATCTCCGTGCCGGTTACCGCCGTCATCGGAGTACTGGTGCGCTTTGCGATAGCCCGCTATCTGCACAGCTCTCTTTATACAGGACAGGACTGATTTATGGCACAACTTGCATTTCAATGGCCCACGCAGCCCAGCCATGCCGCCGAGGATTTTATTGTCTCGGATGCCAACGCCGAAGCAGTACGTTTCCTCGAAAACTGGCCTGACGAACATTCCCATGTGGCGCTTATCAGTGGGCCGGAGGCCTGTGGGAAAACACATCTCGCCAGTATATGGGCTAAGCGCACGCATGCAGCCATTATCGATACGTATGCGCTGGGCAGGAAGGATTCGGAAAATCTATGGAAAGATGCCACGCATGCCGTGCTTGAGGACGTCCATACCATCACCCACCAGACAGCACTGTTTCATTTTCTGCGTCATGCGGAAACACAGAAACTTTCTCTGCTGCTGACCGCGCGCGCACCTGCGGCACAACTGCACTTCGCGCTGGCCGATCTGCGTTCGCGCCTGTTGGCTCTGCCAAGCGCACACATCCAGACGCCCGATGAGGAATTGCTCAGAGGATTCCTACTCAAAGGCTTCGCCGATCGCCAATTGCGCGTCAGCGATGAGGTGGTCGGTTATCTTTTAAAGCGCATGGAACGATCGTTTGTCTCTGCCCATGCCCTTGTGGAATTGCTGGAACGGCAAGCGCTCCAGAACGGACGTGATATTACCGTCCCATTCATAAAAAACGCCCTCGGATAAAAATCACACTTTACGCGCAGGTTGTTAATGTTTATGAATTTACCTCATGAAACCCACAGCGCCTAAACCTGCTTCCAGAGACGCTCTCGCACGCATGGCGCAAATAGGCGTGTTGATCGCCGATGACGACCGGCGCATTGCCCTCATCGTCCGCCAGGTGCTGGAAAGCCTTGGGTTTGCCAATATCCATGCCGCGCGCGACGGTGAGCAGGCCCTGCAGATGCTGCGGACCGAGAAAATCGATATGGTCATCACCGACTGGCAAATGCAGCCAATGGACGGCATATCGCTCGTGAAATACCTGCGTACCATGGATGATTCGCCTAATCGTTTCATCCCCATCATCATGCTCACCGGTAACGCTGATCGTAACGATGTGGAAACAGCGCGCGATGTCGGAGTAACAGAATTCGTCGTTAAACCTTTCAGTGCCAAAACGCTTTGTGACCGCATCATGATCCTGATAGAAAACCCGCGTAGTTTCATCATGAGCCGGCAATTCATAGGCCCCGACAGGCGACGCCGCAGCGCGCCGCCTCCGGACGGAACGGAAAAACGCAAATGAGTGAAGAGAAAAAACTATGAACGAACCTGTCGATCCTTTTGCTTCGTTAACAGACGAAGAAGTGCGCGTCCTGCCTCCCGATTACGCGCTGAAGAAAATCATTGGCAACGATGTAGATCTGAAAGAGATTTTCAGCCCCGAAAACATCGAAAAGGCTCAGAGCGTCATCAACGAACACAAAGAAAGTTTTATCGAATGGGTGATGAAAGATATTGAACAGCTTGAAGAATCTTATGCGAAGGCAGCGGCGAATCCTGCTGATTCCAAAGACGAAATCCGTAAGCTGGCACGGGCCGCCTTCATCATCAAATCACAGGCTGGCACGTTCGGTTTCCAGCTGGCCACGCAGGTCGCTAAATCACTGGATGATTTTTGCAACAAGCATTTTCATCCCGGCGCAGATCACATGATGGTGGTTCGCAAGCACATCGATACGCTCGTCGTCATTTTTCAGAAGAACATTACCGGCGATGGCGGCGCTGTAGGCAAGGAGCTCTCAGGCAACCTGTTCAAGCTCGTGGATAAGTTCAAAGACAAATAAATCAATCCCTAAGATAAGCCCTGCTTGCTGACATGAGCAGATAGAGGGCGACAAGGGTATTAAGTATCCCTGTCACAAGAAAAACGTTCTCGATACCACTGCCGAGAATAAAAATCCCCAGCGCCATGAACGCCGAGGCTACCATAAAGAACGCATTGATCACATTGTTGCATGCCATGACCTGCGCGCGATGCTCCGGGGAGCTTTGGCGCTGAAGTGCTGCGTAAAGAGGCACAATAAAAAAGCCTCCGCAGAAAGCGACCATGAACAGATCGAACAGCATTCGCCGCCAGCCTGGCACCGTGGCAAGAAACGTGTGCAGCGTGATCAGCGAGTCATTTATGTGCGGAAGGGTTGCCGGACTTGTCGCGCAGAAATCGAATATGAATATACTCATCCCCAGAGCGCACCACGGAACAGAGCGTGTAGATACCCCTCCCCCCAGCAATGTACCGCAGGTTATCGCCCCTGCTCCAATACCCAATGTGAATGCCGTCAACAGAAGTGTACCCACATCTTCGTCCACACCAATCGCCCGCGCATATGGCGCCAGCAGCATGGCAAAGATAATCGCTACAAAATAGAACCAGGAGTTGGTAAGGCTGGTTTTAAGCAACGCCGGCTGAAGCAGCATATAACCGAGTATTTCGCGCGTTTCTACGAACGGATTAAACCCCAGCCTGACCGAATGGTCGCGCACACCAGAAGTCGGTATAAAACGGCTTGAAAACACTCCGAGACCCGCGATGAGCAGGACACACAAGGACACTATAATTTCTCCGTGTGCCCTTAGCACCATCGGTCCGCCTGCAATCGTTCCAAGCAGTGTGGCAATAAACGTACCCGCCTCCAGAAAAGCATTACCCTCCATGAGTTCGCCTTCCTTCAGGTGCTCAGGCATAAGTGCGTATTTGGCCGGGCTAAAGAGAGCGGAATGCGCGCCCATACAAAAAAGCACCAGAAACAGGAGAGCCGATAGGTGAAAGTAAAAACCCAGCGCCGCAACCAGCATAAACACTACCTCGGCGAGCTTGATGATGCGGGCAATCACTGCTTTGTCGAACTTATCTGCAAGCTTGCCGCCTATGGCACAAAAAAGAATATACGGCAGCATGTACAGGGCGCCCGCCAGTATGACCAACCGGTGCGGCGCTATGCCAGCTGTGGAAGAGAGGCGGTAGGTTACCAGCATCACCACGGCCGTTTTAAAAAAATTGTCGTTGAGCGCTCCTAAGAACTGGGTCAGCAGCAATGGCAGATACCGGCGCGAACTTAAGAGATGCGATGAAGCCATGGGGTCCGTATTATGAGAATCCGGCGAAGCCTATAGCATGGCCGGGAAAGAAAGGCTAATAATGCCGCGTAGAAATCAAAGTTTCTCACAGCTCCCCCGGCGTTACAAAATCCAGAAGCATCCCTTCACCCGGCACAACATCCTCCCAGCGCTCATGGTCAAAGCGCAGCACAGCAAATGCACAGGTAGGAAATTTCAGCTCCAGTGTTGTACGCAATTCTGTGTGTTTAGGCCTGCTCAGGAGCAGGGAGATATGATGCATGCCGGGGTTGTGACCTACCACCATCGCAGAAGATACATCATCATTCAGCGCATGGATCGCACGCAATATCTCTTCGGCCGTCGCCAGATAGAGTGTGTTCTCAAAGCGGTGCTCGGGTTGTATGCCTGCCGCCAGCACCACCCGTTCCAGCGTTTCTTTCGTGCGCGCAGAAGGCGAACAGAGCACTACACCGGGGACATATTTTTTTGCTTTCATATAAGTCCCAACGGTAATACACGCCTCCCGTCCGCGTGCAGACAGTATACGTTCGGGGTCACTTACGTCCTTTCCCCCGGGCTCGGCCTTGGCATGGCGCAGCAAATAAAGGGTTTTCATAGCCTCACTTTACCGTTAATTAAGTAATTCCCTGTTAGAATCCCGTTTTGAGCTTACGGTCCCCATGTCCGATAAATCCAGTAAAAAGCATTCCGCGCTGCAGCAACCCGGGCGTTTTATCAACCGGGAGCTTTCGTGGCTTGCCTTTAACGAACGTGTACTCGAGGAGGCAGCGAACAAGCGCAACCCACTGCTTGAGCGCGTGCATTTTCTGTCCATCTCGGCAATGAATCTCGATGAATTTACCATGGTGCGCGTGGCCGGCCTCATGGATCATATCCGTCTTGATTCCCACCTCGTCAGCGATGATGGGCTTACTCCCGGGCAGCAGCTGGAGCGCATTAATGAGCGCATCCGCATTATCGTGAGTCAGCAGCAGAAGGCCTGGAGCAGGCTTCGTGCGGAACTTAAAGATAATGGCGTCCACATTCTAGAGCGCAGCGATCTCTCTAAGGCGGACATAAGCTGGCTTGAGACATATTTCTCCGAGAATATCTATCCCGTGCTGACCCCGATTGCCATCGATCCCGCACACCCTTTCCCGTTTCTGCCTAACCTTGGCATCGCACAACTTTTTCTGTTCTCCCGTGGGACAAAGAAGGAAGAACAGATTGCCATCCTCCCCTTCCCGCAGAAGCTGCCGCGTTTTATTGCACTGCCGGATACGGCCAAGAAAAAATCCAGGGCACAACGCTTTGTGCGGCTGGAAGATATTATCGAGCTTAACTGGGAATCGCTGTTTCCGCGTTCGGTCAAACATGCCTCGACGTTGCTGCGCATCGTGCGCGACTCGGATCTGGACGTCGAAGAGGAAGCCGAAGATCTCGTGCGCTACTTCGAGCGCGCGGTGAAGCGCCGCAGGCGAGGACGCGTCATTCGCATTAAAATCGCCGCACCCGCTCCTGCCAACCTCGTGCAATTCATTATCTCCCAGCTGCAGGTCGAATCCAGCGATGTTATTTCAACACAAGGCATGATAGGCCTCTCCACGCTTTCAGAGCTCTACGATCTGCCCCGGCCTGACCTTAAATTCACTCCGTATAATGTGCGTTTTCCCGAGCGTATTACGGACTTTGGCGGCGACTGCTTCGCAGCGATCGAAGCCAAGGATATTATCGTCCATCACCCGTTTGAGAGCTTTGACGTGGTCGTTCAGTTCCTGCGCCAGGCCGCAGCCGACAAGGACGTCATCGCCATCAAGCAGACGCTCTACCGCACCAGCCACGATTCCCCCATCGTGCAGGCGCTGATTGAGGCGGCGGAAGCAGGCAAATCCGTCACTGCCGTCGTGGAGCTTAAAGCACGTTTTGACGAGGAAGCTAACATCAAATGGGCGCGCGATCTCGAGCGCGCAGGTGCACAGGTCGTCTATGGCTTCGTGCATTTAAAGACGCATTGTAAAGTATCGCTCGTGACGCGCAGGACGGAAGGAAAGCTGCGTTCCTACATGCATTTCGGCACCGGCAATTACCACCCGGCAACGGCTAAGGTCTATACGGATCTGTCCTTTTTCACCTGCGACCCCGCCGCCTGCCGCGATGCAGCGCAGCTGTTTAACTTCCTCACCGGCTATACCAGCCCGAAGTCGCTCGCCAAGCTTGTCATCGCCCCGCGCGGCATGCGCTCCACGCTTATCAAACTGATTGAAACTGAGATAGCGATGGCCAAGGCTGGCAAGCCCGCGCAGATCTGGGCGAAAATGAACGCGCTGGTCGACTCGGAGATTATTGATGCGATGTATGCCGCTTCGCAGGCCAAGGTCAAAATCGATCTCATCATACGCGGCATCTGCTGTCTTAAGCCCAGCGTCCCCGGCTTATCTGAGAATATCAGGGTGAAGAGCATTGTCGGGCGCTTCCTCGAGCACTCGCGCATATTCTGCTTCGGCAGCGGCCACGGCTTGCCCTCGCCCAACGCCAAGGTCTATATCTCGTCTGCCGACTGGATGCCGCGCAACCTCGACTGGCGTGTGGAAGCGATGATGCCGATTGAAAACCCGACCGTGCATGCGCAGGTGATGAGCCAGATAATGGTCGCCAATATCAAGGATGAGAAGAATTCGTGGGTATTGCAGTCAGGCGGGGAATATGCGCGCGTGGCCAGCACCGACAAGAGCTTCTCGGCGCACGAATACTTCATGAACAACCCTTCGCTTTCAGGCCGCGGCAAAGCGCTCAGGAAAGCCAAGTCCGTGTTTCAGGATTTATACAAACTGAGGAAGAAGTAGGGCTAGCGGGCCATAACACTGGGTTGAGAGGCTCCCATCTGTAAGGTAACATCGTTCTGTGCATGCAGACCCTGCTGTAAACCCGCAACCGAAGCAACGAACAAGCAATTGCGCATCGCTCGCTTCTTCTCACTCAGCGCCTCATCCCCCTTGGGAGGATACCAATCTTTCATGTCGTTGGACAGCATCAGAAAATGTGATGTCTGCGCCAGTTGCTTGAGCATTCCCTGCGTAGCGCTCACATTGCGCGCACCCGAAGCATATTGCAACTGAGTATGAGTTGCTGGAGTGATGTTATACAATCTTCCTTGTTCATGCCGCGGTACCACACCAAGCATTGGACCACGAATCTCATCCAGAAGAGGCAATAAACCATTAGCACTCTCGCAGATATCACCTACAAATTGCTTGCAGCCAGTCTTTTCTCCATAGGCTTTCGCGCGTATCGGATCATAGCCCTCTCTTATATTCAGATGGGTCTTATCGGTAATAGTGTGGAAAAAGCCAAAATGTTCATACATGTTTTCCAGTGCCTCATCGCCCTTGAGCCATATATCCTTTCCTGTTTTGTCTTTCGACAGCACCTGAATATCCCGGTTACTTTTGGATTCTGCCAGATATTCGGATAACGCTTCTTTTAAGCCCGCCTCATACGAAGGAAGTCCGGCAATACGTTGCCTGTATTCCTTTGTGATAGCGCGGGTTTTATCAAATACTTCGGTTTTTTCGGGTAAGGAAAGCGCCTCTATCTTAACACCGTCCGCCATCGCCCGCTTAGCTGCACGGGTTGTGATATCCGGATTCTGAGGCATTGCGTCGAAAAACGCCAACTGTTCACCGTCTGCACGCTTACGTACCATCTTGAAGTAGTGCTTCTCAGCTCTCTCTGCAATGAACTGGCATGCCCTTTCATAAGACTCTTGCTGCTTTTTCTCGGTTTCACTGCGGGTGAGAAGGCGATCGCGGGCACTGAGGACACCCAGCATGGAACTCGCATACATATCTTCATCATAGGTCTTCGAGATATAGCCATGCTGCGGTAAGTCGGACTGACGTGTAACATCACTAATCGCCATCTCCACTGAGCGCTCCGGAACCGTAGTCATGTCGAGACCTGCCTCATGCTGACCACCGCGATCATCTCCCCTGCCGCGTCCTTTGAAGTAGCGCACTTTTATTCCTTCCTTGGCAAAAACCTCCGAGACATCCTTCATGCATTTGTACATACCCCATTCGGAGGCAAAATTTCCTCCGGTCGCAGCACCATCGCTAAATCCTATCATTATCTCGACATAGCCTTTTTGCTTACTAATGGCATGGAAATAACTGTTACCAAGTTCTTCAGAGAGAAGTTTTCGGAAAATATCGGGCGCATTATCACGATCTTCAGCTGTTTCAATAAGTGGCTGAATTGCGATCTTAGAAGATTTCACTTCACCGTTCTCAATATTCATAATACCGGTCTGCTGCATCAGCAGCATGAGGGCGTAAAAGTGCGAGGGGTCTTCGAAATTGGCAATCTGATAACGATCAGCTACCTTCTGGCCATATTTATCAATAGCATCATCGGCCACAATCAGGCGCTTCACCACATCCATCAATAGTCGCCGCTCTTTTTCATCCAACGGCTTCTGGATTTCCTTGCCATCTTTCTTAATTATCCGGACACGGCCTTCCAGAAAATCACGGGCTTTGTCATCTAGATTGGCTTGGTAATAGCCTTCTTTGCCAAGCAAATAATGATATTTGATCTTTCCGGCGCCGTTCTCGGCAAAGAAGTCTTTCTGCACTATTCTTTCAATAAACTCCGTTTGCAGATTTAAATGCCTTGTATGCTGTCCTTTGCTCACACGGAATTTTGCCAGCTGGTCAAACGTTGTGCTATCAGGAAGTTCGTATCCCTCCTCTTTCTTGCTTGCGATGAAACTTTTTAATTCGTCGTAAAAAAAGTCGCAGAACTCCAATGTGTGGTGGCGCGTCTCTTGGGGTACGAGTTGAAAATGCTCTTTATTTTGTGCTTCGGAGGCTTTGGTAATCAGGCCTTGCAAAAATTCTGACTGTGCTTCCCTTGTCAACTGCTGAAGCACAGATTTATCCGCCGCTTGCCAGCTTTCTGTGATTTGATGTTTTTTCTGTGCTTGTCTGGCAAACGCAATGCAATGTTCATAGAAATCTTGTTTAGCGCCGAAGCTTTGATGTTTGCTGCGATGATAATTTGTCTGAATCAACGCACTTACAACATCAATTAACTGGCTGGAATTATCACGCATATCGCGCGTAACAAAAGCACGGCCTTTTTTGATGTCGTCGCGTATCCACTGACTGAGCCCGGGAGAAGTGGAAGCATCGCGCCCATCGGCATCCGCTTCAAGCCCCCAGGTACGGAACTCTATGATTTTAGCGCGACGCTGATCGTCAATCTGCAAAGCGGTAAAGTCTCCATCGCCAATTTTCAGAACGGAATCCGCGATTTTCCTGTTTACATCCATAACAAATGTTTTGTCAGCCATGATCTCATTTACCGCATCATTCCAGGCGGTAATGACAGAATTCATATCCTGATGAGCCGCATCCGAAAAATTCCTCTCCCCTTTGTTTTCCATGGGAATAGTAACTTTTTTCATTGGCGTAAGATCTGCTTTTCCTGATACCAGTTTTCGAGAAGCCTCGGAGAGCCTTTGAGTGATCTTCTTCACTGTACCGGCAGGCAATAAAAATGACTTTGCATCCGATTTGAATGGCATTCTGCCCGCCGTCATCTCCAAATCTTCTGTAAGCCCTTTCTGGAGTTCACGGCCAAATTCTGTGTCCCAGAGAGTAGGGTGTATAGTAAACACGGTGGAGATAATCATTTTATCGATAGTGCTTCTCGTCCGCGTCAGAAACGCCTTGGCATCTCCGCTATTGAGCATGCCGTCCCGAAGATAGGTCTTGAAACGGTCTTTAGGTAAGAGGAAGGAACGCGCACGTTCAAAATTGGCTGCTGCCGACATAGCATTGGTCTGATAGGCGATATAATTTCCTATCTGACTTTTCTCATGGGCATTTAACTTCTCACTGGCCGCAAGGCCGGCATCGAATTTTGCCTGCATTTCTGCGAATTTCTGATTCGACCCCGTCGTGTCATGTTTTTGCAGCGCGAGCTCTGCTTCAAGCTTTGCAGCAAAATATTCCCGATTGAGGGTTTGGATAGCATCGTATTTTTCCAATACTTCCGAATCGATTACGTCATTCTTTAGTGCTTGCTCACGTGCAATGAGGGCAATCTGCTCTATTGCTTTTTCTGGCAGCGAGATAGAAGGCATGTGTATACTCTCTTGTTCCTGAATTTCTTCAAATGTTTTTTAAAGGCTGCTATAAGGCTGGAAAAGATATTTTTTTAATGATTCTATAGTATTTCAGGGCCCTCTAAAAAACCATTAATATAATGTGAAGATTTGATGAAGATTGCCTATGCCCCTCACACGTGAATCCTGGCGTCTAAGCGGAGAAGTGACCCATGAGGGCCGCCTTGGCGTCATCGATATTGGCTCAAATTCCATCCGTCTGGTGGTCTATGACGCCATCAAACGCGCGCCGTTGCCGCTGTTCAACGAGAAGGTATTCTGCGCCCTTGGCAAGGGTCTGGCCACCACCGGTAAGCTTAACCCTGAGGGCGTAAAACTCGCCGAGAGCTGCATCGCGCGCTTCCTGGCACTGGTCAGCATCATGGATGTTGTTGAATTACAGATACTTGCAACGGCAGCTGTGCGTGACGCCGCCGATGGCGCAGCCTTTGTGGAAGCCTTAGAGCGCAAGCATCATATTGATATTACTGTAATTTCTGGCAAAAAAGAAGCTCGGCTTGCCGCTGCGGGCGTGTGTTCCTCCATCTATAATCCCGAAGGGCTTGTGGGCGACTTAGGGGGCGGCTCCATCGAACTCATCGGCCTTGATAAGGGCGCCATCACCGAACAGACGACCCTGCCCATTGGCCCGCTGCGCCTGCTCGATGGAGCCAAGGGCGAAAAGGATAAGATGCGCAAACTCATCGAAGAGGCAATCGATGCCGAGCGCTGGATTGAAAAATCCCACCCCTCCCATTTTTATGCCGTCGGCGGCAGCTTCCGCGCACTCGCCCACATCCACATGGCGCAGGAGAAATACCCGCTCGATATCGTCCATCACTATGCGATAAAAAACGGCACGATGCGTAAGCTGCTCAAGGAGATCCATACCTCCACTGCGCAGGAGATAGCCAAAATGCCAGGTGCGCCTGCCAAGCGTGCCGAGGCGCTCATTCCGGCAGC
>Ga0206875_1050_pt1 | contig 29658 bp, 33 predicted proteins | sample Alteio_BWOrgCont_9_FD_152616 | JGI IMG/M metagenome (GOLD analysis project Ga0206875, IMG submission 152616) | Enriched cells from forest soil in Barre Woods Harvard Forest LTER site, Petersham, Massachusetts, United States -... | ecosystem: Environmental > Terrestrial > Soil > Temperate forest > O... | reverse complement strand
CCTGCAACCCTTCCACGCTGTTGGCCACGAGGAAGCGGATGGAATTGATGGCCGAGGGCGACAACTGGCCGCTGCCCTTGAGCCGGACAAAGACGGACGCGGTCGGCTTGCGCAGGCTGTCTGAGAGCAGCCGGTTTTCCGGCATGACCAGCATGACGCGGGCGGACTCCACCTGGTCAAGCTGGCTGATGGTGCGGGCCAGTTCACCCTGCACGGCGCGGGCGTAATTGGCGCGCTGCACGAAGTCCGACAACCCGAAACTGGCCTTGTCAAAAATCTCGAAGCCAACGCCTTCGCCCTGCGGAATGCCCTTGCTGGCCATCTGCATGCGCATTTGATAGACCTTGTCCGAAGGGACGAAAATCGAGCCGCCGCCGTGTACTTGATACGGAACCTTGGCTTCGTCCAGCGCCGCGATGACCTTGCCCGCCTCCGCTTCATCGAGCTTGCCGTAGAGCAGGGAGTAATCGGCCCGGCTGGACCAGAAGGCCAGGCCAGAGAGGCCGGCCACGACCATGATGGTGGCCATGACCACGCTGATCTTCTGATTGACACCCAGTTGCTGCCAGATGGCGGCGAGTTGGCGGGCGGTTTGGGAAAGGCTTTTATTCATAAAACGGAACTGCCGCCGGCAAGGGCGGTTTGGACAAAACGGAAATTATTTTGCTGAGGGTTTTGGGAGTTGGTCATACCTGCATTCGCATGAGTTCCTGGTATGAATCCAGCAGTTTGTTGCGCACCTCGACCATCATTTGAAAGGAGACGCTGGCTTCCTCCATGGAGATCATGGCCTGGTGAAGGGAAACATTTTTGCCGCTCATCAAACCGGAGAGGGCGTCGCTGGCGGCGGCTTGCTTGTCGTTGACTTCGCCGAAGAAATTGGTCAGCAGATTTTGGAAGCCGCCGGAGACGGGCGTCGTCGAGGTCGTGCTTTGCGGGCCGAGATCGGAATTTATCTTTTGCAGGTCCTGCGTCGAAATGGACGGCGTGACTCCGCTTTGGGTCAGGTCGTTGGACGGGCCCGTCACCGTCGAGCCAGTCATCATTTTGATTGCTGATAGAGCATCCATTGTCGCCGTGCCGTGCTATCAGTGTTTGCCGATGGAAAGGTCCTGCATGGCCATGGCGTGGGCGTTCTTGGCCACGGCGATATTCGCTTCGTAGGAGCGCGAGCTGGCGATCATGTCCACCATCTCCTCGTGAATATTGATGTTGGGCGTGGCGACCATGCCCTGGGCGTTGGCGTCGGGATGGGTCGGATTGTAAATCATGCGAGGCGGCCGATTGTCCGTGGCGATACGGACGATTTGCGTCGTTTGCGGAGCAGGCCCGCCCGCTTCGGAGGTTTGATGCGCGTTCAGGACGGACTCGAAAACGACCTGATGACGTTGATACGGTTTGCCATCGAGACCCTTGGTCGTGTTGGCGTTGGCGATGTTTTCCGAAATGACGTCCATGCGGACTCGTTCGGCGTCCAAGGCGGAGGCGGTGCTGTCGATGCCGGACAGGAGTGAGATCATAGGTTAAATTAGTCTTTACCAGTGATGGCCATGCGCAGCCGGGCCAGCGAACCGCTGACCAACTGTGTTTCCATGGCGTGCTCAACCACGTTTTGATTCAACTTCAGGATTTCGTCCTCCAACTGAACAGTGTTGCCGTCCATGCGGCCCGCGTTGGCCGTAGTGTCCACCGCCATCTGCGGTTGCAAACCGCTGATTTGCGCGGAATCACGATCGGCCACGGCCTTGCTCAACTGAATTTCAAACGACGGCGCCACATCCAACCGTTTGTAGTTGGGCGTTTCGACATTGGCCAGGTTGCTGGCAATGGCCTCGTGGCGAATGACGTTGACATCCAGCAACTTCTTCGCGGCCACATAATTGGAATCAGTGAATAGGGCGTCGATCATACTGACTAATCAAACGCCCTTTTAGCAGAGGTCGTGCCAGCGCGAAAAAAGTGCCGAAACCGGGGGAATATGCGGGGAAGCCCCCGTTGATGGGGAAATTATTACCCTTTAGTGCGAACCTAAGATTTTCGACCTGTTCCGAAAAGAGGAAAAATGTGCCTTATGGCGCAGGTCGGTTTCTATCAAGTCGCAGCCGTGCCTTGGCGGCGATACAGGTTCGCCACAAAATGAGGACGCTGGCGGTTGACCGAAGGTAATTCGCAAGCTGGAACCAATCCGCGGCGCAGAAGACTCTGCTCGTTTTCTCTATCAAGCAAAATGAGTTTCATCGTCATGTCCTGGTTCTGCTGGAGCAACGCCCCGACCTCAGGATGACGCACCCGCTCCTCGTGCGGAAGATTCTGCCAGTTGACCCGATGCCGCCGCAACGCGTCCAAAGAGCGGGTCAGGGCGGGCAGCAATTTTTTCCGAAGTTTATGGAACTCGAACAGGAGCGGGTTTTCGGGGCTGTTCAAAGCCTGGCGTTCGCGTTCGAAGCCTTCGTGCAATTCCTGGCATAACACGAGGCGGGCCTTCAAATCGTCACTGATTTCCTGGGATAAGTTCATTTTACAGTTGTCGTCGGGGTGTTGGTGCCCACGTTCAGCGCGAACGTTTGCTGGGCTAACTTGGCTTTCTGCATCCAGTCAATATAATCCTTGCGCCACTTGGCCATATCCACGAGGGAAACCAGGCTGGGCGTCGAGACGGAATCGATCAAATCTTTTTGGCGATCGATGATTTGGAGATACATGGCGGTGGCTTTTTGCCATTGCTGAAGTTGTTCATAAACGAGGGCCGTTTGATACCAGACGGGCATCTGCCAGGCCGGCGATTTGTCCAAGGCCGCGAGGCTGAGATAAATCTGCAACGCGCTCAAGTAATCCCCTTCCTTGTATAGTTGATTGGCAATTTCGTTGCCAGCGCGTTGCTGCCAATAAATCCAAACTTCGGGATGCTTTTGCGCGTTGGGCTCCTGCGACTGGAGCAATAGGAGAACCTGTTTCAAGGAATCCGAATTGCGCCCCATTTTTTTGAGCGACGAGGCCAGGAAAAATCGGACTTCCGGGACTTCCACCGAGTTGGTAAACCGGTCGAGGAAAATCTGCGCTTGGGCGACGGTTTCCATGTAGTTGGTGGAATAGGAAAGCGAGCGAGCGAGTTTGTAATGGATTTGAGCCTGATCGAGGTCCGGATCGGCCGATTTAATCAGGCGGCTGAAAAAGTCGCCCGCCTCATCGTAATTTCCCTGCTGATAATATGTGTCCGCGATTTCGAACTGCGCTTGCAGCACGATCTTCTTGTAGTAATCCACCGATTGCAGCTTCAACCGCAAAGCGGTGGACATGACCGCGTAAAATTTGGAAACAGCCAGTGTATCCACGCCCATCTGGCGATAGATAATGCCCTGACGGAAAATCACCTCCGGCGCGGTGCTGTCATCGGGATAGGTCTTGAGATATTGGCCGAAAATCTGTTCTGCCCGAACCAATTTATTTTCATCCTGCGCGACCAATGCCAGTTCGAAGAGAGCCAGGCGCTGAATCTCTTCCGGCGCGTTCGTTTGCAGGAGCGCGGACAAGGTTTCATTGGCCATCAGGTCGTTTTTCAGGTGACGTTGCTCCCGGCCTAAATCGAGTTGCAGTTGAAATTTTTGCAGGCGTTCGGATTCGGTAACGGGCTTGGGCCGAGCGACGGCGGGAGTGGGGATCTGGCCCAACTCGGGAATGGCCGCCTCATTGGTGGAGGAGCTGTTGGAAATTCCCGTGTCATCCACTTGCAGCCGGCCAAAACTGGTATTGACCATGACCAGGAACAGCGCCCCGGTGATCCCTTTGAGGATTATCGATTTAATCATTGGCCGGGAGAGAAGGTGGGGGCTTTGGGAGCCGGCGCGCTTGGGGCCGGTTCGGTTGGAGCCGGTGTCGTTTGTTTAGGCAGAGTAAAATTCATTGGCGGACTGTTGGGAGCAATATTTGGGCCGCTGTTCGGAACCGTCACCGGTGGGAGGGCGTTGGTGGACGGCTGGTTGAAGAATTTCAAAAACACCTGCGGCGAAACCACGGGTTCAAGCGGAGCGGATTCCACCGGAGTTTGCGGGCCGCTCGCCGCTTCGGAAATGACCGGGGGCGGTTTCGGCAACGCCGCCGCCGCCGTGGCCTTTTTCATCTGAGTGGCAATGGGGGCAGGCGTGGGAGCCGGTGAAGCAACAGGCAAAGCAAATGTGGTCACGGGCAGATGCGGCGGAGGCAACAGGCGCACGGCTGCCGGCCCCACCATCGCCAAATAACCCGGGTTCTGCGACGCCGCCAGCGTCGCGCCAAGGGATGTGATGAGGACAAAAAATAATTGTCGCCCGTGCCAATGCCGGCGTTGCTTCATCGGTATGAGTTCATGGTCTCTCAAAATATGTCCCCAATGGAATATCGGCGGTCAGACTGCAAAGTTTAGGGGTGTCAACTGCTTAACTTTCGCCCGGTTTTGCCGATTCACTGGAAATGACATTTCAGGAAAGCTCAGTGCGCCAGCCTTGCGAGCCACTCAGCCTCTCCCAGATTGAAAGCCGCTTGGGTAGTTGCACCTGCCTGCCTTCGCTCGGAAGCATCGAAAAAGCTTTAAAGGAATTGCTCGGCGCGGATCAGCGCTACACTTCGCAAATCGCCGAAATCATCCGGCGCGACCCCAGCTTGACCGCGCGCTTGTTGCGCATGGTCAACGCGGTCCATTACGGCCTCTCTATGCGCATTCGCAGCATCGAAGAAGCCGTTTTCTACATTGGCATTCGCCAGGTCCGCCAGCTCGCCATGGTCACGCCCATCATCAAGGATTTTCAAATTGTGGCCAGCCAGGCCCGCGTGGAATGGCGCGGTTTCTGGCGGCATTGCATCGGCACGGCGTTGATGACGCGCGACATCCTGGACCTCGTCCAAACCCAGCAATCAGAACTCGATTACGTGGCCGGCTTGATTCATGACGTGGGCAAAATCGTCATGGCCTCCGCCTTTCCCGATCATTTCGCGGAGATTTATATCCAGCGATCCGAAGCGGACATGGAACTCTCGGAACTGGAACGGGAAGTCCTCGGCGTGGACCACGCGGAATTGGGCGCGCTCTATTTGCGCAGCCAGTCCCTGCCCTCGGAGTATGTGGACATCGTGCAATTTCATCATCAGCCGGACAAGGCCCCGAGCCACGGCGAAGTCGCGGCGGCCGTGCAAGTGGCGGACCTGCTCGTGCAGGAAGGCAAGATCGGTTACAGCGGCCGCCTCCCGGTGACCAAGCCGGATTTGTGGTGTCAATCAACCGGTTGGAAAATGCTTTTTGGCAATCGCACCGAAGAGGAGAACGCTGTCAGCCGGGCCAGCCTGAAAAAAAATCTCGAGCGCGTCCCCGCCACCTTGGAACGGTTGATTTAATCCAGCCTGTTTGACTCAACCGCTTTAGCCAGCCCGCTCGACTCAGTCTGCCTGAGCCAGTCTGCCTGAATCAACTGCTTGGTTTGTCGTTTTTTGTCTTGACATCAATAAAAAATTAGCGTTTTTGCTTTTGAAACTCCCCAATTAATTTGCTGTAATTGGGGAGTTTCAAAAAACAGTGCGACAATTCCAGAGATTCTCAAGAAATACTCTTCCATTACTTTTCCATTCGGCCCGCGCAAGCGAGTCCGGACTTGGAATGTGCCATGGGTGAGTTGGCCACCAACGCTGCCGAAGAACTTGCGAAGACCGCCTCTAACAATAAACCAGCAGCGACTGCGAAATCGGGTTGATGCGGTGGTGATTGAGCAGCTTGTCAATATAAGGAGCGGTCAATCGTTGACCGTCCGGTATCAACAATATTCCGTTGACCGTGTAAATGCCCTGGGCCAGCACCATGCCGGGGCGCAAATCCGAGAGCATAATCGTCCGTTGTTTTCCGGGAATCACCGCCTTGGGCAATGTGCTGATGAATGCCCGCACGGCCTCGGGATCGAAGGTGGAACTGGATCCCGCGCTGATCATGTCCGCTGCCGCCTGTCCGGTCAGATCGGTCTCCGCGTAGGCCACCGCCACAGCCAGCAACCGCGCCAGCCAGGGAATGCTTTTTCCCCGGAGTTTGTTGGGATAACCGCTGCCGTCAAAACGTTCGTGATGAGCCTGAATGGTCGGGCCGACTTCCTTGAGATGATGGGCAAAGGCGGCCAGTTCGGCGCCGAGAACCGGGTGAAGTTCCATCACCGCGCGCTCCGCCTTGGTCACGTTTTCCGGCGATTCCTGCCAGCGCTTGATCAAGCGCCGAGGGACGCCGACCAAACCGATATCATGAATCCATGCGCTGATTTCCAGATTCTGCCGGGATTCCTCGGACAAACCGATACCCTTGGCCATGTTGCTGCACAGTTCGTAAACGCGCCGGGCCTGGCTGCCCAGCGTCGGATAAAATGTCTGCATCGACTTGACGCATAGTTCGACCGATTGCCGGAAATTTTTCTCCTGCGCCTCTGTCAATACTTCAAGCCGCTTGTTTTGGTCGGCCACGATGGCCAGTTGGGCCTCCAGCGCCAGGTTGGCCTTGCTCAACTGCTCGTTCATGGAGAGCGTGGCCGCGCGCAACGAAGTATTACTGCAAATCAATTCATGGCGTTGCACCGCATTCTTGACGGTGGCCAGCAATTCCTCCCGCAACCAGGGCTTGACCACGAAACGGTAAATCTCCCCTTTGTTGATGGCATCGACCATCATGCTCAAATCCGGGACGCCGGTAATGAGCACGCGCGTGGCGTCGGGCTGGACTTCCTTCACTCGCGCCAGGAATTCCAAACCGGTCACCATCGGCATGCGCTGGTCGGAAATGACGGCGGAAAACGGCTGCTGCTGCAACAGGCTTGTCGCGTGGGCCGCGTGCGGCGAAGTCACGACTTTATAGCCCTCGTGCAAGAGGGTGTCTCCCAAAACATTCAGGACGGATTCCTCATCGTCAACAAGAAGTATCGGATGGGCCGGGCCGGGCAAATTATTTGGTTCTGCAGGCATGATGAACCTAGGAATACGAATGCCATGCGGCACGGGGTTTGGCCTGGAAATAGGACTGCTGGATCCGCCGCAGATTCTTTTTCGTTTCGTCCAAGGACTTCTGCCGTTCTTGCGCGCGGCGTTTCTGCGCCGCCACCGCTTTGCTGTTGCGTGCCAGCAAGGAAATTATCCGGGCCGCGTGCGGGCGAAACTCGGCCAGGGCTTTGGCATTGGGACGCTCCAGTTGCGCGAGCGCCTTTTGCACGGCGGCCTTGCGAGCCTGGACTTGCCGAAGCTTGTCCCAAGCGGCCGCCGCAATGGCAGCGCCTTCCGCGCGCGTCAATTGCAGCCACTCCTCCAAAATTCCGGCGATGGGATTGCTCGCGCTCAAGCGGAAAGACCCTCCACTTCCGACGCCTGTTCCTTGTCTGGGCCGACTCCCCGGCGCAGCATTTCAGACCAACTCTCCCGCAACACCGTCAGATGCCGAACCACTTCCTCGATCGGAGGTTTTTTCTTTTTGAAGTTCGCTTCCTGCAATCGGCGATAAAAATAATCGTAGAGGCGGCGGAAGGTGGTCGCGGCTTCGCCGCCTTTTTCCATGTCCAGCCGGGCATTCAATTCAAAAATAATTTCCTGCGCGCGCAGGACATTATTATTGATGGTCTGGTTGAATTGCCGCGGATCCTTGAAATCGAAACCGGTCAGTCCTCGTTCGAGAAAACGGATGGCTCCGTCATAGAGCATCAAGACCAAATGTTCCGGGGTGGCCGTTTGCGTGGTTACTTTACGGTAGGATTGCCACGGAGCATTGCGTTGCATCATGATTGATTATCATCCAGGCCGTTTGAAAGGTGGCCGGCTAGAAAATTCGAAAGGCTTTTGATGGCGCCGTCCGGCGGATAACCGTCGTCGTTGACGAGATTGCGACCCCGTTCCACCGCATCCGCGCGAACGTCGGGAGTGTTTTGCAGCGCGCCTTCCAAGTCCGTTGCAGGGGCGAACGAATCGCCCGGCACGGACGGCTTGCCACCGACGACCGCGTTCTTGCCCGAAGTCAGGCTGTTGATAGCCCCCAAATTCATATTTGATGTAATTTCCATACGTGTCTCAACGGTAACCCATCCCTGTTACAATCTTCCAATTTTTAATCGGCAGTTTCCTGAAAAAACTTTAGCGCGACTACCGGACTTTAATGCCGCGGGTCGGCATCGTTTCCAACAAAGCCGCCAGGCTGTATTGCCCAAACTCCACCGGCGAACTCAAAATAGTGGACGCATCCGCCGACGGCGCTTCGTTGCGCATGTGCTGGCCGTAATAATCCTTGGCCGCGTTCGACACCCCCGGCTCTCCCGCGTCCAGCACCTCATCGGCGCACCACAGGACCTTCTCTTTAAGAATGGCTGCCGTTAACGGCCCAGCCGGCGGCACGGCCACCAGGCTGAATTTCCAACCCACCGCCACCGGTTGATACGGCGCGTAACGGGTCAATTGGCTGAAGAGGACCGCGTCGCAACCCGTGGCGTCGCTCACTCGCGCAAAAAATTCGGCTGACAACGGTTCGTCCGCCCGCCAGCTCGCCTTTCCCGTCCACTGCTTTAATTCGTCGGACGAAACCTGGATCACTTCAAAGCGCTTGCACTTTTCCAATTCCGCCGGGATCAACGGCGCAAGGGTTTCAACTCCTGTCACCAAATATCCCGAGGAAGAAACGCTGACCAGCGGCAGCACCGCCACCCGCCTGAGTTGAGCAGGCAGCGCGTTCGTCCTGAGATAAACATTGGATGGATGGTAACGCGGGCCCATGTCCTGGATCGCGGTGGGCATGGGAGGCAGGACATGGCAGCCGGCGGACAAAAATCCGGCAAGGCCCAGCCCAAAAACAGCCCGCATTCTCTTAATCGTGTCAACCATATTAAATTTAGCTTTAGGACGAAGTGCCCGAACCGGCCGCCGTGGGCGCGGATTGGGCGGTGGAACCGGAAGCGCCAAAATAATCGTCCAGGTATTGTTTCTCCGTGTTGATGCTTTCGATGGTCGTTTCCATCGCGGCAAATTGGTTGTCCAACGTCGTTTGGTCATTCGTAATCTTCGATTGCAGGGTGCTGATGCTGTTGGCCTCAGACTTCGCCTGGCTGGTCGCGTTGGTTTCATCGGTGGCCAGCACTCCCGTGTTCGCCGTCGTCAGGCCGTTGACATAAGTGCTGAGCGTCGTGGCCAGGCCAGTGGTGGCGTTGGTGAATAAATTCTGCACGGCGCTCAAATTATTAGTCAGCGCGCTGTCCAGCGTCGTCGTGTCCGGGCTGGCCAGGGTGTTGTCATTGCCATTGGACGCAATGCCCAGATCGTTCAAATTCTCCGCGCCCGCTGTCCCTCCGGACGGCGTGGCATCCATCATCTGCCGCAAGGTAAACGCGATGTTCTCCACATCCAGGTTGCCAGTGAACAGGCCGGCAGTGACGGTCCCTGTGGAACTGGTCGTGGTGACGGTCTGGCTGCTGATGTAACTCTGCACGGAATTGTAGTCCGTGACAAATTGGCCGATCGTCGAGGCAATGGTCGAGGTATCGCTGCCCACAGTAATGTTAGTGACTCCCGCGCCAGTCGCTGTAATTGACAGGCCAGAGATGCCGGAGTTACCCGCGTTCACGGTGTTGGACTGGCTGTACAATGTGCCGCCGTTGTTGATGGTGTACTGAAGATTTTGACCCGCCTGCAAAGTGCCGCCGGACAAACCGCTCGCCGCCAGGAAATTGCCCGTGACATCCTGCATCGAGATGCCCACGTCGCCGGTCGAGTTATCGGTCAGTTCAAAACGATTGTCGGTCGAGTCATAAGTGGCCGTCACGCCCGCGCCGGAATTATTGATCGCCTGCAATACATCGGACACTGAATCCGTTGACGCATCGAAATTGATCGTCACCCCGTTAATCGTGAACGCGCCCGCGCCGGACCCGCCGTCGCTGACGGGCGTTGCGAAATTGGCGGAATCGAGCGTATCGGTCAGGTTGATCCCGCCCAATGGGGCCGCGCTCGTAACCGTGTCGCCGCCGTTGCCGTAAAGTTCGGCCGCTTGCAAGAAATTGCTCGTGTCCGTGTCGCTGCCCAGCGTGATTGCGCTGTTGCTGGACAGGGTAATTTCGTCAGTCGAAGAATCGTAACTGGCGGTGACCGCGTTGTTTGTAGCGGTGCCGATCGCCGTGAAAACATCCTGCAACGACTCGCCGGTGGTAACAGTCACGGACTGGCCGTTGACCGTAAAAGTGCCGGCTGTGACCGGAGTGGCAAAACCAGCGCTGCTCAGCGTCACGTTGGAGACATCGTCGGTTGAACTCAGCGGCGCGGCCGCCGTCGTTCCCACTTGCACCGAATTGGTGGCAAGGTGTGCGACGTCAAGCGCGTAAGTGCCCAGCGCGGTGTTATTGCCGGCGGTGGCGCTAGCCACGTCCGGATTGGAAAGCGAAGTCGTGCGCGACTGAAAGAAAGAGGGGTTGCTCAGCGTTTTGAGATCGGTTTCCAAGGCGGCGAGGTCGGTCCCGATTGTCTGGAAGCCCGCGTTTTCGTTTTGGTCGGTAGTTTCATCAGATGTCATTTGCGTCTCAGGCGCGGCTTCCACCTGGAGCAATTCGCTGACGATGGCTGTCCAGTTCATGCCGGACGCCAATCCGGAGAGCGCCAGGGCGCTTTGCGTGCTGCTTGTGCTGGCCGTCGTAGACATATGCCGAACCTTTCTTTTTCTGCCGTCTAAACTGCAAAGCACGATCCCACTCTGGAATCGTGCGACTCGGACGGCGCGAACGCCGTCCGAGTCAAACTAAACTGACTAACGAATCACTGACTCGCTCGCGTTATACGTTCTCGAGGAGCTTCAACGCGTTCTGCGGGTCTTGATTGGCCTGCGCCAACATCGCTGTGCCTGATTGCACGAGAATCTGGTATTTGGCGAAGTTGGTGCTCTCCGTCGCCACATCCACATCGCTGATCGCGCTGTTGGCGGCGGTGAGGTTGGTCGCCAGCACGCTGAGCTGCTGGGCCGTATAGTTCAAGCGCTCTTCATTCGCGCCAACTGCGGCACGGTCGGTGCCCAATTGGGAGATCGCCGCGGTCACCGCCGTCAGGGCCGAAGCCGCGCCGGTTGTGGTGGCGATGCTGACGGTGTTCGCCGTCGCGTCGGTATAGGCCGCCGCGCCGAGATTGACACCAGTCATGGTGAACTGCTTGCCGTTGCCGTCGACGGTGACCGACAGGCCAGCACCGGCGAAAAGACTGACTCCGTTAAACGCCTCCGAGGCCGTCGAAGTGACGTAAGAAGCCAGCGCGGAATATTCTGACTGATAGTCAGCCGCCTGGGTGCTGGAAATGGTGCCGTCCTCAGCCTGGATGGACAAGGTGGCCATCTGGTCCAAAGCGGAACCGATCTGTTGCAAATAGCCGTCCTGCGTTTGCGAGAACGACAAGGCATTGCTGACCACGCCGTTCGCGGCATTGGTCTGGCCAATCTGCGCGTTCAAGCTGATGGATTCCGCCAAGCCGGCAGGATTATCGGAAGCATTGACGATTTGCGAACCCGTGGAGAGGCGGGCCAGCGATGCATTGAGCATGCTGTTGGATTGATTCAGGTCGTTTGCAGCGCTAAGCGCCGAGATGTTTGTATTAATTACCATAATCTAACTCTTTCCTTGAGTTACCCTTTCGGGGAACTTCATGCGCAGCATCCTTGCCACATGGTGAATTTGGTTCGCGGGCATCACCGTTATCCCGACTGGCTTTTCATGGCTGCCAATCGCCATCGTATCCCGTCACAGGTTGTATCGGTGCCCCCGTCGCGCATTTAACAACTAAAATCATTTCCCCAACTAAAAAATTTTGAAATCACCCCTAAACTTTTTTGACCCACCGCCGATGGGATAAAATGTCTTTAATTGAGACACCGTAACCGGTTATGAACGTATCTGTTGTTTCGCCCCTGGCCAAAAGGCACGAAGATTTCGACGCGCTCCAGTCCGCCCTTCAATCCGGCAATATTTCCGGCGCGCAAACCGCCTTCGCCGGCCTTCTGCAAGAAGTTCAGAAAACGACGCTTACCTCAGAATCAGGCAGCCTTTTTGCCAACGGCACCCAGGCCAGCAAAGATTTGAACGCCTTGGGTAGCGCCCTCAAATCCGGCAACCTTTCCGACGCCCAAAAAGCCTTCGCCACCTTGCAACAGGATATCCAGGCTGCGGGATCAGTCCTGCCCAACCAGCAATTTGCTCGCGGACATCATCCCTACACTTCCAGCGAAGTTGCGAACGGCGGCGCGCAAACTTTCAAAACCGGCGGACCCGGCACCCAAGCCGCCCAAGCCGTCGGCAGCATCCTCAATCTTCAGGCCTGATTGGCCGTGGTCGCCTTCTAAAGTTGGTCAAGTATATTGACAAAACTTGTGAATCCCACCAAACAACGTCGCTATCTAATTGCTGTTTGTACTTTCAGTATGTTTGCGTGGATTGCCACATCTGTTCCACTCATCATAGTTTGGACAGTCAAAGGCGGCCCTCCGGTGCCCACAACACAAATGGTTTCCGCGTATGAATATCAACTTCTTTCTGAACGGATCAAGTGGATGGTATTTAACGTGATTCCGGGAGTTGCCAGTTGCTATTTCCTTATCGCGTTGTTCATTTTAGACTTTCTGCTGAGAACACGGCCCGCCAAAACGAGTGAACGAGACAACCAGAACAGGCCGTTGCCATCTCTACAATCGCCCACCAAAGGGGTCAAACCATAGCTTTGTCCATTTTGTCAATTTGCCATCGTTACTTGCGCCACTCGACGAACCCAAAAAGAAATAACAAGCCAAAACCGAATGTGAGGACGACAGAAGTCCAGAACGACCACGGACTTTCATCTCGACTATACACCCGAAGCTTTCCCCGGATGTTACCTGAATAGATGGCGTATGAGCAGTAGGCCACCAAGGCCAATCCGATCAAAATCTCAACCGTCCTGTGCATGCCTGTGCTCATTCGTCCAACACTTAATCGGCATTCGCCCGCTCTTTAAAAAGGGCACAAAGGGGTCGGTGCGTAACTTTATGACCTTTTTGACACGCTGCGGTATTTGATTGACGTTTCTAACTCGTCGCCTTGGAAGTTTTGGACTTGGTGTCCTTCGCGTTCTTCTGTGCAGTGGAATTGTCCACCTGGATTTCCTTGGCCACTTCGATCATCTCTTCCACACCGGCCTTGATCTCGTTGACCTGAGGATGCACTTCCTTGATCAGGTCGTGCTCGACCTTCGACAGTTTTTCAATCCGCTTGCCCTGCTCACACAGGGTCTGCAACAAATCATTCTGCGTGGCCGAAATTCGATGCATCCACCAAAAACAGACGACCCAGCAAACCGTCCCCACCAACGTCATCCAGAAAGCGATAAAATCCCTCATCGCGTGTAAACTACACCTGCCAACCAGCCCGCGCAAATGACCGCCATCGACCACGAAATCACTTATCCGCAAACGTATTCGCGCGCCGGTTTTATTCTTGGCGTGGCCGGCGAATTGTTACCCAATAAACCAGCGCGATGAGCAATGGTTGAAACGGCAGGCGCGCCCATAGCAGCCATGGCGCGATGTTTTCACCGGGCCACCCGTGCAGGGCTACGTTGACGTTGGCTGGAAAAACGGCGACGAGCAGAACAGTCAGCCCCCAACCCGCAAAAATTCTCGTCGGTGGCACCAGAATCCCGATGCCACCCAAAATCTCCGCCGCACCGCTGATGATGTTGATCGCATTTGGATCGGGCAGAGAAGCCGGTATCATGGAGAGATAAGGACGCGGATTGAGAAAATGATTGACTCCAGCCGCAATAAAAAACAGAGCCATCATCCATCGTGCAATCGTTCGAGTCCGGTTGGGGCGCATTACTTTTTTCCAACACCTTGTGAAATCGGGCGCATTCCTACTTCGTGATAAAGTCGAATTGCCCCCGATGGATTGTCCGACTGCACCTTTAAACGCACGCGCGCCGCGCCGCGGGACTTGAAAATGGCGAAGGCATGGCAGAGCAGCGCCTTGCCAATTCCCCGCCGCCGCCAGTCGGGATGAACGGCCAGGTCTTTGACGAATGCGCTTGTCCAGCAGTGCGCGACACCGACGATCTCCGACTCGCAACTCCACACCACAAAAACCAGCGATGGATCGAATTCCGAATCAGTTTCCAAAGACGCCCACCATTCTGGAAAAGGACCGACCCACCGCCATTGGCATAAGCCATGGAGAAAAGCTTATGAACTGCCGGTGCATCCTCGGTCCCGAAACGTCGCAGCCCAACACCATCCGGCCACACCGGCGATGCAAACGGTTCCTGGAGGTTCCGTTCCATCAGAATTATAAAATGAGAGTCCGACATCCCGCTTGGTGAATGTTAATTCGAGAACCGGTTTTATCCACCAAATATCACCTTTCCCCAAGGCGGGTTTCCCGGCATGAGAGCTGCTTAAATCGCTCGAATGATCAATCTTGGCGGCGATTGGAAACGCGTCTCCACGCAACAGTTTACAGGCTTTTGCGTTGGGCTCGTTGTCTTTGCCCTGCTGATGTTCAAGTCTGAACCCGGTTTTATATTTTGCCTGGATCACGCCAATCTCCTGTTCCACGAAGCGGGACATCCAGCGGCTGGTTTGTTTAGCCGGCGCTTCGAGGTCTATGGCGGCACGTTGGGACAATTGGTTTTTCCGTTGGTCCTCGCGGTTTCATTTTGGCGCGAAGGTCAGACTGTCTCCTTCGCCGCATCGGTCATTTGGTTTTTTGAAAATTGGCTGAACATTGCGCGATACATGGCGGATGCGCGCACGCAAATATTGCCGTTGGTCGGCGGCGGATGTCACGATTGGGCCACGATCTTCGGACGGTGGGACGTCATGAACCATGATACCCAGATCGCGGGCGTCGTCCAATTCACCGGCTGGCTCGGCATGGCGGCGGCCTGCCTTTGGATCACCTGGCAATGGTGGGCCAACCGCAAAAACCCAATAATTGACACGCACCTTCCTTCGCTCCTCATCACTCCCCATTCTTAAACCAGCCAGTTGGATTCCTATCCGTGTTTATCGGTGTGAATCCGTGGTTGAAAATTCTTTTCCTGTAAACCCACAGGGAATGAATTATAAAAACGACGCGACCGTCATTACGATGAGGGTTGCAGACACAGCCCTGTTTAAACGAGATGCATCCGAATTTGCAACAAGGTCATTTTTTTGCACGATACCCCGCTGTTCTAAAATTGGCATTGGCACTATTTCTTTTCTTAGTTGCAACGGCCAGTTTTGCGGCGGAGAGCGCTACGTTTCAGGAGCTAAATTCGGATTGGGATTTTTTAAAAAAATTTGTTCCGGCCTATGACCGCACATGGACTTCCACTCCGCTGGTCGAAACGACCGACACCGTCAACGCCCCGGTCATGGGCAACGGAAACATGGTGGTGTGCGTCAGCAGCACGGACGACAAACAAGTCTATTACATGCGCACGGCGGATTTTTGGTCGGATGAGAACGGCCAGAGATTTGTCGCCGGAACTGTCTCCGACAATACCAGCGTCCACGAAATTCCGTCAGGCTGCCTGACCATCAGCGTCGAAGGACTTGCGGCTCCCGCAAATCCGCCAGGGAAATCCCCCGGTTATCGGCAGGAGGAAGACATGCTCAACGCCGAAATTAGATCCGATCTTCCGTTTGCCAATTGTGGTTTAACAGCGACGTCTTACGTGGCCGCCACCGAAAATACGATGGTAGTCGAATTGTCGAGCCTCCGGCCGGTCACGGTAAAAATCCAGTTGAACGCAGATGTCCTGGACAGGAACGCATCCTACGCCGCGTCGGCAGGGGTGGACGGAGATTCATTATATTTGACGCGTGAAACGAGGAACACGCGCGAATCCCGCTGGGTGTCCCGCAATGCGTATGCAACGAGGATATTCGGAGCAGGGTTAGTTCAGTTGACTGCGGTTGATCCGTCGCATTGCCAAGCCAACTTCGAGATTCCATCCCACGCAACTGTAAAAATTGTCACCTGTCTTGAAGGCGGCAAAAATGCGGCCGACCCCTTGCCGTCCGCCAAGCGCCGAGTAGCGGCGTTCTCCGATGGCAAAATTGCCAGGCTCAAGGAGAGACATCGGGACTGGTGGAAAACCAATTGGTGGCTGAAATCCCATGTCCGAACCTACGACGACACGATGGATAAGTATTATTTCCGCTGCCTCTACCAATTGGGAACGATGTGCCGCGCCGGTTCTGTGAACAGCGGTTTGCATGGTCCATGGAAGGCGTCCGACACCCGGCACAACTACAGTTCCTACTGCATGAATGACATGGGCGCGTGCTCATATTACCTCGCGCTGATGACGGCCAATCGCGCCGACACCGCGAAAATGTGGATCCAAACCGTCTCTGACTGGATCCCGGAAGGACGGCGAAGGGCGATCCGCGACGCGCATCTCACGCGCGGCGTGTTTTTCCCGGTGCATTGGGGACCGTGGGGCAGCACCTATGAATCCAATGATTGGGGGCAGAAATTTTGCGCGTCGCTCGCGTCCGTGGTGGGAGATTGGTATTACCGCGACACTGGGGATGTGCCTTATCTGCGGGACCGCATTTATCCATTCATAAAGGAGTGCGCCGACTTTTACGAAGATTGGCTGACCAAGGAGGCGGACGGAAAATATCATGTGCGCGGCGCCTCCTACGAAAACGTCAGCGATAATTTCCAGAACTCGTGCGAAGACCTGTTCGTCGCAAAAATATTGTTTACCGACATCGTGAACTACAGCCGGACGTTAGGCGTTGATTCCGCCCGGAGAAAAAAGTGGGAGGACATCCGCGATAACTTGAACGACTTTTCCACCACGACCGAGAACGGCGTGACCGTGTTCAAAGCCGATGCGTCAACACCATTTGAATCATCGGCCAATATCATTCAGACCCAGATTATTTATCCCGGCTACACCTGCAACCGCCGCTCGGCCCCTGCGATTCGGCAGATTGGATACAACACCATCGCGCAGGCGGCGAAATTCGCGGGCTGGCCGCAGGACAATATGCGTGGACAGGGAATGTTCGTGGCCGCGCTGCGCATCGGCGGGTTCAACGTGGACGATTTAATCGCACACTACAAAGCGATGCTCGTTAGCAGGCCGATTCACTTTCCCGGATACATCGCCGACATCGGGTTATGGGAGTTCAACAACCAACTCTGCATGCAATGCTTTGATGACGGCGTTATATTCTTCCCCGATTTTCCTTCCAATCGAAAACTGTCATTCAAACGATTGCGCGCGCCGGGCGCGTTCCTTTGCTCCGGCGAATTCCGCGATGGCGCGGCCGCCGACTTGACCGTCTATAGCGAAAAAGGAAATCCGTTCACGTTCATCGGCCCGTGGGGCGAAGGTTCCCCAATCGAAGTCCGCGAACTTGGCGGGAAACCGGTCCCCACCAAAAAAGACGGCGACAAATACACATTTGATACCGTCGCCGGCAAAACTTACCGAATCCTTCGGGCCGCTTCACCCGCGGTTCCGTGACCGAATTCTTAATCCCCGGTTATCGAGCACAGTGGCGGTCTTGATTTGCTTCGGCACATCGTAAGTTAAGTCATTTCCCTCCTTGAAAAGACTTTTGGCCCCCTTTAACGTGCCCGCCGTGCGGATTCCGCCACTTCCGCGGACCGCTGTCAGTCAAACATCGAAAAAATGTGGTTTATGGGTTTACGGCGCTCAACTCTTAGAATCCTTCGACGGGAGCTTCGGACGCGCCGCCCGAGCGTCGCACTGGTGTCCGCACTGGCCGCGTTGTTTCTCACTTCGACCGCGCCCGGTGAAGATGCGGCGCCTCCATCTCCTCGCCAGGCGTGGACTCCGCCCGGGATCGACCGCTATGAATCCGAGTTGGGTGACATCGTCCACGCCGATCGCAACCAAATAATCACCATCGATCCGGACAAGGTTTATGACTTGCCGGAATTGATCGACCTGGCGGAGCGATCAAATCCCCGGACACGGACAGCCTGGGAACGGGCGCGGCAGGCGGCCCATGCGGTGGGCTTGACGCAGAGCGCGTATTTTCCCTACCTAGTGGCTTCCGCGGCGGCAGGATTTGAGCGCGCCTTTATTCCGTTTCCATCGCTCGCGGCGGGGCCTGCACCGGGACAGATCTCGATTGTCGGCGGCAGCACGCTGACCACCGATGCCGCGCTTGAGAAAGGCGCGCTCGATTTGAAGTGGCTCCTGTTTGACTTTGGCGAACGCAAGGCAACCGTGCAGGCTGCCCGGGAAAAATTGATGATGGCCGACGTGGGATTCAACGCCGTTCACCAGCGGATCGTCTTCGATGTGACGCGGCATTTTTATGAGCTGGACGCCGCCCGGCAAAAAGTGGCCGTGGCGGAAAGCACCCTGACCAACGCCCAAACCGTGGCCGAGGCCGCGCTCGCTCGTTTCACCAACGGCTTGGGCACGAAGCCTGAGAATCTTGGAGCCGAGGAACAAGAGGCGCGCGCGGCGTTTGAACTGGAAGGCGCCAGAGGACAATTGAGCGACGCGCGAGTGGCCCTGGTCGAGAGCCTCGGTGTCGCTCCCACCATCAAGCTGCAAGTAGCGGCGGCCCCGGATAAGTTGGCGCCGGAGAATATCAACGAATCGTTGGAAGCGATGGTTGATCGGGCCCTGTCGCAACGGCCCGACCTTGTCGTCGCGCTGGCGCACGTGCGGGCCAGCCGGGCGGAAGTGCGCAAAGCCAAGGCGGCTTATTATCCGAAAATTTCCCTCGGCGCCAATGTGGGTGTGGCGGAATTGAATGTCAGTACTCACGATTCTCCCTACTTCGGCGGTGGCAATTATCTTTTTGGCGCCGGTCTTTCCGCGGAGTGGCCGATTTTTGACGGGTTCGCGCGGCGGCAGAAAATGCACCTGGCGGAATCTGAGTTGCAGGCGGCCGAGAGCGAACTGGCGGAATCCCGTGACGTGGCGGTGCGTGAAGTCTGGCAAGCCTATACGGATTTCAAGACCGCCCTGCGCCAGCAGGCAGCGGCAACCAAGATGTTGGAGGCCGCGCAAAGCGCGTTCGACGCGTCATTGGAAGCCTATCGCCATGGCCTGGCCACATATGTCGAAGTAATGGACGCGCAACGCAATTTCGCCTTCGCGCGCAGCATCGGGGCTGATACCCAATCCGCCATTCATACCGCAGCCAGCGCGCTGGCATTGAGCGTGGGCGACCTGGCCAAACCGCCCTCCCAATCGACTTCGCACCACCGATGAAAATTCGCACCTTCGTTAACTTTTGCGTTTTTGTGTCAACCGCGCTCTTGCTGGTTGGCTGCGGCGAGACACCACACGCGCCAACGGTTGACATCATTGGCTCCTATTTTCCCTCGTGGATCGTGTGCATTGTCGTCGGGCTTGTCCTAGCCTTGGTGCTCCGCTTGTTGCTCATCGGCCTGAAGATCGACGCTTATGTTCGGCTCAAGCTGATTGTTTACATGTGCGCCGCTGTTTGCTTCGCGCTCGTTGTTTGGTTGATGTTTTTCCAAAACTGAAAAACCTTATGAGTGATTCCACACCGCCGCCCGCTGAAACGAAATCGCCGCCGCCGCCCGCGCCTGGTGGCTGGCGCAAAGTTGCGGCGGGGATCCTCGCTATCGCCCTGGTCGCGGGCGCGGTGGCGCTCGCGCTGCATGTCTGGGGAATTCTCGAGCGACGGCCGCGCACGGACGACGCCGTCGCCCGGGCCAACGTGGTCGGCATCGCCCCGCGCGTTCCCGGGCAGATAATTCATCTTTACGTGGAGGACAACCAACAGGTCAAGGAAGGGGATTTGCTTTTCGAATTGGACCCGGAGGATTTTAAATTGGCGGTGGCCAAGGCCAGGGCCGATCTGGCCACGCTGGACCAGCAGATCGGCATCGCGCGCTCCCAGGACACGGAATTGAAATTTGGAATCAACGCCGCCGAAGCGAGCCTGGCCGGCGCCACCGCTGAATTCAACCAGGCCAGCAACACGCTGCAACGGATGTTGCCGCTGTTGCCGCAGGGTTTCGCCAAGGCGGACGACGTGGACAAGGCGCAAACCGCCGAGAAAGTGGCTGCCGCCGCCGTCGCCGCCGCCCAGGAACGTCTCAACACCGCCCAAACCACAATCAGCCCGTTGGCCGCGCTCCAGGCCCAACGAGAGGCCGCCGTCGTGGCGGTGCACCTGGCGGAATTGAATCTTTCTTATTGTCAGGTCAAGGCGCCGTTTTCCGGGCGCGTTATTAACTTGAACATTTCGCCGGGCGGATTTGCGCCCGTCGGCGTTCCTATCTTCCAGCTTTTGGACACGCGCAAATGGTATGTCATCGCGGAATTTCGCGAGGCGGAACTTCGCCACGTCGCGCCCGGCGCGGCGGCGGAAGTCTATTTGCTCTCCGCGCCCGATCGGAGTTTCAACGGGAAAATCCAGGGGGTGGGCTGGGCGGTGGAGCCTTCGGACGAAATCGATTTGCCGCATTCCCTGCCGATTGTCCGGCGGGAGTTGAATTGGGTGCATATCTCCCAGCGTTTCCCCGTGCGCATCGAAGTGGAGAATCCGGACCCGGAACTATTCCGCATGGGCGCTTCCGCCTTCGCCGTTATCAAATGATGGTATGGCCACCGCCGCGACTGCCGCAGATCTGGAGTTGACCGCCAATTGGTGGCGCTGGCTGCGCTCGGAACTGGCTCCGTTTCCGGGACGGGCGTTGATGATGTGGCGCATCGTCATTTCGGTGGTGGTCGTCATCATCATCTCGATGACGTTGCAAACCCCGGAGACAGCCGTTTCGGCTTACATGGTACTTTTTGTATCGAAGGAAAATCGTGCCACGACAACCATCGCGGGCGTGGGACTGACGATCGGGGTGACTCTCGGGATCTTTATCAGCCTCTTTCTTTTTCGCCATACCTTTGATTTTCCCGAATGGCGGATTCCGCTGATGGCGGTCACGGTCTTTGCCGCGATGTTTTTGTCCAGGGCGTTGGTCCTGGGGCCGCTGGCCTTTGCCATTGGGTTCGTGGTGGCAATCACCCAGAACATGGGCGAGTCCGCTCCGGACGCCGATTCGTTGACGCGCGCTTTATTGTGGGTCTGGGTGAGTTTGATTTATCCGGCAATTGTCACGCTCGTCGTCCACCAACTTCTCCCGGAGGGGCAACCGCGCCAGTCGGTCGGGCACCACGGCGCGGCCAAAGCCCATCACGGCCTGTTTGTCGCCGACGCCTTTACCAATCCCATCTACGCCCGGTTTGCCTTGAAGGTGACACTCGCCGCCATGGCGTGCTATTTGATTTACACGGGGCTGGATTGGCCCGGCATTCACACCGCGTTCATCACCTGCATCTTCATCGCCCTGGAAAGCACGGCGGCCACCATCCATAAGGCCTGGCTGCGGCTGGGCGGATGCATGGTCGGCGGTGCGCTCGGTTTTTTGTCAATCATGTATCTGATCCCGCGGATGGAGAGCATCACATCCCTGGCGCTCCTCACGGCGGCGGGCACGGCGGTGGCGGGTTGGGTGGCCTCTGGAAGCCCGCGCATTGCTTATGCCGGCCTCCAAATTGGTCTCGCCTTCTTCATGTGCATTTTTCAGGATTTTTCGCCTGGCACCAACTTCACGACCATCCGCGACCGGCTAGTCGGCATCGTGCTGGGCGTGGTCGTCTCTTCGGCCATCTTTCGTTATCTGTGGCCTGAGCGGGAAGCCCCGGCGCAGAATCATCGCAGCGGTTGAATGGGTTGAGGTTTTTTAGCCCTGAATTCCCTTGGAAACCTTTCGCAGGAATTCGCAAAACTTTTCGCCCGCCGGCGTCACATCTCCGTTCGGCGCGCGTACGATGCCGACCGGGATCACTTCTGTTGAGCCGGCAATCGGACGAAAAACCAGCCGGTTTCCGGTGACGATTTTGAAAACCGGTATCGTGATTGCGATGCCCCGCCCGGTTTCTACCGCCGTGATGAGGGAACTGGCGCTGTCACACTCCACCGCCAGGCGCGGCTTCAGGCCCAACGGGGAAAAAATGCGCTCAATAAAAGGAAAATAGTCCGGGTAATCCTTGCGGGCAAATCCCACGAGCGGCTCAGCCACGAGTTTTTCCAGCGGAATGGCTTTGGACCGAGCCAGCGGATGCGTGGGAGCCAGCGCCACCGTCAACGGATAACTCCGCAAGAGCTCGAACTCGAGACCCTCGAACTGCAGGTTTGTGTTGCCGGGCGTAATCGCCAGTTCCAGCGTGCCGTTTTTAAGTCCGTCAGCCAATTCGCGTTGCGAAGCATCATGAAGCAAGACATTGACCCGCGGAAACGCCTTCTGAAACGCGGCCAGCGCGGGCGGCAATATCTCAACCGTTGGCGAGGGTGAATAGCCGATGTGCAACTCACCGTATTGGCCGCGCGCCAGCGCGCGCACTTGTTCCACGGATTCGTCGGCTAGTTGCAAAATCTGGCGGGTTTTTTCCAGGAACAGTTTTCCCTCCGCAGTAAGGGTGACGCCGCGCGGACTGCGTTTCAGCAGGTCCACCCCGATTTCCTCCTCCAGATCCTGGACGCGCCGGCTCAGGGCGGGTTGGGCGACGCGCAGTTGAGCGGCCGCTTTCGTGAAATTCAACGCTTCACCAACCGCCATGAAATAGCGCAGATGCCGAAGTTCCATCGCGGGGCATTATGCCAAAACGGCATGGCTGCGCAAGCATCATGGTATTGGGCGGATTCAAACAAACGGGAGAAGGTGGCAACAGATGATCAATGAGATCACATCAACGCAAAAACTGGAGAACGGAATTATGAAAGCGATACGAATTCACCAATATGGCGGGCCCGAAGTTCTGGCCCAAGTCGAAACGCAACGCCCCACCCCGGGTCACGATGAAGTGCTTATCAAGGTTCATGCCGCCGCGGTCAATCCCATCGATTGGAAAATGCGCGCCGGCCATGTGAAGGAATTTTTCCCTCTCACCTTTCCTGCAACCTTGGGATGGGACGTTTCAGGCACCGTCGAGGAAACAGGCGATCAGGTGACTCAATTCAAGCGCGGCGACGAAGTGTACGCGCTGATACAAGGCGGCGGATATGCGGAATACGCAGTCGCCCCGGCAACCGTCGTGGCAAAGAAACCACGCACGCTCGATCACATTCATGCGGCGGCCGTGCCTGTCGCTGGTGTGACAGCCTGGCAGGTTCTGTTTGAAGTGGCGCAGATCCAACCGGGACAGAAGGTATTGATACATGCTGCAGCCGGTGGTGTGGGAAATTTTGCCGTGCAACTCGCAAAAGCAAAAGGCGCGTATGTCATTGGAACTGCTTCATCGCGGAATCAGACGTTCCTTGGAGAATTGGGCGTGGATAAAGCAATCGATTATCAAAAGACGCGTTTTGAAGACGTGGTGAAAGATGCGGACGCGGTCCTGGATACCATTGGCGGCGACACGCAGGAGCGTTCGTTCAAAGCGCTTAAGAAAGGCGGAATATTGGTTTCGATTGTTCAGCCACCTTCCCAGGACTTGGCTGCGAAGCACGGAGTTCGAGCGAGCTTCTACGGCGGTCACGCCAGTTCATCTGATCTCACGGAAATCGCAAAACTGATTGACTCCGGCAAGGTAAAGATCGTGGTCGATTCTGTTCTGCCACTGGCGGAGGCGCGGCGCGCTCACGAATTGAGTGAGAGCGGCCACGCGCGCGGCAAGATCGTTTTGAAGGTCGCGTGACTTTGAATTTAAATCTGAAATTTTCAACTGAAACAAAATAACAAAAAGGAATCCTATTATGAAAATCGCAACAATTATCGCTCGCAGTTTGCTCGGATTTATCTTCGTCGTGTTCGGCTCAAACATGTTCCTGAATTTCATCCATATGCCGCCGCCACCGGAAGGTCCGGCGCGTGAATTCATGACGGCGCTGTTTGTCAGCCACTACGTCTATGTCCTGGGGGCGGTCCAGTTCCTCGGCGGCCTTCTCCTGTTTACCAATCGCTGGACGCCCCTCGGCTTGACCTTGGTCGGCCCGGTAATCGTGAATATTCTCTCCTTTCATGCGTTGATGGTTCCCGCCGGCTTGCCGATGGCAATTATTGTTTCGGCTTTGGCGCTTTTCTTGTTGTGGAATTACCGCAAGAACTTTGCGGGAATTTTGGCGGCTCCCGCGCAATTGGATTCACGCAATCAACATGGAGCCGGAACCACGGTGATTCATTCCTGAAGAGAAGTCAGCGCTGGCACCCGGGGTCATTCATTTATGGGGCAACAAGACAGACTTAGAGACAACGCTGATTTGAGCCTCTGGTCGAAGAATCGGACGCCTCTTTGAAAGCACGATGAACGATATTGGCATCAGACTCGGTTTGCCATAAAAGTTCATCGTGCCAGTCATTGACCATCTCTTTTCCATCGGCAGGATTCGTCGGACGGTCTGGCAACTTTGGTATCCCTTTCTCACCCGGCGTTTCCGCGATAAGGAGGATATCCTATTTCTGAACTACGCTTTCGAGGAGGAGCCTTCCATGAACATTCCTCTACAGTCCGAAGATGAGCCCAATCGCAATTGCATTCAGCTTTATCATCACGTGGCCACTCAAGTATCGTTGGCCGGTGAAAATGTCCTGGAAGTAAGCTGCGGCCACGGTGGCGGAGCAGCTTACCTCGTGCGAGCGCTGGCGCCGAAGCGCTACACCGCCTTGGACTTGAACCCTGCCGGAATCCGGTTTTGCCAAGGGCGGCACCGGGTTGACGGCCTGGTCTTCGTCCAAGGCGATGCGGAAAATCTGCCATTTGAAAGCAACGCCTTTGATGCGGTCATCAATGTGGAAGCGTCCCACTGTTACCCTTCTTTTCCACGTTTCCTGGCCGAGGTTGCGAGGGTGTTGAGGCCGGGCGGGCATTTTCTCTACGCCGACTTCCGGTTTAGCGATCGCATTGCTGAATGGGAACAGTCGATTGCTTCTGCTTCACTTCGTGTCTTGCGCACTCGAACGATAAATACCGAAGTTTTGCGCGGAATGGGTCTGAATTCTTCACGCTCGGAGGAACTTGTAGCGAAGTATTTACCCAGGTTCCTGCGCTCAGTGGGATATGACTTTGCCGGCACCAAAGGTTCGAGAATCTACAACGCCTTGAATAACGGAGAATTGTCGTATCGATCTTACTGCATGGAGAAGCTTTGACACCGAACCGTTCGTCTTGGATTTCCGTGCTTTTTGTAATCGATTTGCCTTCGGATTGCGGGCAGGATCCTCCCCCTATCGATGAAGAGATCCGAAAGCGAAAAGAGGAGGCTGATCAAACAGATTATCGCCGTTTTGACGGAAAACCTCAGCGTATTGGAAAAGGCTGCGCGCGCTTCCCATGCAGAGGCGACGCATGAAAGCAGCAAGGCAGAGAACAAATACGACACCCGTGGACTCGAAGCGGCTTATCTTGCAGGCGGCCAGGCAAGGCAGGCGAAGGAGATTCAGGATTCAATCAAAGTTTATGAGACGTTGACGATGGCGGACTTCACTGAAAACCAGGTAATTGATCTTACCGCCTTGATCGAACTGGACACGGACGGCACACGATCGTTTTATTTTATTGGGCCCAGAAACGGCGGCTTGGAGATTGAGCTGCGAGATCAAACAATCATGGTGATTACCCCTCAGTCGCCTTTGGGACAAAACTTGATGGGCAAGAAGTCGGGGCAACGCTGGACAATCAAGCGAGACGGTTTAACTGCCAAATATCACATCATTTCGGTGGTGTAAAAGTTCGTTGACCAACCACTGCCTCATAGTGGCCCGCTGCGGGCGAAGCAAAGACCTTGCGCAAAATCAAATGAGTCAGAAAAAAAGCTCCCACCCAAAGCATGGCAAGCCACAAGCAGACAGAAAGATTCTGATTAATCCAGAATTGCGGTCGCTGGTCATTGAAGCCATAGATATTATTGGTTTCTTAATTCCCTTGCTGATACGCAATTACCTGGTAACCTTAATATTTGGATAATTGGTTCTGAGAATCTACGAAGGTAACGTATCCGACATTTTAGTTTGTTAATATGGCGCACGGAGGTTCCACGACACCCGAGGAGTTAAATCGGCATGGGGAAAAACCGCGGAACTCCATCGGCACACATATCGCCATTATTATCGTGTCAAATTATTTTTTGCGCTGGCTATTTGGAAGAATCGCCCTCCGTCATCTTTATCGCCTAATTTGGCTGAAACCAACGCCATTAGCTTTTCTGATTTTGGGTTATCTTGGCAGTAACCGCGATCCGGTCTTCGTCTCGTATGCTTTAGATTTGCTGCTAAAAGTTCCTCGCGCTACCCTCGAGAATTATTGGATTTCTGCAGCGGGAAGTGCGCTCTCAACTCGAACCGGAGGGCTAATTAAGGAAGATATCTTGCTTGCTCGATCTTTAATTGAAAGGCTCTTCGGCTTGTGGACTCTATATATTCCAAAAACAGACATTGACGCTATTAAAAGCACCCAATCCGAGGGAGGATAAAAAAACGAGGCTGCTGTAGTATAAGGGCAAGCGCCACCGAATACCTCTATCGCCTTTACCTCTGGGGAAGATTTACCGATCTTCGTTCCGCTCTATAAAACATACCGGAATGAGCTTGCCCTTCACCCGAATCCGTGCGAAGTAACACCATTGCGGGCAGGAGAGATGGCAGAGTGGTTTAACGCGCACGCCTGGAAAGCGTGAGTACCTAATAAGTACCGGGGGTTCGAATCCCCCTCTCTCCGCCACTTTTATCCGCAGGAAAAATTGTTGTCCCTGGAAAATGACGGCTCGGCAGGAGCCTCGCCCCACCGCGGATTTCGTAATTTTGACAAAAGTTTGGGGCGAGGCTCCTGCCGAGCCGTTTCGCGAAAACGATGTAGCAGTGTGAAGATGCGCCTCTTACTCGCATTCAATGCGGTCCCACACTCGTTTTTGCCCTGCTTGACATCCGGTTGGACGCCCCGCAGCTTATCAACCGGGGCAAGGACTGGTCATCATGACACAACGACATCCCTTAGTTTATATCTTCTCAGTCGGTTTGGTGATGTTGCTGGCGACGATTGCGATGATGTACGAGATGGGCTTGCTGGTCATCCGCGATCACGACGTCATGGCGCGCGACCTGCGAGTGCATGCCGATCTTGCCGCGCTGGCCTCCACGATCAAGGACATTGAAACCGGCCAGCGCGGATATGTCATCACTGGCGAAGATCCTTATCTGGAACCCTACCGCCTCGGTCTAAAACAACTTGAGGAACGACTCAATGCGGTCAGCGCGGACATCGCTTCGGGCATTATCAGTCAAGAACAGTTTGACGAGATTAAAACTCTGGTTCGTCAAAAAATGGATGAATTGGAGGAAACCATCCGGTTGCGGCGGGAGAAAGGTCTCGATGCGGCGTTGAAAGTTGTCCACACCAATCGCGGCAAGCAATTGATGGATGAAATTCGCACGCAAATTTCCCAATTGCAGACTTCCGCCCAGATCACCTTTGCCGACGCCTCCGCCCATGCCTCTCATCTGGAGAGAATCCGCACCTACACCTTTATCGCGGGCGGGTTGATCAATATAGTCGGGCTGATTTGGGCCGTGCAAACCATCCGAGCGGAAATGACCCGGCGCGAGCGCGCCACGCTCGAAACCATGCGCCAGCACGAATTCCTTTCCACCACGCTGGCCAGCATCGGGGACGCTGTTATTTTGACCGACGGCGCGGGCGCCATCACGTTCCTCAATCGCGAAGCCGAGCGCTTGACAGGATGGCCCACCGCCGAGGCGGCCAAGCGTTCCCTGCCGGAAGTCTTCCACATCATCAACGAACATTCGCGCGAGCGTGTCGAGAATCCCGTGGAGAAAGTTCTTCGGCTGGGCAAGGTCGTCGGGTTGGCCAATCACACGATCCTGATTGCGCGCGACGGCGGCGAAACTCCCATCGATGACAGCGCGGCGCCGATTCGCGATCATCACGGCAACGTCTTCGGCACGGTGTTGGTCTTCCGCGATTTTACCGAGCAGAAAAAAGTCCAGGCCGCCCTTTCCAACAGCAAGGTGGAATTGGAAAAGGTGGTCGAGGAACGCACGATCAAACTGCGCGAGATGGTGGCGGAATTGCAGCAGGTTTCCTACGCCATCAGCCACGACATGCGCGCGCCGCTCCGCGCCATGAGCGGCTTTGCCACGCTGTTGCAGGAGGAAAGCCGCCAGTGGAACAACCCCGCCACCACGGACTACAGCAACCGCATCGTGCAGGCCGCCGCGCGCCTGGACCGGCTCATCCAGGATTCGCTGCATTATACCAAGGCCGTCTTGCAAGAGATTCCAATGGGCCCGGTGGATTTGGATGAATTGGTGCGCGGTTTGATTGACAGCTATCCCAACATCCAGCCGGACAAGGCGGACATTTCCATCGAGGGCCGCTTGCCGTGCGTCCTTGGCAACGAATCGCTCCTGACCCAATGCTTTTCCAATGTGCTGGGCAACGCCGTGAAATTCGTCGCCCCCGGTGTGCGTCCGCGCGTGCGGGTTTGGGCGGAAACGTCCGGCAAAATGACGACCATCCGGCTCGAGGACAACGGCATCGGCATTCCGGCCATCGCCCAGGCCCGGTTGTTCAAGATGTTTGAGCGCGTCAACGATAATTACGAGGGCACCGGCATTGGGCTGGCCATCGTGAAAAAAGTGGCCGAACGCATGGGCGGCCGGGTCGGGGTGATTTCCGAACCCGCAAAGGGCAGCCAATTTTGGGTGGAGCTTCCACTGGCGCAACCGCCCGGGTGATGGCATAGTTTTTCCCATGGATTCGCTAGACCACAGCAATCCCACGATCCTGGTGGCCGAAGATGAGGAGTCGGACGCCATGATATTACAGCGCGCCTTTCAGAACGCGCACCTGCCCTTTCCCCTGACGATTGTTCCCGATGGCAGCCGTGTGGTTGATTATCTCGAAGGCGCCGCGCCTTACGCCAATCGCGCCAACTGCCCTTTGCCCTCGCTCATGTTGCTCGATTTGAAAATGCCGCGCATGAATGGCTTCGATGTTCTGACGTGGCTGGCGGAACAACCGCAATTCAAGGAAATCCCGGTCATCGTTTTTTCCAGCTCCGGCCACGCCTCGGACATCGAAAAAGCTCTCTCCCTCGGCGCGCGCGATTATCAAATCAAACCGCTGCGCTTCGACGTCCTTGTCCAATTGGTCAAGACCATTACCGACCGCTGGCTAAAAACGCCGCATCCCGCCTGAAACGCACTACTCGCGGTCCGTCCGTTTTTGGGCGCGGCGCTTGGCATCAAGCAAACGGCTGGTGGTCGTTGTCTTTTCCTTGGGCGCGGGCGGCGTAGGGCCGGTCAGCGGTTCCGCAGCAGGAGGAACACTGCCGGGGGGCGCTTTCGGCGCGGACCCCGTTTCTTCAAGGGTCACTTCTTTTTCCGGTCGGAACAGGTCCGGGCTGGGCGCGACGACCGGGGTCGGGCGTTGCGAACGGACTTGCTCGCGGCGATTGAGCAGCGCGGCCAATGATTCATCGGCTTCCTTGGCTCGCGGAATACTCTTCCAGAAAAAGAGCCACCGGCGGACCAAGCGCCAGGCCCGCGCCCATTCGGCGGCGTCGAGCTGAATGCGCCGCACCGCCACATCGAGCGGGAACATCAAGATGGCCAGCTTCAAGAGCCAATCGCGCAAGTCGAGCGGTTGAAACGTTTT
>Ga0206875_1049_pt1 | contig 29870 bp, 28 predicted proteins | sample Alteio_BWOrgCont_9_FD_152616 | JGI IMG/M metagenome (GOLD analysis project Ga0206875, IMG submission 152616) | Enriched cells from forest soil in Barre Woods Harvard Forest LTER site, Petersham, Massachusetts, United States -... | ecosystem: Environmental > Terrestrial > Soil > Temperate forest > O... | reverse complement strand
TAATATGAAATTATGGTACACGTAGTTACTGCTGACGAGTTTCAGCAATTGGACAGGAAAATGGACAGGTTATTAGAATGGCTTGCTGAACTGCGCCCCTATAGGGAGGAATCTAGGGTCTATGATAACAAGGGCCTATGTGAGAAGCTAAACATTTCTTCAAAGACCCTACAAAAATATAGGGATGAAGGCCTCATTGAATTTAGTCAGGTACGCCGAAAAATTACCTATACAGAACAAGCAGTAAATAAATTCATAAACCAGCATAGTATAAAAGCCTATGCGCTTAAAAATAAAAATTAAAAAATGAAATTGGAAGAAGCTCCTGCTCCCGGATTTGGGGAGCAAGCAAAATTGGCCTATACAGAAGTGATAAATATGAATGTTAGGCATGTACTAAACGGATTATTAAAGGAAATTGAACCCATCGACTTCCGTGAACATCTCGACGCGGATCAAAAGCTCCAACAGAAGCATTTCCTTGTATCAACAGTTGATAACCTCCTAGGTTTGGCAAAAAGTAGAGGTTGGGGACTAGCCCGCCACTATGACTTTATCTATATCTATAATGGCCAATATTGGATTAGAGTGGATAAGGACACATTCATGAGTTTTTTAGGGGAGGCAGCTCATAAAATGGGAGTTTCCTATATGGATTCAAAGTTTTACACATTTCGCGAGAACCTCTTAAAGCAGTTTTATGTCAGCGCCCATCTTGAGGAGCCCGTTGTTGAAAAAGACAGAGTTTTAATAAATTTAAAAAACGGGACTTTTGAATTCTCAAAAACCTTTTGTGGCCTACGGGAATTCAGAATGGAAGATTTCCTTAAGTACCAATTACCCTTTGAATTCAAGGAGGATGCGGAAGCTCCCAAATTTCAGAAGTATTTAAATGAGGTTCTTCCCGCGGAAGAATTGCAGAACATTCTGGCTGAGTTTATGGGTTATGTGTTTATAAGGGATTTGAAATTGGAAAAGTGCTTGCTTTTGCAAGGTACAGGAGCCAACGGTAAATCTGTGTTTTTCGAGATTATGAATGCCTTATTAGGCAGGGATAATGTTGCCAATTACAGCCTTGCTAATCTTGCAGAGGAACACAATCGGGCGCAAATTGCGGACAAACTCCTTAACTATGGAAGTGAAATAAGTTCCAAAATGAGCCCGGATATGTTTAAGCAGATTGTTTCAAACGAACCAATACAATGTAGGCTAAAATATGGGCAGTCTTTTATAATGGAGAATTACGCGAAGTTATGCTTTAATTGTAATGAATTGCCCCGTGAAGTCGAGATCAACGAAGCCTATTTTAGGCGTTTCTTGATTGTTCCATTTAGGGTAACAATTCCTGAAGGACAAAGGGACCCAAACCTAGCTAAGTCTATTATTGCTGACGAATTGCCGGGAGTATTTAATTGGGTATTGGGAGGACTCTCTAGGCTTATGGCAAATAAGGGATTTTCACCTAGTCCGATCGTGGATGAGGCCTTGGACGCCTTTAAACTGGAAACGGACAGCGTTTATACCTTTATCAATGAAGGACGGATAAAGAATAATGGTCAATTTTATTATTTAAGGGCCATTTATGCATCCTACAGGCACCATACCCAGGAAAGTGGTGGAATGCCAGTAAAGAATGTGCAGTTTTCCAAAAGGCTTAGAAAATATGGGTTTAAGGATGAAAGGAAAAATGCCGGCATGGGTTTTTACATGGAATTTGGGGAGCCACGCTTAGACCCTAACGCAGCAGTATTCAGGGAACCCATATTGGAGGTAGTACATGAACAAAAGGATAGTTTAGAGCTTCCTTTTTAAAATGTTTGTTTTCATCTTCACGTTATTCACTTCCTTCACTTATTGCCAGGGTGAAGGTTGTGAATGTTGTGAAGCTGTTAAGAAGGAAATAATGTTAGTATAAATGAAGCTGCTTAAGAACATTATATATTTTATATTGTTTATCCGTATGCAAATCAAATATTACTGTATTTGTATTGGGATATGGTACAAGGGTAAGATGCCTTAAGGTATCTAGTGAATCCCCGTTATCTCCATTATATGCTAACCTAAAATAGGCATAGTAAGTCCCAGAGGCCCACTCAATATTGGGGTCTTTAGTATTTACATTTAAATAGTAGGTGTAAGTGCCCCCCTTGGGTATTATAAGGTCTGAAATTTCTTTTTCTTCCCGGATTGGCCCCAAAGCTATATTTGAATCCTTCTCATAAAGATTAAGTACCCTAAATTCTAAATTTCTTGCAGTGGCGTCGCCAAAATTTTTTATTTCAAATGCAAGTAAAAAAGAGTCTCCAATTTGAACATACTTAATACCCTGGTCTAAGTTTAGTACCGGCTTCTTATATTCATTTTTAGATATTAAATATGGTATCAAAAAAATTAGGACCATTACCACAACAGTAGCAATCACCCAATTAAGCATTTTTTTACTGACCTTTAGAGTGGAATGAGCAATTTGAAGACCTTCTGCGGATTCTTCATTGCTTGTCTGATTCGCGGTTGCATTATTACCTTGATTAATGTTTCCCTGGAAATTGCCACCAATGCTTATCATATTGGGGGATGAATCATTAGAGTATTGCTTCTTTAGCCTATGGTATTCATCAATTCCCAAATAATCCAATTTTACATTTATAGGTAAATGATCCTCAAAATAGACACCGTTGACCTTTGTATTTAGGCTTCCAATATGCCCGAACGCAATAAGGTTTTGTTCTCTAAGTTTGTATAGAAGGGTGTTTAACTTAGTTCTTGACGCCTGACCTTTATTAATCAGGTCCATAATCATTGGACGTAAATCGACTACTTCATTTTCATTCTCAAACAGAGTCTTTAAAATTTCATATCTTATATCTTTTGCCATGTGTTTAAATTGTACTCTATAATAGAAAAGCCACTTAGGTGGCTTTAGCAAGGTTTGGGCATCAAAATGTGTTTTAATAGTTTATCAATGGCCCATCATAATCAAAAATGTCCTTAAGCTCCACTTTGAGCGCCTTTGCTATTCTGAAAACGGTATGTACCTCAACTTTAACAAGGCCTCTTTCAATTCTACTGAGTTCAGAATCGTATATACCTGTACTTGTCTCTAGGTCTAGGAGCTTTAATCCCTTATGCTTTCTTATTGCTCGCATCCTTGCTCCCATTTTCCTAAGTTCTATTGGATAATCGTCCATATAGAATATTTGGGTACAAGGTCCGTGGATGAACTAAAAATAAAATTGAGTTATAATATACTTTTTTCGAGAATAATAGTATTTTTGTATTCTGAACCATAAAATCGTACATATACCTAAATCATTAATTATTAGAAAGATATAAGCTGGAAATAGCTTAATAACATATTAGAGCGCGTTTGCTTTATTCTCGGATACCGAAAACTGCAACTTTTCAAATTGATCTCGGGAAAATAAGGTAAATACGCCTGTGTCTTGGCACGGGCGTCCTTATTTGAGATCATGGGTGTTGCAGCCCTTCGGTATCGGTAAGGACTAACCCGTGTCTCTTTTTGTGCCTATCTCAACCATGACATTAAATAATACACTTTGGAACATATAAACCGATACGTTATTGCCAACGATAAACCCCTCTACCTTACAAGGGAGGAAATGGCAAACCCGGCCAAAGTAATTACTGCCTTTTTTGACAGCGGGTTTGATCTCGAATTCTGCCGGGATGTGTTGCGTATGTGCTTTAATACTCTCTTATCTCAAAGTGATGAGGACCTAGGTACGCTATACCATAGAGCAGAATTAATAACATTCTTTGATGAACTGGAAAGGCTCATAGAAGCCGCCCACCTTCTTTACAATAAACACAAAGGTTAACCATGTACAAATTTATCGCTTGCCTTTGGTGGCTAACTATCTGTGCATGTTTCGTCGTAGCATTTGATTACATACGGTACCATAATTACAAACTAGCCTTTGCATTCATCATGCTTGCCCTCTATTGCGGAGACAAGTCGGAAAGTGCATGGCGTAAATATTAATCCAATGAAAAAACCCTCACCTTATACCCTTCTACGGGCTGCAATTAAAAAAGGCAATATTGATACAAGGGACATTCAACGGTTCGTTCCAATTACTGTTCTTACTAAGGATATGCAGTTGAACTACAATACCTTGAGCAAACGTCTACTCGATCCATCCCAATTTACAGTAGGTGACGTTTACATGCTTTCTATTCTTTTAAGAATGAGTCCGGCCGTCCTTTATACGTGGATAGAAAAACAGGTTGACCCCAAATTAGTAGCAAAATTAAAAGCCTCTTTAATAGAGGATTTAGGGATATAAAATAACAATTATGCCGGATACTCGATACAAATATGTACAAAGTGTTTGGAAGGCAGGAGACTTAACTTCCTTAAAGGACATCTTTTATATTGTACCTCGATCTAATGTTGCAATTGACCTGGGCCTGCATTATGACCGATTTTCCAAGAAGGTTAACAAACCTGAAATGCTCCAATTCAGGGATATAGTGAGCTTGGCTAAATTAATAGACATTGAGCCGAAGGCCCTGGCCGATCTTGTATTAATGGATATTGAGGCCAATAAAACCCAACCAAAAAAAACTAGGAATGTCAAAAGACCGAAGGTACAAGGTGGTTCACAGACTGATTGAGGGAGGAGACATAAAAACATTCACGGAGATTTTCTATTATATCCCAAGATCAATCCTGGCGGGGGATATGAAACAGAACTATTCCACTTTTACTAGCAAGATTATTCACCCACATCGGTTTACATTGTTGGATGTATTCAGGATGGCAGATAGGTTTGAAATAGAGCCGGACAAATTGCTAACCTTGATGAATGCCGAAGTAAGGTACAGGATTGCCAAGCGAAAGAAACCGCGAGCATTTAACCCTAATACGGGAAATAACGAATAAATGAGGACCACTGAGGCACAACAGTTTGTAAGGGATGAAAGGTATAGGTTGATTGCAATTGCAATCAAAGCAGGGGGATTTAACTACTTCTCAGAGATATTCACCGGAATACCAAAGAGTGTTGTATGTAGAGACCTTGGTTGGAATTACATGACCTTTGCTGGACAGGTAATTCACCCAAGAAGGCTTACTTGCAATGACATTTACAGAATGGCTAATCTAATCCAAGTCCAACCTCATGAAGTTTATGACCTTATAAATAAAGAACTAGAAGCAAAAGGGGGCTACTTACCTAATGGCAGGTGTGGGTCAAAGAGGGCAAGGAAAAGCAAACATTAGGAAATGATTTTGACGATTTTATTGTAGTAAGTATTGGGAAAGGGGAAGGGTTATCTGTTCCACATAGCCGCTTACAGTATCAGATTTGACAATACTTCCATTTACATAAATTGTTGTTATAGCGCTAACCGTAGAATTTGGATCAACGGGGGTAATACTCATTACCTGTACTTGTAAATACCTTGCGGACGGGATTTGATTTGTAAAGGATACCGTCCAGTCATTTGAAGGTTGAGACTGTACTAGTGTGAAGGCGTCTGTAGCATCCAAATAATTACCTGTCCAATTTGAGGTATTGGTAACTTTCACTTCGTACTTGACTTGTGCATTATTTCCTGAATTTGGGGACGATCCCTTTTTGCAAGCCATAAACAAGAGAGAAAGCAATACAAAGGTTTTCATCGGGTGGGTTCTTTGCAATTTCATATTTCCTATGTTGATTAATTATATAGGCAATAGAACGCATAGAAGGCCATTTTTAACTCATGAATTTGTAAGTATATTCTTTACGGTTTCAATATTTTCAACCGGGTGAGAGGGGTACTTCATTGGGGAGTAAATGTGCTTAACGATTGTATGCTATACCTACTCAATTTATTAATTTTGACAGTATAAAAACCATAGATTTATGGAAAGGGCAGTTTATAGAAACATATACCAAATTGTTGAAGCAGTATCTAAGGACCTGGAGGGCGAGGTCGTTACTTCAATTTCAGCACCATTTTCAGGGCTTTCAATAACATCTAAATTTAAAATTTGCTTTAGCATTATTTCAAATTTGGGAGGACATAACGACTATACTGTAGTTGTTAACGAATTCAAAAAGGAGGCCTTGAAAGATGATATTTTAGATAGCTTAAAAGGTATCTACGGGAAAATTGATAACCTGTTTAGGAAGAACTTTGATGATTACAAGGATATAGTCTTATTGTCTGTAAGCTAATTACATTATTGGACAGTAGAAGGACTGCTCTAATAATCAGTTCCGGTTATACCCCCGTATCCGATATATGTGCGCGTAATCAAATCCAGTTACCACTGCACTGCCCCCTCAGAAAGGCCCCCGGTCCCTGCCCCCGGTCAAATTGAGAAAAGTATTACAGAATAAAATTGAGCCTTTGTTTGCGTCTATATACTGGCTTCTATAGGCCTCCTTTACGGGTTGAGGAATGAAGAAGGATTTTTGCCTCCCTTATATATTAAATGGCGTTATTTTTCAATAGCGGTCCAAATATCTGCCCCAATCTCCCTGGTTAAAATGTTTTACCTATGTTTTACCCAAAATAAAAAAATCCCCACAACTACTTAGTTATGAGGATTATGCATTTTGCCCTGGTGACCCCGCAGAGACTCGAACTCTGGACCCGCTGATTAAGAGTCAGCTGCTCTACCAACTGAGCTACGGAGTCAAAAACCACCAACTTCCGCCGGTGGGGTGCAAAAGTACGAAACCCACGGATACGACCCAACCGATTTTTTGACGCCCGGAAGGGCCCGTAAGGGCCAGGAAGGCTTTAACACCCCCTTTACCCTCCAAAAAGAAATAAAGCTGTAACTTTGCGGCTCCATGAGCGACGAGATTAAACATGAATGCGGCCTCGCATTCATCCGCCTTAGGAAACCGTTTTCTTACTACAAGCAGCAATACGGTACTGTATTGTACGGCCTGAACAAGTTGTACCTGCTGATGGAAAAGCAGCACAACCGTGGCCAGGACGGGGCGGGGCTGGCAACCGTCAAACTCAATACGGAACCCGGGAACCCCTTTCTATATCGCCTCAGAAGCAATGAACCCAGGGCAATCGCCGACATTTTTGCGCAGATCTCAAAGGAAATCACCGAGTTAGAAAAATATCAACCGGACCTGCTACAGCACCCGGACATCGTAAAAGGGCATATTCAAGCCTTGGGCGAGGTCATGCTGGGCCACCTTAGATACGGGACCCAGGGCAGGAACAATGTGGAATTTTGCCATCCCTTTATCAAACGCCATACGATCCAGGCTCAGAACCTCGTGATGGCGGGGAATTTCAACCTCGTCAATACCGAAGAGCTGTTTTCTCTCATCAACATGGATCCGGGCGAATTCCAGCGCCAGAGCGATCTGGCAGCCATGCTGGAGACCATCCACCATTTCCTGGTCAAGGAGGATGAGCAAAACCCGCAAAACATGGACGTAAGCCGCGTCTTAAGAAAAGCCGCGACCTTGTTCGACGGCGGATACACTGTCGGCGGCCTGATCGGCAACGGGGAAAGCTTTGTGATGCGGGATGCCAATGGAATCCGGCCGGCCTATTACTACATAAACGACGACGTGATTGTTGCGGCTTCCGAAAGGGCGGCTATCCGGACGACCTTCAACGTCGGTGAAAACGAGGTCCAGGAGCTCATGCCCGGCACTGCGCTGATCGTGCACGCTGACGGGATATATGAAATCGAGCAGATCCTAGAGCCACGCGAAAGGAAGGCGTGCAGCTTCGAGCGGATTTATTTTTCACGGGGCAACGACGAAAAGATTTATAAGGAAAGGAAAGCGTTGGGCAGGCATCTCAGTGAGAACGTCCTGAAGTCGATCAACCATGACCTGAAGAATACCGTCTTTTCCTTTATACCCAATACGGCCGAGGTGGCATTTTATGGCCTGCTCAAAGGGATGGAGGCTTATCTGAATAAGATCAAGGTCGAGCGCATCCAGTCCTGGGGAAAGGATTTCGACGAGGAAAAGCTGTCCGAAATGGTGAACCGGCGCATCCGGGTGGAAAAGATCGCTATTAAGGATGTGAAGATGCGGACCTTCATTACCGAGGATGCGGGCAGAAATGAAATGGTGCAGCACGTCTACGACATTACATACGGAACGGTCCGGAAGAATCAGGATGCCCTGGTGGTGATCGATGATTCCATCGTCCGGGGGACGACCTTGAAGGAAAGCATTATCCGCATGCTTTCCCGCCTGGAGCCTTCCAAGATCATCATCGTTTCTTCGGCACCCCAAATCCGTTACCCCGATTGTTATGGCATCGATATGAGTAAGTTAGGGGATTTCATTGCCTTCCAGGCGGCCATTGCCCTGCTGAAGGACAGGGGAATGGAAGACGTCCTGGGGGACACCTACAAAGCCATCAAGGAGCTCCAGCGCAACAATGCCCTCCATACCGTGAACCTCGTGCGGAATATTTATGCGCCCTTTACCCCGGAAGAAATCAGCAAAAAGATCGCGGAACTGATCACGCCCCCCGAGGTAAATATCCCCATTGAGGTGATTTATCAGACCATTGAAAGCCTTCACGAGTCCTGTCCCACCAACCTGGGAGACTGGTATTTTACGGGCAATTACCCCACGCCTGGAGGAAACCGCGTCGTCAACAAGGCATTCCTGAATTACTTTGAAGGACGCAACGTCCGCGGATATTAACTTTGGCTCATGAAGAGCCTGTTAGTCGTCCGTCACGCCAAAAGCAGTTGGGATTGGGAAGATCTCAACGACTTTGAACGTCCCTTGAGTGGCCGGGGCACCCGCGATGCGCCGGATATGGCTGCGCGCGTCGCCGCACGCCACGGCATCCCCGATCTCCTGGTGTCCAGTCCCGCGAAAAGGGCGAAAAAAACCGCCCAACTATTCGCCGAAACCTGGGAAAAACCACAAAATCAAATCCTCTATATCGCCGAGCTTTACCACGCCCCGGTGGCCGTTTTTTATGATGTCGTGACGCACTTGCCCGAGGACAAGGACAGCATCTCCATTTTTTCACATAATCCCGGCATCACGGCTTTCGTCAACGAGCTGACTGAGGTCCGCGTGGATAACATGCCCACCTGCGGCGTTTTTGCGATAAAAGTCGATCGCTGGAAAGATTTCAAAAACGCGAAAAAGGAGTTTTGGTTCTTCGACTATCCAAAAGCAGAAGCCCCCGGCAAGTAAATGCCAGGGGCCTCAAGCACCGCGGGCACGGCGAAAGCTATTTCAGCCCATACTTATACTTATATCGTTCGTAAAGCTGCTTCTGCTTATTATCCAGCGAAACCTCGCGACCCTGGATCACCGCATAAGTAACGATGCTCGTCCGCATATCTAGGATATCCCCCTCGCTGATAATGATATTCGCATCCTTCCCCACCTCGATCGATCCCGTCCTATCGGAAATACCCAGGATTGTGGCCGAATTCAGCGTAATGGCCTGCAATGCCTGCTCCTTGGTGAGTCCGTAAGCTGCAGCCGTACCTGCGTTGAAGGACAGGTTACGGTAACGGCTTTCATCGTGCCGGTCGTTGAGTGCAAAGAGAACGCCCGCCGCTTGTAACGCAGCCGGTGTTTTGAAGGGCTGATCCACATCGTCGTCCTCCGTGGCAGGCAGCGCGTGTTCCTGGTCCAGGATGACCGAAATATGGTTGGCGGCCAGCAGGGGCGCGATCTGCCAGGACTCGCTGGCGCCCACCAGGACGACATCGAATCCGAATTCCTTGGCAAAATCGATGGCAATAAGCATTTGCTTGACCTGTTCGGCGTGGACGAATAGCTTTTGCTTGTGCGAAAACAATCCCCGGACGGCTTCGAATTTGATGTTGGTGTGGGGATGCGTGGGTTCGTCGAGGTAAGCGTGCGCCTCTCGGAAAAAGCGCTTCAGTTCTTCTACCTTTTGCAGCGATGCCGCCGTCGGATCCTCTCCTGCCTCGGGGCGGGGGAAGCCCCCTCCGCCTCCACCGAAACGACGGGGACGGCTGATGAAGCTGGGCATATTCAGGTGGATGCCTCCGTCCAATGCGTAGGCGGCATCTTCGTAATTCCAGGCGTCGAGCTGCACGACCGTGGAGGAGCCGCTGATGGAGCCCCCTTCCGGGGTTACGCCTGCGAGCAGGATACCGTTAGCTTTGAGCGTATTGATGATCTTGGAATCGGTATTATAAGCCACAATGGAACGGATGTCCGGGTTGAGGTCGCCCAGTTCCTCGAAATCGTTGCTTCCGCGAACGCCCTCGGCGATTTCCTTGAGTCCCAGGTCTGTCACGGGCAGGATCAGGCCCGGATAGACCTGCTTGCCGGCGGCGTTCACTACCTTGTCCCCCGCACCGGGTGTGATGCCTGTACCGACCGCCACGATTTTCCCGTTGTCCACTTCGACGGTGGCGTTTTCTATAACGGTGCCGTTACCTACGTGGATGGTCCCCCCGACGATGAAGATTTTCCCTTTCTCCGGGGAAGCCGGGTAGACATCGGCCTGGCCAAAGGAGGTGCCCACGGAAAATAAAGCCAGGAGAAGCGATATATAATGTTTGCGCATATAAAGTCGATTGGAGTTATTAATTGTCGGTGTTTGCGCCGTCGCCCGAAAGGTCGTCTGCGTCGTAGTCAACGGTGATCAAAGAATTGTGTTCCTCATGGTCTCCGCAGCTCAGGATAACCTGGTACGAAGGGCGGGGTCTGCGACCAAACCCTCCGCCGGGCGCACCCCCTTCCGCGGGGTTCCGCTCTGCCTGCATTTTGGCAATCAGGCGGGTTCGCTCGGCAATGATCTGACGGCGCAAAGCCAAATCCCTGTCCACGTCATAATAAACGGTTCCATCCACGATCGTGGTCAGGGCCCGGGCATATACGCTCAGGGGATTGTCGCTCCACAGGACAACGTCGGCGTCCTTACCCACCTTGATGCTGCCGACATGGTCCTGGACATGCAATGCAATGGCCGGGTTGAGGCTGACCATCTTGAAGGCATCCTCTTCGCTCATGCCTCCATATTTGATCGACTTGGCCGCTTCCTGGTTGAGGCGCCTGGCCTGTTCGGGGTCGTCTGAGTTGATACAAACGTTGAGGCCCATCTGGTGCAGCAGGGAAGCATTGTAGGGTATGGCATCCTGGACTTCCATTTTGTACGCCCACCAATCGGAGAAGGTGGAGGTATTGGCGCCGTGGGCCTTCATCTTATCGGCGACCTTGTAGCCTTCCAGGATATGCGTGAAGGTATTGATGCGAAAGCCAAAGTGCTCGGCTACGCGCATCAGCGCCGTGATTTCGCTTTGTACATAGGAGTGGCACGTGATGAAACGCTTGTGTTCCATGATTTCCACCAGGGCGTCCAATTCCAGGTCCCTGCGCACGTTCTTGGCATCGGGACCCTTCATTGCTTTTTCATAATCGGTCGCCCTGGTAAAAGCATCCACATATACCTGGTCGACCCCCATGCGTGTATCAGGGAAGCGGTTGTTGTTTGTGGACGTGGTCCGCTTTACATTTTCCCCGAGGGCAAACTTGATGAAGCCATCGGCGCCCTTGAACTTGAGGGCCTCGTCATCCACGCCCCAGCGCAGTTTGATGAGCTGCGTCTGACCACCGATACTGTTGGCGGAGCCGTGGAGGATATGGGAAGAGGTAACACCCCCCGCCAACTGCCGGTAAATATTGATATCGTCGGGGTTCAGGTTGTCTCCTATGCGCACTTCCGAGGTGACACTTTGCGCGCCTTCGTTGATAGAGGCGGCGGCAATATGCGAGTGCTCATCGATAATGCCCGGGGTCAGTTCCTTTCCGGTCCCGTCTATGACGCGGGCCCCGGAGGGAGCGTTCAGCCCTTTGCCGATGGCGGCGATTTTACCGTTTTGGATCAGCACATCGGTATTGTCCAGGCGGCCTTCCGCTTCATTGGTCCATACCCGCGCATTTTTAATCAGGATGGTTTCGGCGGTGGGAAGGCTGTCCCAACCATAGCCGTCCATGGGATACGTAATCTTTCCCAGGCGCAAGGGCATCCGACGGCGCGCCGAATCCGGCGCGGGGCCGCCGACCGACGTCAGGGTAGCCGTCCAGACGAGAAGGTGTCCCGCCGTATCAGTACCGCTGCCAGACCAAACGCTGTCCGAAACAGCTCCGCTCAAATGAAACGAAGTCCTGGCGCGCCGACCGGGAGCCCAACTGAGTCCCACCAGCTTTCCATCGTAGGTGAGTTTGGCTGTCAGCGTGTCGGCGGTAATAATACTTGCGGCCGTAGCGCTTTTCACAGACAATGTAAGCGACTGGCTACCGCCGGCGGCGTCGCGTAGCTGTAATGCATAGGTCCCAGCCAAAGACTTCCAATCCGCATTCTTGACATCGTACCGGATCCCCTGAACCCAGTTTTGCACGATAGAAGTTTTTTCATTGAAGACGGGCCCCGTCGTGATCAGGAAGTTGGCCAGCTTACCTACTTCCAGGCTGCCCACCTTGTCATAGACACCCAGGAGGGTAGCAGGTTCCTTAGTGAGGGCCTCGAAGGCCTTGGCCTCGCTCAGGCCATATTCAATCGCCTTACGCAAATTGGTCAGAAAGGTCTTGGTATCGCGGAGGTCAGCGGCGGTCAGGGCAAAGGGGATATCGTTCTTTTCAAATAAGCCGGGCTCGAGGGGAGCCAGCTCCCAGTGCTTCATATCGGACAGAGAAACAAAACGGGCGTCATTGGGATCGTCCACATTTTGAGCCTCGGGAAAATCAAGGGGCAGGATGAAGGTGGCGTGCGTTGCCTTCATTTCCGTCATCCGCTGGTATTCATTTCCTCCGCCCTTGATGATATATTGAACCCCGAATTCTTTCCCGATCCGATCAGCCCGGACGGCATTCCATTTGTCCGAAGCGTCGAAAATCTGGGGTAGGGATTGTTGATCGAGCCAATACTGAAGGCTCAGGTTGACACCTTCGGCGGCAGGATGGTTCTTATACCAGGCCGCGTCGAGATAAGTTTGGCGCAGCAGGGCGATGGTCCCCATCAGGCTGCTGGGATAACTTTGGGTGGAAATCCCCTTGCTGAAGGAATATATGGCGGCTGCCTTTTCCCTTACGATATCCAGGTTTTCCTTTTCCTCGGCCAGGGTCACCACCGCTCCCGTGCCCCTAGCGATCCCATCCTTCTGGAGGGTCAGGACCGTGCCAAAACCCTGCTCCCGGAGCGACTTCGCTTTGGCTTCATCCACGTTGAACAAACGGGAGGCGTCTACATCCGTGCGGATTGCCTGGTTCCACCCGAAAGCGCCCTTTTGGTTTGATTCGATCTGCGAAGGAAGCCGGAAGAAGGCCCCCGGCGTGGCATTTCGCGCATCGCGCTGAGGGGCGGGAATGCCGTAATCCGAATACGAATCGATAAAGGAAGGATAGAGGTACTTTCCGGTACAATCGATGACGACCGCATCGGAAGGTATATCGGCTTTCCCCACCGAGATGATCTTTCCCTTTTTGATCAGGAGGGTGGCGTCGGTAAGGGTGGTTTGCCCGTCTTTAACTATGGTGGCGTGGGTAAAGGCATAACACCTGTCCCTGTTGTCCGCCACCCCGTTCACTGGGAATGTTTCCTGAGCTCGCAATGGGGCAAGCGCGAGCAAAGCGCCCAGGGTGAATAGCAATTTTCTCATGTCAGTCATGAATTTTTAGAGAATTTCAAGATAATGATTAATGGTTCAGTCCCCCGTCAAAGAATGATGAACGGATGGAATCCAGCCATTTACCCGCGACTGCGGCATAGTCTTCTGTTTCGCGTGGGGTTGGAAAATGATAGGGAAAAGCGGAGGCCTTATACAAAGCATCCTCCAGAGAAAATCCGGATTGGGATACGGTGTAGCATATCCCCTGTCCATGAAGGTACCTACCCAGGTATTCTTGCTCCGTTTGACCCGGGGTCGGCACCAGGATACTTTTCTTTTGAAGCAGGGCAAGATCCATTACAGTGGTGTACCCCGCCCGCGAGATGATCCATTCAGAAGAGGCAATGAGTTCCGCCAAGGGCGCGGCAGGGAGATGGTCATATACGACCAGACGCCCAGCTTCCTGTAGTCGGTTTATGGCATCCCCTTGGGCCCCTCCTCCGGGCAGTCCCCTAACCAACAACGCGGTACGGTCCGACCCCTCCAACTGGCGCAATATTTGATCTTCGAATAGCGTTCTTTGAGGTTCAGGCCCTGATAATATAAAGAGGAGTGAATGGTGAATTGGCCGGCTTTTTTTCTCAAGGCGAGACAAGGGTCCCAGGTAATGGACCGGTACCGGAGGCAACACTTTCGGGTGTCCCAATTCCCCGGATAAATAAGGGGAGTCGGCGTAATCAGGGACCCAGCAAGCGTTGAAACGGCGGATATAGGAATAATGAATTTTTTGGAGAAAGGGCTGGATCGGACCGGGTGCCTTGATCGCCAACTGGTGGGTGATGTAGACACAAGGAACGGAGCGGGAATATAGGCCAAAACGGTTATCTGAGACCACGGCACCAATATGGAAGCGGCTAACAACCTCCCGGAGCCAGTGGTTTTCATAACGAATCGTTTGCAAAATACGCGGAATACTTCGCGTAATTTGGCCTACGAGGGCTGCCCTGCTTGAACCATAGCGGATTTTGTAGCCCTTCAGGTGGAGATAGGTAAGTTGGGGAAATTCTTGTTGCAGAAGATGCTGGGTCTTTCCCTCGGCGGCGATCCAGACCTCGCAGCCGCGCTGCTGGAAATAACGGATCAGGGGAATACATCTCGTAGCATGCCCCAACCCCCAATCCAGCGGAGCCACTAGAATACGGAATGGGCCGGGGTCTTGTTTTTTCACAAATACTTGGTTTATCAGGAAAAATAGTTAATTTAGAACTCCCTATTATGAAGACGTCGCAAAAAATCCTCGCCGGTTTACTCTTATTTTGTTGTTTAGCGCTTGTAAGCTGTAGTTCTTCCCGGAAAGGTTGCGGCTGTCCCAGTAAGAAAGGGATGGTAGGATACTAAATCCATCCAGGTTATGAAAAATAAGAGAGACTTGCTATTACTCTTCAAACACGACTACGTTAACCAACGTTCCCTGGACCTGGAATTGGAACGTCTATACGAGATGTTGTATGACATCCATTCGTACGAGCGGAGCCTCACCCGCGCGTATGAAGTTATTGATTTGAACCGGTATAAAATTTTGGATAAACCTACGCAGATCCTCAAGGTGGTGAACCGCGGCGATCTCAAGCCTTTCCTCTTCCTTAGCAGCAAGAACTGAATTCCGGCTTCGCCTGGCGGCGCTGGTTTAAAGGTACTTTTCCCCTTTCTTCCTCTTTATTTCCGACACGTATTCTTTTATTTCCTGTTCCTTATCTTTCTTACAGATGAGCAGCACATCGTTGGTGTCCACGACAATAAAGTCTTCCAGTCCTTGTAGCAACAGCAACTTCTTCTCATCCGCCTGCACCATGCAATGTGTTGAATCGATGATCACGACGTTGCTGCCCACCACGGCATTCTCGAGGTAATCCTTTTCCAGGTTCTCATAAGCGCTGTTCCAGGTGCCCAGATCGCTCCAGCCGAACGAAGAAGGGATGACGTATACGTTATCCGCTTTTTCCATTATTCCGAAATCGATGGATATATTGGTGCACTGGGGGTAAATGCGTTCGATGGCCGCCTCTTCGCCCGGGGTATTGAATTCGGAAATCTCTCCCTGAAACAGGTCATGCATTTCGGGCAGGTACTTTTCAAAAGCGGAAATGATATTTTTGACCTTCCAAACGAAAATACCCGCATTCCAGAGGAAGTCTCCACTAGCCAGAAACGTCTTGGCCAGGTCGAGGTTAGGTTTTTCCGTGAAGGTCTTCACCTTGTAAATGTTTTCCGCTGCGGCCAGGATGTCGTGTTGTATATATCCATATCCCGTATTGGGATAGGTTGGTTTGATGCCCAGGGTGATGAAAGCATTCAGGTGATCCACGAAGTCCAGGGCCCTCATGCACACACGCTGGAAGTTGTCTTCGTCCTTGATCAAATGGTCGGCCGGGGCGCAAATCAGTTTGGCATCGGGGTTTGTCAGTGCCAGTTTGTAAGACGCGTAGGCAATGCAAGGCGCCGTGTTTTTCCGGGAAGGCTCGTAAAGTATGTTTTCGTGTCTGGCCGTCGGGAGTTGCCGCTTGATCAGCCCTTCATATTCCTTGGTCGTGACGATGAAAATATTTTCAGGGGGGATGAACCGTTGAAACCGGTTGTAGGTGCTTTGGATGAGGGTTTGCCCCTCATTGAGGATATCCAGGAATTGTTTGGGATGGCTCGTCCTGCTCTTGGGCCAGAACCGGCTTCCAATCCCGCCCGCCATGATCACCACGTAGTACTGATTGTTCATTTTTCCTTCTTTTAGATAAGGCCTTCCCTGATTAGATCGTGCAATTGTAGCACGCCAAGGTATTCATTGTTTTCGTTGGTCACGATTAATTGGGAGATATCAAATGTGCGCATGCGGTCCAGGGCCTCTACCGCCAGGGCTTCGGGTTGGATCACCTTGGGCTGTGATGTCATTATATCTTTGGCGTGGACATTTTCCAGCGAATTCGTGGTTTGCAGCATACGCCTCAGATCCCCGTCCGTGATCACACCCGCAAGACGATTGCCCTCTAAGACCGCCGTGACACCCAAACGCTTGGCGGATATCTCCAGGATCACTTCCTTGAGGCTGCTGTCCGGTTTCACCACCGGCCGTTCGTTTTGGCCGAACAGGTCAGACACCCTCAGGTAAAGGCGCTTCCCAATTGTGCCACCGGGGTGGAACTTCGCAAAATCCTCACTGCTGAAGCCCCTCATTTCCATCAGGCATACCGCCAGGGCGTCTCCCATGACCAATTGTGCCGTGGTGCTGGTGGTGGGCGCCAGGTTGTTGGGACAGGCTTCCTGGTCCACCGTCGTATCGAGGACGAGGTCGGACTCGGTCGCCAGAAAAGAATCCCGGTTGCCCACCATCCCGATGAGCGTGTTGCCGAAATTCTTGATCAGGGGAACCAGCCACTTGATCTCCGGAGAATGCCCGCTTTTGCTGATGAGCATCACGATATCGTCGGGCTGCACCATGCCCAGGTCTCCGTGTATAGCATCGGCAGCATGAAGGAAGATGGATGGAGTACCGGTGGAGTTGAAGGTGGCCACCAGCTTTTGTGCAATCAGGCCGCTTTTGCCCACGCCGCTGATCACAAATCTGCCCTTGAGCTCAAGTAGCGCATTTACTGCGCGGTCGAAATCATCATCAACGAGAGCCCCCAGGCTCCTGATGGCGGCGGCTTCCATTTCTATGGTCCTGACAGCGATGCTACGTATCGACAATTTATCCATTGTATAAGTGGGACAAAAATATTATATTCAGGTGGAAAGTGCCCCTTTTTCAGTAACTTCGTTCCCCCAAAAGGCCGACCACCGTCCTTTAACATTTTTAACATTTTTGCATACCTCTAACAACGTCCAGATCGCTACCTAACACCAGCAAGAAGTTGTTTTGAAAATCGAAGTGAAGGAAGCATTATGGCAACAGCAAAAAAAACAGCCCCGGGCGCCCGGATCAAACCTGCGCCCACCAATGGTAAATTAAAGGCATCGCTTCAGGAGTATTTCGGATTCAACCAATTCAAGGGAAATCAGGAAGCCATCATAGAAAGTTTGCTTTCTGGAAAAGATACTTTTGTCATCAAACCCACCGGAGGCGGCAAAAGCCTCTGTTATCAACTGCCCGCCCTTCTCAGCGAGGGTGTCGCCATCATCGTCTCTCCCCTGATTGCCCTGATGAAGAACCAGGTTGACCTGGTCCGTGGATACAGCAGCAAGGACGACGTCGCCCATTTCCTGAACTCATCCCTGAGCAAAACCCAGCAAAAGGTAGTGATGAGCGACCTCCTTGAAGGGAAGACGAAAATGCTCTATGTCGCCCCCGAAACCCTGACCAAGGCCGAAAACCTTGAATTTTTCAGCGAACTCCCCATTTCCTTTTTTGCCGTGGACGAAGCCCACTGCATTTCGGAATGGGGCCACGATTTCAGGCCCGAATACCGGCGCCTCAGGGAAATGATGGATCGCATCAGCGAACACGTGCCCGTCATCGCCCTTACCGCCACCGCTACCCCCAAAGTGCAGAGCGACATCATCAAGAACCTCGGTCTGCGCAACCCGGCCATCTTTATTTCCTCCTTCAACCGGCCAAATCTTTATTATGAGATTCAGCCTAAGGTAAAGAAGGAGCAAACCATAAAAAGCATCGTCAAGTTCATCTCCCAAAACAAAGGTAAGAGCGGGATCATCTATACCCTGAACCGCAAAACCACCGAAGAACTGGCGGACATGCTCATGGCCAACAGCATCAAGGCCGTCGCCTATCACGCCGGCCTGGACGCAAAGCTCCGCGCCGACCGTCAGGACCAATTCCTGAATGAAGACGTGCAAGTGATCGTCGCCACCATCGCTTTCGGGATGGGAATCGACAAGCCGGACATCCGCTACGTCATACACTATAACATTCCCAAGTCGATAGAAAACTACTACCAGGAAACAGGCAGGGCCGGACGGGATGGCATGGAAGGGAAGTGCATTCTCTACTACAGCCACGCGGACGTGACCAAGCTGGAACACTTCATGAGGGACAAACCCCTCAGCGAGCGTGAGGTTGGCGGCCAACTGATCGGTGAAACCGTGGCCTATGCGGAAAGTGGCGTTTGCCGCCGGAAAATCCTCATGAGCTACTTCGGGGAAGGCTATCCCGATGAAAACTGTGGCCACTGCGACAACTGCCTCCACCCCGGCGAAAAGATAGAAGCCAAAGAGTACGCCGTGCGCGTCCTCCAGGTCATCCGCGCCCTCAATGAAAGTTTCGCCTCCGATTATGTATTCCTCATCCTCCAGGGAACCGCAACCCCCCAGGTCGTCATGTACCGCCACGACCAACTCAAGGAATTCGGGATCGGGAAAGACCAGGCCCAACATTTCTGGAACTCCCTGATCCATCAACTCATACTGGCAGGGTTGCTCCAAAAGGACATAGAAGAATACGGCGTCCTCAAACTAACACGGAAGGGAGAACAATTCCTGAAGAAGCCCTCCGCCTTCCCCATCATCATAAACAACCTTTTCGAAGACGCCAACGCCGACGACGACGAAGGCAGTGAAGGCGGCGCCACCCCCATGGTCGCCGACGAAAAGCTTTTCGAGATGCTCAAGGAAGTCCGCCTCTCCGAAGCCCGCAAGAAAAACCTCCCCCCCTTCGTGATCTTCCTGGAAAACTCCCTCCAGGACATGGCCACCATGTACCCCATCACCCTCGAAGAACTCGAAAAGATCCAGGGCTGCAGCAAAGGCAAAGCCATCCGTTACGGAAAGCCCTTCATCAGCCTCATCGCCCGGTACGTCGAAGAACACAACATCGAGCGTCCCGATGACTTCGTCGTCAAAAGCGTCGTCAATAAGAACAACAACAAAGTCTACATCATCCAGCAAACCGACAAACGCATTTCTCTGGAAACCATCGCCAAAAACAAGGACCTGCGCCTCGATGCTCTCCTTGAAGAGATGGAAACCATAGCAGCCAGCGGCACCAAACTCAAGTTGGATTATGCCATAGACGAACTCCTCGACGAAACCGAACAGGAAGAAATCATCGACTACTTCAAAGGCTGCCAAACGTCCTCCCTTCAGGTAGCCCAGGAAGAGCTTGCCGACGGCAACTACACCTGGGAGCAGCTCAAGCTGATGCGCATTAAATTCCTTTGTGAGTATGGAAATTAGCCATATATTTGCCACCCAAATATTTCGCTGGTGCGGTAGCTCAGTTGGTAGAGCAAAGGACTGAAAATCCTTGTGTCGGCGGTTCGATCCCGCCCCACACCACAGAAAATGAAGCAGTTGTAAAGCAACTGCTTTATTATTTTAGTCAGGGCTCGATACCCAGCATCAGAACTGGAACAGGGGGATTTGTCCGGCCGTGTCTCAAGACGTTGTGTACTTCCTTTTCAAACCAGGAAATACCGGACGACATTCTTTGCTGCATGGCCTTTGTCGGAAGAATTTCGATTCCGGCATCGATGATCGATGCGTTGTAGAAGGAGAGATGCTTTACAAATAAATCATAGGTTACAGCGAAGTATTTCCCGAGCTGCACTTCGATGGCAATTTTATTCTTTACAAAATCTGTCTGATTGTAGGAGTCGTGAAGTGGAAGCTTCAACTTAGTCAATAATTTCTTTTGTTCGTCGTACTCCAGGGATTCGAGTTGCTTTACAACATCCGGGTCGGTAGATACGAAGAAATCCCGCCTGGTATCTTTCCATCCATAAGTAATGAGTTTTTCTTTAAAGGCAATATTTAAGGTGGAGGGATTGAAGAGTACATGCCCCATCTTTGTCTTTTCTGCTGAGACTTTTGTCAAATGATCTTCCGCCTTAATATCCTCAATGACGCTTAATATCTCCTTATAGGTCTTGTGGTGATGGACTATTAAAAACTCCCTGGCATTTAAGTGGTTGTATTCCTGGGCGATTTTCATTGCAATTGTCTATTTAATTCCCATTCTTTGGGAACTCTCGCCACCTTATCATTTTCAGATGGGACGTGAATCTTTTTATTGATCGGCCTGGTCTTTATTGTTCCTGCCTCTAATGCCTTAACCCTGTCCTTAGTAATTTGACAATATTCCTTTTCCCGTTCAATGCCGATCGCATTTCTATCGTTCTTCAGGGCACCGATTATCGTAGATCCTGCCCCAGAGAACGGATCCAAGACCCAGCTGTCCTCACTTGACAATGCCAAAACGCAGCGCTCGACGAGTTCTATTGGGAATTGGCAAGGATGGCTTGTTTTTTCAGGGTGATTGGACTTCACATTGGGGATATTCCATAGAAGGGTATCGAAATCCTGTACGATGACTTCCCAAATATCGCTAGGGTTTTTGCCTAAAGGATTACCCGAAGGCTCCCCCCTTTTAGAACCCTTGAAATGTCTCTTGCCCGGATATTTGGAGGGCACGCGAACGTCGTTTAGATTGAAGATGTATTCATCCGTTTTACTAAACCACAAAATCGTTTCATACCTACCGGAAAACCTTTTACTCGCGTGCAACCCGTGCCCAAAATGCCAAATTATCCGATTCCTCAATTTTAACCCGTATTTCTTGAATATCTGGTAGTAATAAATATCCAGGGGGAACACTTCGCCACTATTTATATAATTACCCACTTGCCAGCAAAGGTTCCCCTTGTCCGATAAGGTTCTCACTAGTTCTTTAATGATCTCTTCCTGTGTAGCCAGATATTTTTCAATGGATGTTTTCGTTTCATAGGACTTGCCAATATTGTAAGGAGGTGAAGTGAGGATGAGATCGAATTTTCCTCCTTCTATTTTCTTCATTTCTTTGAGGGCGTCTCCATTCTTGATCGAGTGATTTTTCATATAGTAAAGATATATATTCACCCTTTCCAAACCTCATACGCCTTCTCCACATTCCCCTCCAAGATATCCTCGGCCTCCAGCACGAGCATATCCATGCGCGATCGCTTTGCCAGCGACTCCAGGCTTTCCTGCTCTTTGACATAATAAGCATGCACAGCTTCGGGGCTATTTCCGTATGGCTTTTGATATTGGCTGAAATAAAGGGGGTCGCTTCCGCGCTCGACGATGAGTCTTTGCCAAAGGGTTTCGGGCCGGGCTCTGAGGAAGACCAGCTGAACCCCCCAGTCGGCCAGCCTTCGGTCCACGTAGCCCATTTCAGACCAGGTCAACGTGCCGGGGCGGAAAACCTGTGTTAGGTGCAAGGTATCCAGCAACGCAAAAAAGGTGAACCACTTCCGGGGCGTCCATTCTTCGTTTTCCCAGGTCAGCATGGATAGGATTTTGCGCAGATGGGCGCGGTGTTCCTTTTTCCCAAGGCGCTCATTAACCAGCGGGAAATAGGTGTAGGCCTGGCTCAGGTGCAGAAGCGTCCTGGGTCGGTCTTCTTCCAGGAGGTGCTTGCGGAGCAGGTGTTTGATCAGCGTGGACTTCCCGACTCCGGAGGTGCCCTCCACCAGCAGCATTCGCGCGTTCATATTAACCGGGTGTTAGACGCCTTCGTCCTCCGCGAAAGTCAGGACGTAATTGTTATTGTCCGTGATGGAAAATTCGGTGGCACCATAAAAGGTCTTTTTCAAGCCGTGAAGTACGACGACCTTGTCTTTAATCCGGGCAAAAAGGTCCCGTATCCCTTTGACGTTGATGTACAACAGCAGGGAACCACCGTTTTCCCTGCGGACAGGAGCCAGGTCGGCGCCCAGGCTATCGAAGGTTTGGAACATCACGGTGACTTGGCCGGCCTTCATCATGGCCCAGACCATGGGACCCTGTCCGGCTTCGGGGACCGTCATAACGACCTGAAAGCCGAGTGTCTCATAAAAGTCAATGGTGGCGTGCATATCGCGCACGAAAAAGTTGGGGGAGAGTGATTCCATAAAAATGATTGGGGGACCAAAATACTAAATATTTTAGTAATTATGCAAATTATTTTAGCGGCCAAATGAAAGGCGCGCCGACCTTACCTTTGCGGCTCATGATTCTATCCATCATCATCCCGGCCTATAACGAAGAAAGGACCATTACGACAATCCTGGACAAGGTTAGGGCTGTGGAGCTTACAGGCGGTATTCGAAAGGAAATCATCGTGGTTAACGACTGCTCAAAAGATAAGACGGAAGAGGTGTTGCTCGCCTACATCGAGACCCATGACTCCTCACTCAGATATATCCGCCACGAGCGTAATCAGGGCAAAGGCGCGGCCATTCATTCGGGCATCAAGGCGGCCACTGGGGATTTTATCCTCGTCCAGGACGCCGACCTGGAATATGATCCTTCCGAATACAATATTCTCCTAAAGCCCCTGAGAGACGGTGTGGCGGACGTGGTGTTCGGGAGCCGTTTCATGGGAGGCAAACCGCATCGCATCCTGTTTTTCTGGCACAGCATCGGAAACGCCTTCCTGACCTTCCTGAGCAATATGTTCAATAACCTGAACCTGACGGATATGGAGACTTGCTATAAGTGCTTCAAGTCAGAATACCTCAAAGGCCTGGACCTGAGGGAAAAGCGTTTTGGCTTTGAGCCCGAGGTGACGGCGAAAATCGCAAAAGTGCCGAAAATCAGGATTTATGAAGTAGGCATATCCTATTATGGCCGTACCTATGAGGAGGGAAAGAAGATCAACTGGAGGGACGGCCTTCGCGCTATCTATTGCATCGTCAAGTATTCGTTTGTGAATTAGAACACCTCCCCGAGGTTCACCGCAAACCCCTTGGACCCATCGTTGCCAATCCCATAATCCACGCAAATATTCGCGCCTGAGTGTTTATTGAGCTTTAGGCGGATGCCAAGCCCATAGCCAGGTGCGAGGGCATTATAGTGACTGGCCAGATCCTTCTTGAAGGACTCCACGTTGACGAAAACGACGGCCCCGAACAGGCCGTTGCGGGAAATCGTGAAACGGTCCTCGCCTTCCAGGTAGGTCATATCTGCGCCTCGGAACCGTCCCTGGATGTACCCCCGGCCCGTATTAAAATTATCATCCCAGCCAGTGCTGGGTAATAACAAATAAGGCGGCTTTCCCCCCGTAGTGAGCCAGTTGAAGCTCCAAAAGGCCAGTATATTCCGGTGATCCGGCCGGAGGCTGAAATACTTTCGTACGTCGATCTGCGTCATCGACCAGTTGTTGTCGCTTCCCATAAACACATAGCTTGGGTGGTATACAACATTCACGTACCATCCGTTATAGGCGTTGATCGGGTTGATCCGGTTGTCGAACACCAACCGTGCCGCGGGGCCCGAGGCCTGCACCGTTTTGGTCAGCCCGTACTTTTCAAAGCTTGTCACCACACCTTGTGGAGGGTCTACTTCACGGACATTCCAGAAATAGTCATAGTAATATCCCAGCCCGACATACAAGTTTCTGGCTACGTTCCTCAGTATGGACGTGTGCACTTTGATATAGGAAAAGTCGATCGTATACCCATCCGAATACTGCGTATGCCCTCCGAGCCCGAAGGTTGTGGAGGGATATTTCATATAGCGCCAGTCGGCAATGATGTTGTATTTATTGCCCTTGGTCCAGATGTCGGCGAGTATGGGGGCAATGATCTGATTGTACTGAGAATACGTTACACTGGTAGCAACATCGGACACCTTAGATTTGGTCATTTCCCCCGTATAGAAGGCCAGGTTATCGCTCATGACGGCTGCAAATCCGGTTTGAAGCGTGTAGCCGGCAGCAGGGAAAGGGGCGTTGTGGAATTTCTGTTCCTCTCTGGGCGCAGCGTTTTTATTGAACAACTGGTGATAAACGTCGATCAGGTCCTTCTGCCTGGCTTCCCTCAAGGAGTCGGTAACCTTTTGGAGAGAGTCGCTCTTTTGCGCGAGGCAATTAAGGGAAAAAGAGGTAAGGAAGCAGGAAAAGAGGAAGGTATGGGTTTTCAAATGCGCTTAATAAGAGATGTAGAAATCAGGAGATAAAAGTAAGGCCGGATTCGGATTAGTCGTCCAGGTAAGAAGGCTGAATTAACATATTGTTTGTTTTTTGGTTAATTTAAAGTATCCCAATGACCTTTTTCAACCGCGGACATGAAAGCCTATGCCATTGGACCTACGTATGGATACTAGGTTTAGTTCTTCCATGTACTGTTTTTGCCCAACCGGCACTCGATTCCGCCCTTTCACCTCCTTTAATGGCTGCGGTGGACGCCTTTCTTCACAAAATGGTTTCGGAAACCCACGTTTTTGACAGCCCGGAATGCTCCCTCAACAGACTATCCATCAATGCCCATGCCTAAAGTGAGTGAGCGAGGGATCGAACGGGTGAATTGCCCGGGACCCGTACCTTTACCTTTACCGTAAAACCATAATGGCCTTTTTCCGTCATTTCCACGTCCAGCTCCTGTTGCGCTATTTGCTGATCACTGTATCGGTGCTGGGGTGCATCCTGCTTTTCACCCAAACTCAGCTCTATTTCACGGCGGGGGCCCTGGGGATCGTATCGATCCTGCTGATGTACGGGGTTATTCTCTACACCCGCCGCCTGGCCAGGGATGTGGACAATTTCATAGAAGCGGTCAAGGGCAGGGACCATGCTGTGTACTTCAGCCCCAAAAAGTACGGACGACCCTTCGTGACCCTGTTCCAGTCTTTCAACGATATCGTGCAAATGCACAAAACCATCACGGTGGAAAAGGAGTCCGTCTTCCAACTCCTGAAAAGCGTAATGGAAAGGGCCCCCTTCGGCGTGATCACCGTCTCGAGGGCTGCCCTGGAAAAAGACGCGGGCAGGGAACCCATACATTTCATCAATGCCGCCGCATATCGCCTCCTGCAGATCCCCGAATATTATTACTGGCACCGACTTGCCGATCACGTCCCCGATTTCGTCATGGAGGTCCGGGAGATTTCCGGCGGCGGCAAGCGCTTCACCGAAAAATACATAAACGGGTCCAAAGTCCTGCTTTCCCTGGAAACCGAAGTGATACAGCTCTTACAGGAGGAGTACCTGATCATCACCTTCCAGGACATCAAGGAGGAGGTCGAGCAAAAGGAAATGGAAGCCTGGAACAAGCTCATCGAGGTAATGACCCACGAAATCCTCAATTCCATCACCCCGATCTACACGCTCGCGGGAACGATCAAGGACATGATGGACCAAAAGGGAAAGGAGCTGGATTCCGAAGACATCGAGGACATGCGCCTTGCTGCGGGTACCATCAAGCGCCGTTCCGACGGCCTGATGAATTTCGTACAGGATTACCGGATGGTAGCCGAGTTGCCCACTCCACAACCCGAGCCCTACCTGCTGGCCGAGCTTTTTACCGGGATCAGGACCCTCATGAAACCCCTGGCCGACAGGCAGGGCATCGTTTTGGAGGTGGGGGAAGTCCCACCGCGATACTTCGTGGACCTCGACATCAAGCTGATCGAACAGGTCATGATCAATCTGATCACCAATGCCATCTACGCGGTTAAAGATGCGCGGGAGCCGCGGATTTTTTTACGCTTCCGAAAGGACGACGAGCGCACCTACATTGAAGTGATCGATAATGGAAAGGGAATCCCTCGGGCAAACCTTGACAAGATATTCATCCCCTTCTTTACCACGCGCGCCGATGGCTCCGGCATCGGTCTCTCCATTTCTCGTAACATTATGAAGATGCACCGCGGGAACCTGGACGTCTATTCCATAGAAGGCTCCGAAACGCGCTTTACCATGTCGTTCCCGGTGGCTCATCCTTAGTTGCGCTGCCATCTAAGGAAGACCGGCAGTGAATACTCCCTCAAGCCAAAGGCGCGGTAGACCTAAGGGGATGCAAGCAACACCTGCCAGGCCTCATGCACCCGACCAGCGCGGAGCAAAGAGGCCGCATAGATGTGAAGCTCTTTTTCCATTTCGTCGGGAGATATGCTGAAATAGAGAAGGATCGAAGAAAGGCGCTCGTCGCGGAAGGTAGGGTCGATGACGGGGAATGAGTGCACATTCGCGAGACAACCCAGGTCGTTCCCCGTGAGCACGGAACTATGCCGTATGGAAAGGGGAAGAGCGTCGATACCGATCCCTAACAAAGTATTGGGCTTCAAGACCTGGAAAAGATTGGCGGCAGAAATCTCGGCATACCAGTCTCCGCCAAGGCGGGCGACGTGGCGCAAACGACGTTGATCGATCATGCCGGAGTCGTCCAAAACAGCGTCCGAAATATGCATGCACAGCACCTCGCAGATCACGAGATTACCCGCCCCGGGATCGGACCCCAGTGACTTAACCTCCAGAACGCGGCATTCCATGCGGACTTTACTCTCGCTGACCATGGGCGGGCGAACAAAGCGTGCGGGTTCCGGGGTAAATCCGGCCTTGACGAATTCATTGACGCCCCTGGGATATTCGCAACTGGCCAGGCTGACCTGCTGTACCATGTCGGCGTCAACGATGTTGATGACCACTTCGGGTACCTCCATCACATTTTCCAGCGTGTGTTTGATGGAGCCATCACGCACCCTGCGCGCCGGAGAAAAGATGAGAATGGGCGGGGTCGTGGAAAACATATTGAAGAAGCTGAAAGGGCTCAGGTTTACGTGTCCCGCGGCGTCGACCGTGCTGGCGAAACAAATGGGCCTGGGCGCGATGGCGTGTTGAAGATATTGCTGCCGAAGGGGGATCGATATCTGGGCCAAATCCACGAACATGGGTCACTTCTTCTTAAGGGCCAGGATGGAAAAGTCATCGTCTTCGGCAACGATCGTATTGCGCAATGTCCCAAGGCCTTCGATGTCCATTTCGACGAAATCACCGGCTTTCAGCCATTGTTCGGGATAGTTTGGATCCGCCAGTTTCCCGGTCCCGTTCAGTTCCAGGAAGCAGCCCGTTCCCACGGTCCCGCTACCGATCACGTCCCCGGGCAAGAGCGTTACGCCATAGCTGGCCCTTTCAATCAGTTCAGCCCAGGTCCAGTTCATGTCTCCCAGGTTTCCCTTGCTGACCTCCACCCCGTTGACCCTGCAACTCATGGGTAAAGCGTATACCGCACCCGTGTGTCCCTCGGGGGCGGGGACCAGGTATTCTTCAAGCTCGTCGGGCGTTACCAGCACGGGCCCGAGCGCGGTGGCGAAATCTTTTCCCTTGGCAGGCCCCAGGTTCAAAAGCATTTCCTCGGATTGCAAGGTCCTGGCGCTCATATCGTTCATGATCATGAAACCGGCGATATAGTCGTCTGCTTCGGCGGCTCGGATATTCCGGCCTTCCTTGCAAATGACGACGGCGCATTCCAGTTCGAAATCGAGCTTTTGAAAATGGTCGGGCATACAGGGAATATCCCCGGGGCCCAAAATGGCATTATGGTTGGAGTAATAAAGTACGGGGTATTGGTCGAATTCGGGAATCATGGGTACTTTACGGTTCCTCCGGGCGGCTTCCACGTGCTGGCGGAAAGCATATCCGTCCCGGCAGGAAGGGGGATGGGGAACCGGGGACAGGAGGACGGCTTCGGCCAATAGGGTGGCATGCCTGCGTCCCACCTTCCCCTCTTCGATCATGATGGGGGCTCCCTGGAGGAGGGGATAACATTCCTCCCAATACTGCAGGAGCATGGACATGGTATTGGGCAGCTCCGGGTGCAGGGAGTCCATATCATACAGCCATTGGTCTACAAGCAAGGCCAATTGTTCATGGCCGTCCTTGATATAGGTTGCCAGTTGCATGGGGTCGTTTTTTGATGGGCGAAAGTAACACATTATTCTCCCTAACTTTGAGGAATCTTATGAAGTTTGAGAAGATTCATAATAAGGGTCAGGCCAGGCTTTTTCAGAGCCAATACCTGGAGTTCCTGACCAAAACTCACCCACTGGTGATCTGGGGGATGTATCTTCCATTGATCCTCTTCATGTTGTATTATAGCCACGCCCGGGCGGGGCTTACCTGGGGGGTCGTCATAGCGGTCTTTGTGGGTGCGATGTTTTTCTGGACCCTGTTCGAATACATCATGCACCGCTTTGCCTTCCACTTCGTCAGTGACCGTCCCCGGATCCAAAGGGTCGTCTACGTCATGCACGGGAACCACCACGAGTTTCCAAGGGACAAGGAACGCTTGTTCATGCCACCCGTACCCAGCCTGATCCTCGCAATGGTCGTGTTCGGCCTTCAATACCTGGTGCTGGGCCGCCTGGCCTTCCCTTTTTTCCCGGGCTTCCTCCTCGGCTACCTTTTCTATGGGAGTATGCATTTTGCCATCCACGCCTGGAATCCTCCCTTCCGTTGGATGAAGCCTTTATGGAGGAACCACCACCTGCACCACTACAAGAACGATGAACGGGGATTTGGCGTGAGCACTTCCCTTTGGGATCACGTATTCGGGACCATGAACCGTTAGTTTAGCTGGCCATTCCTAAACAGGAATGTAGTCTGGTAGATCGAATCGATGTGTACATCGGAAAAGTCTTCGTTGGATGTCATTCCTTTACCCTTGATCAGTTGATCGGGGCTATGGATCTCCACCAACCGATGCGTATAAAATCTACCCGCGTTCTGGTCCCAGTACAGGTCCTCGCAATAGATCGTGTCTTTTTTGACGATGTTCACGATCCGTACGTTTTCGTTCAGGTAAACCTTGTTCATGTTCTCGTAGTATACCCCGTAGTGGGCGTCCAGGTAGCTGGTAATGTTCAGCAGGGTATCGTAAAAATCGGAATGCAGGGTATTGGGGAATACGATGCGGGGCGTGTCAGCAGCATAGCGAAGCATAAAAGGAGCCTGGAGCCGGGCCTTCATTTTTCCGCTTTGACTCAGGTATATATCTACCTGGTGGGCGTCCTCGGGCAATACATTTTTCTTCCCCAGGTTCCGAACCTGCTGTATGTTGTTTTCACAGGCGCACATCACTATGCACAAAGCCAGCATCACACGTTTCATGGCAAATTCAATTGAGCGAGTGTGTACAATCCTTTAAAATTCAGGTCCTGATCGATATGCACTTTTTGTGCCAGGTGGTCCGAAAAAAAAGTGGTATCCCCTCCCGTCATCAGCACTTCCAGTCCCTGGTATCTTTCCCGGTAGGCCCCGATCACGCCATCCACCTCCTTGGCCATCCCGAGGAGCACCCCGCTCAGGATATTGGTCCGCGTATCCATCCCGATGAGGGGATAGTTCCAATCTTCCTTTACGAGGGGCAGCTTAGCCGTGTAGTGGTGTAAGGATTTGAAGCGCATTTCCATTCCCGGAGAGATGCTTCCACCCATGAATTCATGGAATTTGTCCACAAAATTATATACGATGCACGAGCCCAGCCCAATGACCAGCAAATGTACTCCGGGAAAGCGGGAGATGCCACCTGCCATGGCTGCAATGCGGTCGGGACCTATGGTTTCGGGC
>Ga0206875_1048_pt1 | contig 29912 bp, 23 predicted proteins | sample Alteio_BWOrgCont_9_FD_152616 | JGI IMG/M metagenome (GOLD analysis project Ga0206875, IMG submission 152616) | Enriched cells from forest soil in Barre Woods Harvard Forest LTER site, Petersham, Massachusetts, United States -... | ecosystem: Environmental > Terrestrial > Soil > Temperate forest > O... | reverse complement strand
GTTTTCAGCAAACTGCAGGTAGCCCGGGAGTTAATATAGGTGGTCAAGCCTATCCTGTAAGTTATGTTCCCTGGCAAGTAGTTGCAATGGATTTAACACCCTATGCAGGCACTAATGTAACTTGCGTAATTAGCTGTAGTTGGTGTTTATATAATTATGATTGGGCGTATTGCTATATAGATGCTGATTGTCCAATTTCTGATACAGGAAACATTCCTACTTGTACTCCATTGCCTTTCCAAATAAAGGGACCTACAGGCTTCTCCACCTATTCATGGACAGCGCCTGCAGGTAATACTCCTGCTACCTCCACTTCAGATTCTATTCCTGCAACTGTAGCCGGCACTTTTACATTAAATTGCTCGCTTAATACCTGTACACCGGCTACTAACTATACTTTCAAATATGTTGTTGAAACAAGCCCTGTAGCAAGTTTTACTGATATTGCTACTTCTGCATGCCCGGGTGGTTATTCCTTTACAAGCACATCTTCCACAGGTGGCGGTTCTCCTATTACTGCCTATACTTGGGAATGGGGTGACGGGTCGTCTAATGGCACCGGCGCTACTGCGACACATACATTCCTGAGTCCAAGTACTAATACAGTTACGTTAGTTGTTACAAATGGTGTTTGTGCGGATAGCATAAATGAGGTAAACATAAGTATCTTCCTGTACTATATTAGGCCCGCCATTTACTGATCCGCTCCAGCCTTTATTGATATCTTCTGTGTAGAATATCTGCATACCCCATCTGTCGAATATATACATCTGGAAACCGCAAACAAAGCCCCCTTTAACTTTAAACACATCGTTCAAGCCATCTCCATTGGGAGAGAATGCATCCGGAATATACAGTGTATAGAAGGGTTCTATTACTACACACTGGTTAGTTGAGTCTATGCATCCATGTATATCCGCAACCGTTAGGCTGGCACAATACACACCTGTGTCTAGATATGTATGTATAGGGTTTTGTAAAGAACTGGTCTGGTCAGTTTGGTCGTTGAACTGCCAGAACCATGTAACAATTTTGCTGCTGTCTTTAGTTTGATCGGTAAACTGCACAGTTGGCTCAATAATAGTTACTGGTATTGGAGACCAGGTAAATGCAACTTGCGGGTGATTATAAACAGTAACTAAATCAGGTATAGTTAAACTTGATGAACAACCACTGTCAGAAGTAACTGTAAGTCCTACTGAATATATTCCGCCGACAGTATAACAATGTGAAGGGGTTTGTTGAGCTGATGTCGCCCCATCGCCAAATGCCCATGCCCAGCTTTTTATTCCGCCTGTAACAATAGTACTCTTATCTGTAAAGTTTACACATAATGGTGAACACCCACTTACCGAAGTATCAGGCAAGAAACTTACCACTGGTAACGGATCTACTGTTACTACTACGCTGGCAGTTGCGAAAGGTGTCCCGCATGCATCGCTTACAACAACAGTATATGTAGTGGTTACTGCCGGACTTGCAGCGGTATTTTGACAAGCTGTGCAGCTTAAGCCGGTTGAAGGTGCCCAATTATAAGTATATGTTCCGTCTCCCCCACTTGCCGTAGCACTAAGATTTACACTATTGCCCGGGCAAGTGGCTTTGTTTAGTGGAACCTTTACAGTTAAAGGAGGGTTCACATCAACAATGGCATCAACCGGTAATGCCGTGCAACCATTGGCATCTGTTACATTAACGGTATATGTTGTATTAACCACCGGGTTTACTGTACAATTAGATGTTGTGCATCCTGTATTCCAGGTATAAGTGTATGGTCCGGTGCCTCCAACTGCAGACGCGGTTATAGTAGCATTTTGCCCAATGCATATTGTTATTGGCGGGCCCGGTGTAGCCACAACCTGCGCAGGCTGGCCTACTGTGCCAGAGGCCGTAGCTATACAGCCACTTGGATCGGTAACTGTTACGGTATAATTATTGGCTGTTAATGTGCTGGCAGTACTACTGTTACCCCCCGATGGTGACCAATTGTATGTAAAAGGCCCGGTTCCACCTTTCAGGCAACAAACCAAAGAGCCATCATTTCCACCAAAGCAGGTTGCGTTTGTAACACCACATATTGAAACTGTATCTGTTGAACTATTAGGCATAATTATGCATACCGAATCGGCACACTTATTAAAGTCGGTAACGGTAACACAATAAGTACCCGATGTAACATTGGTAATGCTTGTAGTTGTAGAGCCATTGCTCCATGAATAAGTATAAGGTGTTACACCTCCTGTTACTGAAATAGTAGCGCTACCGTTTGCCTTGCCACAGGTTGCCGGGGTTATTGCTTTAGTTATTACTATGGATGAGCCTGCTCCTACCACAAGCCCTGTTGAATCATGTGTGCATCCATTTTTATCGGTAACAACAACAGAGTAATTACCTGCACATAAGCCATTAATATTAGCCGTTGTGGCAGCATTGCTCCACATATAGGTATAACCGGTTGTGCCGCCATTGGGTATAACTGTTGCCTGTCCATTACATCCGCCACAGGTTACAGCAAATGCCGATGCACTTATCGTCAGGGCTGTAGGTTCAGTTATAGTAACTGTTGCGGTAGTTACACAGCCTCCTGCATCATTTACAGTAACAGTATAAGATCCTGATGCTAAGTTATTGGCTGTCTGAGTTGTTTGAGCAGAAGGATTCCATGAATAAGTATACGGTGTTGTGCCCCTGTTTACTCCCACAGTTGCACTGCCACTATCCCATCCAAAACACCGAGCATTTGTACTTGAAATGATTGAGTCTCGCGGGCCATTTATATTACTGATTGAAACCGAAGTTTTTAAGACACAGCCATTAGCATCGGTAATGGTTACCGGATAAGTACCTGCAGGCTGGCTTGTTATGGTCGGTGTAGTTTGTGCCCCTGCAGTCCATAAATAGGTATATGCTGTTGTTCCACCGGCCGGAGTTATAGTAGCCGAACCGGCACTTGCCCCACAGGCAGTAGATACGCTGGAAGGTGTTGCGGTTAAGGCTGGTGGCTGCGTAACTGTAATCACTTCAGCGGCAGTATCACAACCGCCAGCATCTTTAATATCACAGGTATAGGTACCAATACCTAAATTGTTTGCCGATGAACCCGTACCCACAGCCGGAGTCCATGTGTAGGTATATGGTGTAGTTCCTCCTGAAACATTTAAACTTATACTTCCACTGCTACCACCATTGCATTTTACATTGTTTATGGTTTTAGTTACTGTAAGGGATCCGCCGGAGCCAGAACCACTATTAATATTTACTGTATCTGTAAACTTTTGAATATTACATCCTATAGGTATTGAAATAGTTACTGTGTAAATTCCGGGGCATAAATTGGTTGCGGTTTCTGTATTTTGCCCGTTACTCCATGCATAAGTTGCATTAATGGTGTCGGGGTTACCGCAAAAAGTAAGCATGGCTTTTGCGGTGCCATTACAAGCACTGCATGCAGCAGGCGTGCGGGTTTTGGTGATAACAGGAGGTGGACTGGCAGGTAAATTAATTGCCGTTATTAATGCGTTGCCACCCACATACATACTCTTGAATGCCGTATCTATTACAATATCGTAGGTTTGGCTTGTGGGTACACTTATAGTTGATGTTTTTGTTAAAGCTGAATTATACACCATAACAGCAGAATCATATCCAACATATATGTTTTCGCATACATCTACCGCTAACCCTCCTGAAAAAAGATTGTAATAGGTAGTACCATTATCAACGCGGGTAGAAGCTACCTGTTGGTTTGCAACGATTGAACCTGTTGTTTTGTTCATTTTTTCCAGTCGGTCTCCGTCATAAAGATATATCCAATTCATGCTTACCGCAATTCCATTAAATCCATTTCCATAATATCCGCCGCCCGTTCCTGAAGCAACGTATCCAACAGTACCATCTTCGAGAAAATGAAACCCGTCGCGGGCACTAAAAACTGTAGGTATTAAACCTGGCATAGGCAGCTTAAAAAGAAAATTATTAGCATTGCCTGTATCAATAGCATCCGATGTAGAACACATATAACATGTTCCCCCATTGGGGTCAACAGCAAGCATACAAACATCATGATAAGCGGTGGCAACACCCATTACATTTTGCGGTGTAAGTGTTGTAAGTGTAGTATCGAGTGTACAGGCTTGATTGGTCGCTGAAGTCCCTCCTGCCCCACATACAATTACATGGTCGCACTCGTCATAATCATCTCTCCACAATTCGTCCAGACCACCTGTACCGGACCATGTTGCAGTTAAGGCACCAAGCGAATTTATTTTTAATGCCTTAGCGCCGCTACCATCGTAACCTTCTGTAAGATATGAAGTGCCACTGATTTTATCTACCGCAAAATCACCATAACAGGTTACTAACCCTGTTGCACTATAAACCCATTGTATTGCTCCCAGATTATTAAGTTTTATTTCCTGAAATGGACCACCGCTACCGTAAGCGTAAACATTGCCCCACTTATCATAATCAACATCATAAACTTTATCCATTTGTCCGGTACCCGGGAATGGATCGGTAGTCCATGGGTCAATATCAAGTTCTTGTGAATTATCTAAAGGCTTCTTTGCAACAAAGCCTTCTACAGAACCATTAAGAATATAACTGATACTTGCTTTTCCGTTACTCGCTGTATAAAAACTTACAGGGGCATGGTCAATAAAATCACCTACTGATGTATTTACAAGCACATTCCCTCCTTTGTCAATGTTCAAACTGTTTGCACCTGTATATTTTAATTTCAGCACAGAAATATCAGCCCCGGGATGCACCAGTACATTATATTTTACACCTCCTTTAGCAGGAAAGAAATACTCCACATCAATACCCGGATAGAGATTTTTATAAGTAAGTTTTTTATAACCCTCGGCTCTTACATTTACTATAGGATTACCGATAGAATAAGCATAATAGTATGACAAGGCGCTATCGGCAACAACAGTAACACCAGAGTTTGCCCCTACCCATTCTGCCTTAAGGTATTTAAAGACCGGCGGAGTATATCCTGCTTTGTCAGGATCATCGCCATCTTCGTCATGATGCCCTGCAAAAAAAAACTTCTGCTTTGTTTCTGAATACTTAAATATTACGCCTGTCTTGGTAAAATAAGCATTTACATTGCGTGAACTGGTGCCATACATTACATCATTAGCAGAAGTAAGTGTACTATCGAACTGCCCAAGGTTCTGAATGAATATTTTATTGTCGAAAGGGTTAACTGCCCACCTTATTCCATAGGCGTCGTTACTGCCGGGATCGGCATTTTTATCATGTTTAGTCGGGGGTATATGTTGTGCATATACTCCTGACATGCACAATACCAGGGAGATGAGTACTGTTACATATCTTTTCATAGCCAGGTTTAGAACACTACGAAATCAAAAGTAAGCAATCAGTATTGCTTTTCAAACTATTTAATACGGTTTTTACAAGAACTTTTCAGCAATAATCCCTTTTCTGATTTTTGGGCTAATCATCAAATCAAGTAATTACTTGATTATAGTCACGTTGCCAATGTACCTGTGATCGGCATGATTTACACAATCAACAGTATTTATAAGATAAAGATAAGTGTCTTCCTGAGCAGTAGCTGAACCACTTCCAACCTTACCGTTCCAACCCTTATTTATATCAGTGCTATGATACAGCTGTTGCCCCCACCTGTCGAAAATATACATCTCAAAGCTACATACGTAAGTACCTTTTGGCGAAAACACTTCGTTAAGCCCGTCATTGTTAGGTGAGAATGCATTGGGGATGTAAAAGGTGTACAAGGGTTGAATGTCAATGCAACCATTTATTGAATCAATACAACCATGCTTATTAATTACGGTCATAGTGGCGCAATACACTCCCGTATCAGGATAAGTCATAATAGGATTTTCATCAAAGCTTATTGTTTCATCAGGGTCATTAAATTGCCAGAACCAACCATTAATTCCATAGGCATCAATAGTTTTATCAACGTATTGGATAGTCGGATTCAAAATAGTTGTTTTCTCAGGTGACTCGGTAAATGCTGCTTTAGGGTAGCTATATACATTTATCATTTGCGGAATACTCAGGTTCGCACTACAGCCACTATCTGATGTAACTATTAAGTTAACTGTAAAGGCACCGGAGTTATTAAAACAATGCTTGGGGTTTTGTAAAGTTGATGTAGCACCATCGCCAAAATCCCACATCCAGTTTTTAATAGTTCCTACTGATATAGTTGAGAAATCGGTAAAATCTACACATACAGGGGAACAGCCGGTAAGCGTATCTGCCGTAAATTGTACCTTAAGCGCAGAACTTGAACCAATATTAAATACAGTAGTATCATTGGGAGCAATACAACTTACTCCATTATCATGCACTATAACTGAATATGTGCCTGAACAAAGACTGTCAACCGTTTGAGTTGTCATATTACCTGGAAACCATGTATAGGTAAATGGTCCACCAGAGCCTCCGATTATTGAAGTTACTCCCGCACTTGAATTACAAGCTGTGCAGCCGTTGCTTGAAAAAGTAGTGTTTACTTTCATAACTGAATTACCGCCAATGTTAATAGTAACTGTATCGGTTTCTGTTCCGCATGATGTTGTAGCAGAAACGATATATTGTGTAACCGCAGCAGTAGGTGTTGCAATTACCACGGGACCCGAGGTTGTATTCAGTCCTGCTGCCGGAGACCAGGTAAACGTACCTGAACCACTGGCAGTAAGCGTTACGGGTTGCGGTTTACAAAAACTTGTATCCTTTGGTGATACAGTTAAAGTTTGGTCGGCGGCACAATGCATACCCTGGTATTGCAAAAAAACACCTGAATCATATAAACAATCACCAATATCTACTATTGCAAGCTCCATGTGATATGTTTGGCATGGTATCACAGGTATAACAGCAACCAATGGCACTGTGAGTCCGTTATATTTAATAGAGTTATATGTTGGTGCAGATGGCACCGTATTTACCCTGAAATACGATGAATTTGTTGCGTCATTAACAGTATTTATAGAAACAGGAGTTGCAGTACCCGGTATAATAGCCACATCAGTACAGTTGTAATTACCTCCACCCGGTTTGGGCCCATTGATAAAGAATCCGAATGCATCATCGAAAGAGCCTACAAAGTCAGGGTACTCCTCTGATGCAAAAACATAGTTCATCTGCAGTGTATCGCAGTTAGGTATAATGTCAAAGGTTATAATACAAGGGTCGTGCTGTGCGCCGGTTACTAATCCGCTTATACAAACATCCGATGAACTGGTGCCCACACAATTGCTTGATATATTATTTGTATCGTTTGGGCCAATGGCGCCATGTACGCTACCATTAGTCATCAAAATACCATTGTTTACGCCAAGCCCGGTGCCGGCAGCATTAAATGAACCATACTGGCCGGTATCGCAATTAACCGCCAAATTAGTAACCTTTACTCCGGGCCCGAAAAGATCGGTTATTAAAGCGGCATTGGTAATATTACCATTAACCACTAATTGGCCTTTGGAACAGAATGAAATAAAAATAAGGGCAAAAAGTATCCCCTTTTGTAATGTTTTAGTATTACTAAATCGGTTCAGAAGTACTATTTCCTTCAATAGGGTTTTCAATGAATGTTCAGATACCGGGAATCTATCTTTAATATCTAATTAACAAATATATGCATTTTAGCAATTCTGTCGTAAAAATCCCCTACTCTATCTTCCTTTTTATGCACATATAAAGTTGGTATGTTTTTACGATATTTGCACCCCTAATAAAAACAACAATGACAGAGAACAGGCAAATTATATTTTCGATGGTAAACGTGAGCAAGATATTGCCCACAGGAAAACAAATATTGAAGAACATTTATTTATCGTTTTACTATGGCGCTAAAATTGGCGTAATAGGTTTAAACGGCTCGGGTAAATCAACCTTGCTTAAACTCATTGCAGGTATTGAACAATCATACGACGGCAAAATACATTTCTCGCCAGGTTATAAAGTTGGCTACCTGGAACAGGAACCCCTACTCGACCCTACTAAAACAGTTATTGAAATAGTACGTGAAGGTGCACAGGAAGTAACTGCTATTTTAAAAGAATACGAAGAAGTGAATAATAAGTTCTCTGAACCAATGAGCGACGATGAAATGGCTAAGCTTATTGAAAAACAAGCTCGTCTTAACGACCTTATTGAACAGCACGATGCATGGAACCTGGACAGTAAATTGCAGATTGCCATGGATGCACTCCGCTGCCCTCCCGGCGATGCCATAGTTAAAAACCTTTCGGGTGGTGAAAAAAGAAGAGTTGCACTTTGCCGTTTGCTTTTGCAACAACCTGAAATATTATTGCTTGATGAGCCTACCAACCACCTGGATGCAGAATCGGTTGATTGGCTAGAACAACATTTACAGGAATATAAAGGAACAGTTATTGCAGTAACACACGATCGTTACTTCCTCGATAACGCTGCAGGCTGGATTTTGGAGCTTGACCGTGGTGAAGGAATACCATACAAGGGTAACTACTCATCGTGGCTCGAACAAAAGAGCAAACGTTTAGCACAGGAAGAAAAATCTGAATCGAAGCGCCAGAAGATGCTCAATAAAGAGCTGGAATGGATTCGTATGGGTACTAAGGGCCGCCATGCAAAAGGTAAAGCCCGTTTGGCAAACTACGATAAGATGATGGGCGAAGATGTGAAGACCAAGGAAGATAAACTGGAAATATTTATTCCTAACGGCCCTCGTCTTGGTAATGAAGTTATTGAAGCCATTGATGTATCGAAAGCATATGGAGATAGAACTCTATATCAACACCTGAACTTTAAACTTCCTCCCGCAGGTATTGTTGGTATTATAGGCCCCAACGGTGCCGGTAAAACTACACTTTTCCGTATGATCATGAACCAGGAAAAACCTACTTCGGGAGAATTTAAGCTTGGGCAGACCGTTAAGATCGGTTACATTGACCAGGAGCATGCTGCCATTGACCCGAACAAAACGGTTTACGATGTTTTATCAGACGGGAATGATAATATTATCTTAGGCGGGCAAACAATCAACTCGCGTGCTTATATAGGCAGATTTAATTTTACCGGGAATGATCAGGGTAAAAAAATGTGGTATACTTTCGGGTGGTGAACGCAACAGGTTACAATTGGCTCTTACCTTAAAGACTGAAGCCAACGTATTGCTCCTCGATGAGCCGACCAACGATATTGACGTAAATACCTTACGTGCATTGGAAGATGCATTGGAAGACTTTGCAGGCTGCGTTGTCGTAATATCTCACGATCGCTGGTTCCTTGACAGGGTATGTACACACATACTCGCATTTGAAGGCAACGAACAGGTTTATTATTTCGAAGGCGGATATACTGAATACGAAGAGAACAAAAAGAAACGCCTGGGCGATGATGCCAACAAACCTATGCGCCACAAGAAACTTACTATTTAAGTGAAGCAGTTTAAGTTTAAAGCAAAAGTTAGCAGGCCCGAAGGTATTGGAACATGGCACTTTGCCAATGTGCCTATTGATGTAGAAAAAGAGTTCGGTAAAAAGGGACAGGTAAAAGTTAAGGCCACATTAAATGGAAAAGTATTCTACAATTCACTTATGCCGCATGGCAACGGCAAGCACTATATAGTATTGGGAGAATATATACGTAACCAGGCCGGTGTAAAGGTTGGTGATACTATTTTAATGACCATTGAAGTTGACGAACGCGCCAGGACGGTTGACCCACCCGAAGATTTTGAAAAAGAACTGATAAAGAACAAAGCAGCACTGGAGTTTTACAGCACACTTGCTTATACTTACAAAAAGCAATACGTTGACTGGATAACTTCTGCCAAAAAGCCTGAAACACGTGCTGAAAGAATTACCCAATCGGTAGAAAAGCTATATTTGAGGGAGAAACTGGATTGAGTTTACTCTAATAACCACAAATTGAAATTCAGCAATAAAATATTTATTACTGTTATAGCTCAAGCTATATGCGCATCAGGGATTTTTGCCCAAAGCAAAATCATTACGATTAAAGGCAGGGTTACCGATCAGTCTCATTCTCCTGTTCAATATGCAGCGGTAGAAAATGCAAACAGTGGTGAAGGCATTACAACAAATGAAAAAGGTGCCTATACCCTTAAAGCTACTTTACCTCTTTTGCTTGAAGCTACAGCCCTGGGTTATAAAACATGGCAAAGCACAATTAGTGATACGACTAAAGACACCATTTATTTGAATATTACATTAACCACGGATAGTTTTCAGTTAAGAACTGTGAACATTGTAAATCAATACCAGCCCACTCTCATTGATGAAGCAGAGAATCTGACCGATTTTGATTTTAAAGATGGTAAACTGTGGATGCTTTATAAAATGGGCAAGCATTCCAGGTTATATGTTGTTGATTCAGCAGATACAAAGCAAGCACATGTTGATTTAAGCTTTAATCCGGATAGTTTAGCGCGTACAGTACATGGCTTATTATATACCAGGCATAATGATTCTGTTTGCTTTTATTATAGGGATAGTGAGAAAATTAAACAAGAGAAAACAACGCTTGCATACCTGAATTTCCAAACCTATCACTTAATAGAATATAATTTCCCCTATTATTATAAATATTTTGAATCTGCCGATAATGCTTCGGTTACATACTGGTATTTTGACAAAATGAATGGTGACAGCACCGTACTTTATGCTTATAAAAGCAAAGAGATTTCACAATATGATTCAATAATTTACAGTGAGATACTATATATTATAGGCACGGCTTTAGGTGTTAAAGCTTCACCGTATAGTGTCAATTACAAAGAATTAGTCGCCTCACGTTTACGATATTCTGATGGAGTACGATTAACACCAGATCAATCAAATCAAATTTTTATTTACAAGTTTTTACTTAGAAATCTATTAACCATTCCGCACTTTGTAAATGACAGTATGTATATATTTAATTTTGATAATGATTCTGTTTATGTTTTTGATAACAAAAACAAATTCCATAGGCAAATGCCTTTAATATTTGATGTGCATGGAACGGGATATAAGAGTAAAGATATTATTGTAGATGAAGAAAAGAAACATTGCTACTTTAAATACCGATTGTACGGAGTAGATTATTTACAAGAAATAGATCTAACCGGAAAACAAAGGCTTGGTATCCAATCAGTAAAATATGCTTATGTAAGAAAGATTCGGATTTCTCATGGCATTGCATACTTTGCTCATTATACAAATTCTTCATACGAAAGTGGGGTTTATGGGCATTTATCAGTTTATAAGCAGAAACTAAAAGCACTATAATATTCTTCTGGAATATTGCGTACCTTCGGTAAATAACATACCAATAGCATATGCCCTTCTTCCAAAAAACAAGTGATAAGTGGTACACCACAATACCCTGGGAGATTTTTCTTATGATGATTCCCGGTGTTGGTATAGTTATGTTCTTTATAAAATATAAAAAGCTTACTGTTAAAGAACGCTTCTTTTTTCTGTTTGGTGTAATTGTTTATACCATTTGTGCCGTGGCAGGCATTCTGAGGTTTTTCAGCTAAACGATAGAAGGTTTATATTTGAGCTATAAAATCATTGTCATGATAGAAACCAGTATGATACCACTATACGTGAGAATTATTGCCGGAGTATTTGCATTAGCAAATATTGGCTATGGAATTGTGGGATACTTTAAGCCTTCACAAATATTTGAAAACAGCACCGAGGGAATAGATGTAAAAGGTAAAGGCGCAAGGTATGCAGGATACGAATATGCTTCAAGGAACCTGTCGATAGGAATTGGCCTGCTTATAGCTGCTGCTTTCGGCTCCCCGATGGCAATTATAATGGTTACTGGTATCAGGGCGCTTGTTGAAATACAATCTATGCTTATAAATATATCACTCAAAAAAATCAATGAAGGCTTTTATACCGCCCTGGTTTTTTTAGGAATAGAAGTGTTTATTATTGTGAAGATGTTTGTATAGATGCCCCTCATTGGAATTGACAGATGGTTTGCGTACCTTTGTTTAAACAAACAGAACAATGCCCTTCTTTAAGAAAAATGGTGACAAATGGGGTGAAGTGATGCTTTGGGCAATTATACCAGGTATTGCAATAATCAGGTTTTTAATGCTGTATTCTAAATTACCCACTAAAGAGAGAATATCAGTTTTCTTCGGTGCTCTTACCTGTACAGTTATTGCTGTACTTAATGTTATGGGCTTTTTTATTAAGCATTAAGAATTACATCCGTTCCGGAACATCAATCCCAAGCAACCACATGGCATTATGTATTACAATGCCCACTTGTTGAGATAATGCAATACGCAAACTGCGTAATTCAGCATTTTCTTCTTTCAGCACACTGTAATCGTGGTAATATTGGTTGTATTCTTTTACTAATTCATAAACGTAGTTGGCAACCAAAGCAGGGCTGTATGTTGCAGCAGCTTCTTTAATTACTTTATTGAATTCATAAACCTTTATAATTAACTCTTTTTCTTTCTTTATAATATCGTTCACATTTACAGATGCTGTATAATTCAGGTCGGTTGCTTTACGCAACAGTGAACAAATACGAGCGTATGTATATTGTAAAAACGGGCCTGTGTTACCCTCAAAGTCAATAGACTCCTTAGGATTGAAGAGCATTTTCTTCTTCGGATCAACCTTTAAAATGAAGTACTTTAATGCACCCAGCCCTATAGTCTTATATAGTTTGGCAGCTTCCTCAGACTCAAAGTTCTCGATCTTACCCAATGCTTTCGTTGTTTCTTCGGCAGTCTTAATCATCTCGTTCATCAGGTCATCTGCATCTACCACAGTTCCTTCACGCGATTTCATTTTACCGTCAGGCAATTCCACCATGCCATATGACAAGTGAAAACAGCCATTGGCCCAGGTATAACCGAGCTTTTTTAGAATTAAGAATAATACTTTAAAGTGGTATTCCTGTTCGTTACCTACAATATATACCAGTCCGTTGAAATGAAATTCTTCAGCACGGGAAACAGCGGTGCCCAAATCTTGCGTCATATAAACAGATGTGCCATCAGAACGCAGTAATACTTTCTCATCGAGTCCATCGGCGGTTAAATCTATCCATACCGAGCCATCAGGCTTTTTAAAGAACACGCCTTTCTTCAATCCCTCGGCCACCATTTCTTTTCCTAACAGGTATGTCTTCGATTCGTAATAAATCTTATCGAAGCTTACACCCAGCATTTTATAAGTAACATCAAACCCGGCGTAAACCCAACCGTTCATCTTATTCCACAACTCTATGGACTCTTTGTCTCCGGCTTCCCACTTCAGCAACATCTCTCTAATCTCATTCATCAAGGTCGATTGCTTTTCAGCATCCTCTTCTGATAAACCTTTCTCCATTAAAGCTTTTAACTCAGCTTTTAAATTCTTATCGAATACTACATAGTACTTGCCAACCAAATGGTCGCCCTTCATACCCGAGCTTTCAGGAGTCTCGCCCCCACCCCATTTCTTCCAGGCCAGCATACTCTTGCAAATATGTATGCCACGGTCGTTTACCAGGTTAACCTTAATAACCTTGTTTCCGGCAGCCTCCAATATTCTTGAAATGGAAGAACCAATAAGGTTATTCCTTACATGCCCTAAGTGCAAAGGTTTATTGGTATTCGGGCTGGAATATTCTACCATTATGGTATTGGCACCTTCAGCAGGTTTTGCAATGCCATATTCTTTGTTGTTCCAACTCTTCTTCAGGAAATCTATCCAGTAGCCTTTATCAATACTTAAATTCAAAAAGCCTTTAATTACGTTGTAGTCTTCTATCTCGGCTACTTCGCGTTTCAGGTACTCACCTAATTCCTTGGCAGTCTGTTCGGGGTTCTTTTTCGATAATGGTGTAAACGCAAAAGCGGTTACGGTAAAGTCGCCTTCAAACTCCTTTCGGGTTGGCTGAATAGTAACATTAACACCATCAGCAGGTACATTATATAAGCTTGTCAGGGCTAACTTGGTGTTATCAGAAATCAGGTTTTCAATACTCTTCATAAATTGTTCTTGCTTGCATCAACTGTTATAACTCCTTTTGTTTTCATCACCTGGTCATAGGTAAAATAATAGCGGCCTATCAAGGCATCTTCAATTTTACCCACCGCCGGAACTGTGTTTGTGCCAAATAGCTTTTCTTTATCAAACACAAATAACATAAGCATACTATGCTTTATGGTTTTATTCCATATCTCTTTATTGCATAACCCAAGCGTATCAATTACCTTGGTTGTACCGACTTCTATTTCTGAAGACATAACATACGAATCATGTAATTCAGTTTTAGCCTGCAATGCTTTCTTATTTATAAAGTCAAGACTTAAATTGGGGTAGTTATAACCCAATACGCATATTATGTTTTTGTTAAATTTATTCTCGATCTTAATGTTATCTCCGCCTGGAGAATTGCTTTTACAACCGACAATTAATAGTGAGATAACACCTATGAAAAATAGTGATTTTTTCATGTTTAAATAGTCCTGGTTATCTGGTTGGCGGCCTTCTGCAATATTTCAAAAGCATTTTCAGCCATTACATTTTCCTTATCTAATGTCGGGTTAATTTCAGCTATTTCAAGCGAGGCTATCTTCTTACTATATAACAAGCGAGATATAAAATTACCCGCTTCCCTTTCCGTTAATCCGTTTTTAGCAGGAGTACCTGTGCCGCGAGATATAACCGGATCCATACTGTCTACATCGAACGAAATATGTATGATGTCGCATTTGTCGAGATAGTTCAGCAACTCAAACCCGGCACGCTCAAATCCCTTTTGACGGAACTCAGCTACAGTCATTACTTTCATACCATGTTTCTTAATCAAGTAACTTTCCTGGGCTTCCATGTCGCGTAGTCCTACAAATACTATATCACTCGGAATAATCTTAGGTTTCACCCCGCCAAGATTTTTAAGCTTTTCCCAAAGCCTGATGGTTTCGTCATCGGGATTGTTAACTCTGTTTTCAAGGTTATCATCATCTATTACTGCAGATAAGGGCATACCATGCATATTACCCGAAGGGGTTGTATATGGTGAATGCAGATCGGCGTGAGCATCTATCCAAATAATGCCAAGGCGCTTATCGGGGCAGGCCATTTTAATACCGGCAATGGTTCCGTATGCGTTACTGTGGTCACCTTCCAAAACTATAGGGAATGTATTGGGCGCTTCAACTGCTTTCCTAACTTCATTGGCCAAACGTTCGGTTACATTATATATACCTTTTATACGTTTGGCATATTCATTGTGAATAGGTTCGAGCAATAGTAAGTTCTCTACCGGCACTTTTACCGATTTATTCTTTTTAAAGAAGTGGCTGCCAAAATCGAGTGCGGCTATTTTAACAGCATCAATTCCCATACTGGCACCACGGGTTCCGGCTCCTATTTCCGATTTTACTTCTATAATTTTAATCGCTTTCATAATATTCAGTTCGTTTACATTGACTTTATTTTATTAAAGTAGATTACTTACATTTGCATTTAAATTACTAACCAAGTCAACTGAAATGGAAAATACCTATAGGGACCTCATTCAGCAAACCTTCAACTTCCCGCAGGAAGGCTTTCGTGTAGAAGATAATGAGCTGTACTTTCACGACATTAATTTAATGTCGATTATCAAGCAGTATAAAACTCCTCTCAAGCTCACTTACCTTCCCAAAATCAGTTCGCAAATACAAAAAGCAAAGAAACTCTTTAATGTAGCAATGGCTAAAGCCGACTACAAAGGTAAATATAAGTATTGTTACTGTACCAAAAGTTCACATTTCTCGTTTGTAACCGACGAGGTGCTTAAAAACGACGATGTGCATATTGAAACATCATCAGCATTTGACATACCTATTGTTAAGGAGCTTTACAAACAAGGCAAAATAACCAAGGAGACCTATATTATATGTAATGGCTATAAGCGCCCTGCATATAAGCAATATGTAACCGAGCTAATTAACCAGGGCTTTAACATTATGCCCGTACTCGATAATAAGGAAGAGCTTGATCATTACCTGCGCTTTGCCAAAAAGAAAGTTAACTTAGGTATACGAATTGCTGCTGAAGAAGAGCCAACCTTTGCCTTTTACACCTCACGCCTCGGCATTCGTTACCGCGATATAGTTGACTTTTACAAAGAAAAGATTCAGAAGAACCCTAAGGTGCAGCTTAAGATGCTACACTTTTTTATTAATACCGGTATACGCGATGCTATTTACTACTGGACTGAATTAGCAAAGTGCTTAAAGGTTTATTACCAGCTAAAGAAAATCTGCCCATCGCTCGATTCATTGAACATTGGCGGTGGTTTACCTATACGTAACTCATTAGGTTTCGAATTCGACTATGAGTATCTGATCGAGGAAATCATATCTCAAATAAAGAGCTTCTGCGTGCAGAACGAAATACCTGAACCCAATATTTTTACTGAGTTCGGTTCGTTTACTGTAGGTGAGAGCGGAGCAGCCATCTATTCTGTATTAGATAAAAAATGGCAGAACGACCGTGAGCTTTGGTATATGATAGACAGTTCTTTCATTACTACCCTACCCGATACATGGGGAATTAACCAGCGCTTTATAATGCTGGGTATAAACCACTGGGATCATGAATACCAAAAAGTAAACCTGGGAGGGCTTACCTGCGATAGTTTAGACTACTATAACTCAGAGTTACACTCCAACGAAGTATACCTGCCTAAGTTCAATTATAAGGAAGATGAGCCGCAATACATAGGTTTTTTCCATACCGGCGCATACCAGGAATCGCTGGGGGGTTATGGTGGAATACAACACTGCCTTATACCTGCGCCTAAGCATGTTATTATTGACAAAAATGAGGATGGTGAAATTACCACCCGCCTGTTTGCCAAAGAACAGAGCTATAAGAGCATGTTGAAGGTATTGGGATACTAAGTATTTCAATATTTTATCTTTTTTAGGGCGTTCCCCTTACGGGTCGGGCTATCCGCTTCTATCCCTAACGCAAATCCTAACCACTAACGACTAATAACTCTCGACTGTAAGATTGTATCTTTTCAACAAGCCATGCATTATAAAGTGTAGAAAAGGGATAATATTAAAGCTATCCTATTCGTTATTTTAGCTGCTACAATAAGTAAACCGCCCGAGGATAATGAAACTCATTATATCTATTTTAACCACACTGGCTTTATGCTTGATATTGTCGCAAGCCTCTGTAGGGCAATTGGTGGAGGTTAAACATATTCCCTTTTTCAGCGCGTTAAATCCCGGCAGGCTGGCCATGACCCTCACCCGCAATGTAAAATCAGATACCGAGAAGGTAAGGATAATACACGATTGGATAGCAAATAACATAAAATATGACGTTAAAAAGTGGCTCAGCTATAGTTATGCGCACGTATCTACAAAAAAAATATTATGGAAAAGAAAAGCCATTTGCGAGGGCTATAGTGAACTGTTTGCAGAAATGTGCAAAGCAGCCGGCGTTAACTGCGTTATTGTTCCCGGTTACGATAAAGATATAAGTGTAAACGTAGGCGATAATTTCTACTTCGATGAGCATGCCTGGAATGCAGTGGAAGTTGAAAATGGCTGGAAGCTGGTTGATGTTTGCTGGGATGCAGGCTCCATAGCGCTTACAAGGCGTACATTCAAAGGCTTCTTTGTTCACCTGTTTAGCGGAGGGCGTAAAGATATTCAGGTGTACCATCCACATTATGTAAAGGGTGGAAATGAATTTTACTGCTTGCGTGATGGCAAATTTTTTCTTACCGATCATCTTCCTTTAAACCCTTTATGGCAATTACATTACCCCGAAATAACGATGCAGCAATATGTTAATGATAGCGCCTACTATTATAAAGAATACGATGCTGCCCCTGATGGTACAGATAAGAATACCGATAATGAATACCAACGCAGGGCATTTTTAGACCTTAGTGATGAGGATAAACTTTTACAGAATGCCTTACAGGGCTATGCCTTCAACCACCGAAACCATTTTCAAATGTGCGTGGCCTATGTAACTGAAGCGCAAAATTTGCTAAAAGCATTATCTCCATATGACACCACGGGTGTGCAAGCAGCCTGCGATTCTGTAATAAAACTTGTTAGTATGGCTATTAGCCACAGCGACACTATGCGTATTATGATTCAAAAGCAAAAAACCGAGCGGACTGCAAATAATAATAAAAAGAAAGCGATACTTACCCAGCAAAATAAAGCCCTGCTCAATTCTACTAAAAATGTATTGCACGATTTAGGAAAGGCAAAATCCATTGCATCGAAAAATGCTAAAGCCTTCGGTGCCGCTATAACTTCACGTAACAATCTTTTAAAAACATCCTATAAAAGCAATACTTTTTATACAAAGAAATCTGCTGTAAAGGCAGCACGTAAAGATTCTTTGGGCTATGCCGTTTCGCTGCGCTTTTTAACCGATTCCATGAAAAGGGAAGAAGCTCGCATACAACGTGAATTCGCAAGCGCCGATAGCCTCTATAGCTTCGACCAAAGATGCCTGCTGGCACACGCTGTCAATCTCAACCGTATTATTAATAACGACTATATGGCTACATATATCCGTTATAGTTATTACGACGACCTTGACTATGAAATACGCAAACCCAAAGATTCGCTTATACTGAACAAAAACAGGAACGATTCTCTGTTATACTTAAATAAGAAGGAATTTTTGTTCAGTCCCTTGTTTGAAAAACTTGCCAAAATACAGGAAGGTACCACTATACTGATGAATGATTATAAGATAAAGCTTCAGCTATATGTCCAGTACAAAACATTTTGCGAAGATGGTTCTGCACTTACAATAGAATATCAGCAAACTTTAAAAGATATGGCAACAGAAATAGACAGCCTGAATGAACAAGGGCGCAAATATGATTGCCTTATGCAATACCTCAGTAATGACCTTGGCATCCTTACCAATAACAACAAAGAAGAACAGAAAGCCTATAATTACGAGAAAACAACCGAGCAGTATTTTGGAAACATGCGGCGTAAATATATAAATGAACACGCCGCAGGCTTAATGAATGCTACTAAAGAAATCAAAAGCATGCTCAGTACCGGCAGGGCCGAAGTAAAGAAATATACCCAGGAACTAAAAAAGATGCGAAGGAAGAAAAAGTAGCATCTGCCTTCTTATTTTAACCATTTACTCAAAGAACCATACCATTTACTAAATGCAAGTTGCATAATGCGTTTTTATCACTTTAATTTGTTTTATATATGAAAAACAGAACTAAAATTACAAGCTCTTCCATATTTCATCCAGTAGTTTTATTGGGGATGTTATTGTTTTCATCTGTTTCATTTATTGGCAACCCCAATACAAGACAGTACACACCTCATACTTCTGATAAAAGAGCAATTACGAATGTATCTGGCACTGAAACCAAAGAACAATACTTCTTTAATGCCCGTAAAAATGCTGCAAGCAATAGCATTGATTATTCTTCCATGCTAAGCATTAATGAACAGGTAAAAGGCATGTATAAAACACACAGAGCTACGGGGGCCATTAATATGAATTGGAACATGCTTGGCCCGGCTAATACAGGTGGAGAAACAAGAGCAGTATTAATAGATAAAAACGACCATACAGGACAGACCGTATTTGCGGGTGGTGTTTCAGGTGGACTCTGGAAGTCTATTAATGGTGGGAACACATGGGATAGTGTTGCCCTTAACCTGTCTAATGATTGCGTTTCTTGTATTGCACAAGACTCGAACGGAAATATATTTATTGGAACCGGTGAAGGTTTCAGTATGTATTTAGGGGGAGAAGGTTTTAGTACCGAGCTGCTTGGAGGCGGAATATTTGAATCAACAGATGATGGTAAAACATTTAATATTTTACCTGCAACAAAACCTATAGTATCTAATAATGTTGGAGTAGCCTGGGCTTTCACCAGCAGAATAGCTATTCTGCCTAATAATCCGCAGGTAATATATGCGGCAACAAATAGAGGGCTTATGGTCAGCATTAATGGCGGCACTTCATTTAATTACGCAACCAATTCAAGCGGGATAAAACTGAATGCGAATTCACTTGATGTGAAAGCTTCGGGTGATGGTGCTTTGGTTATGGCCTGTATAAATGGTACAGCTTACTACACTTACACAGCTTCATCCCTTACCAAGTTCACTCAAGTAAATTACACAGGCTACGGTGCACTACCCTCTTCCCCTGGTGGAAGGATAGAATTGGCTATTGCCCCAAGTAATTCAAATTATGCTTATGCTTCGGTGATAGGGGCCGGAAGCAATTTAATTGGTATCTATATGACAACGAGCGCTGTTGATTCCGGCTATGGAGGAAACTGGCATCAAATTCTTTCTGGAGATAGTGCAGCATTCTATAATGGACAAGGGTTTTACGATAATGCCATTGGCGTTTTCCCGAACAACCCGGGCAAGGCTATATTTGGAGGCGTAACTTTATGGTCATGGACACAAAATTCTTCAACTGACACTGTTGGCGTATGGGCAAGCTTAACCACTTACTATGGCTACCCTGGTGATCCTCACTATGTTCATCCGGATGATCACGTTATTGTTTTTGATAAAGCCAATCCAAATACACTTTATATAGGCTGTGATGGTGGCGTTTATAAAAGCACTGATGGCGCTAAAACATTTCAACAGGCAGACAGAAATTACGACGTAACACAATTTTATTCTATTGCTTTTTCACCCGATGTAAATGCAAATGGCGAAGGTGTAATTGGGGGTTCACAGGATAATGGTAATATATATCTTAATGGCAGTTCATTTTATTACGAGGACGGTATTCAGCTTACTAGTGGTGATGGAGGGCAATGTGCTATTTCATCACTTAATCCAAATGTATATTATGTAACAACTAATTTCAACAGCCTTTTACATTCTCCAAACTTAGGCGGCCTTGGAACACCGACAAATGCTTATAATCGTATAAAAGGATTAAATAAAGGTGCTAACATAGATAGTGTTTCTCGCCAGGGAAGCGGTTGTTTTGTTACTCCCTTAGCGTTATTTGAAAACCCTTATGATACTACCACTCTTGATTCGCTTTTATGGATAGCAGGTAAATCATATAATCCAGGAGATACTATTTACCCGGTAAGCCCAAATGGAAATATTAGTTTCCCTTATATAATTAATAAATCAATAGTTACAGGAGATCAGTTAAAATTACAGGATAGGGTTATCTCTAAAATTGCGACTGCTTTCTCTCCCAATAATGGAGTTTGGATAATGATGCAGGCAGCAGATTTTATAGATAATGCAATTTGGATGCCTGTTGGTGGCCCTCAATCGCAACCCGATGCATTTACAGGCACCGATCCTGTTCATTGTCTGGCATGGTCACCCAATGGTGATGCCCTATTTGCAGGTACGGAAGCTGGTCAGTTATTCAGGTTCTCTAATCTTGATTCCATTATTGATACATCTTTTATAACTGGGGGTATATTTTCTATGGCTAATGGTGTAAAAACACCTGTTGCCAATCCATTAACCCGGGTAAGATCTAAAAGCCTTACAAGTGCTATTGGAGCCGGAGGGAGAGATATATTAAGTATTTCTGTTGATCCTAAGAATGGCAACAATCTATTGGTTAGCCTGGGTGGTTATGGGTACCCTATTAATATTTATTATTCGAATAATGCATTAAGCTCCGCTCCAACATTTCAACCTGCACAAGGCAATCTGCCTGCCATGCCTATTTATGGTTCAGTAATTGATATTATTAATAGCACCTACCCGAAAGGATCCATCCTTGCAACCGAACATGGGGTATACACTACCACTGATGTATCTGTACCATCTCCCTCCTGGTCGATTAATAATAACGGTACAGGTAATACAATTGTATTAGCTATTAAACAACAAACGCTTCAGCCATGGAACTGCAATAATTCAGGTAAGGTTTATATTGCAACCGACGGAAGAGGTCTTTATGTTGATTCAACTTTCTATACTCCAATGGCCATAGAGCCAATCGCAGCCTCAACCCTTAACGTAAATGTTCGTATTTACCCTAATCCAATGAACGCAGGTGGCACCATAGAATTTATTTTACCGGATAACGAAAAAACTTCAATTACAATTTATAATATTGAAGGCAGGGTTATAAAAGAATTACCTATAGGAAGCGAAACACCGGGACTCCACAGAATTAAGCTTAATACAATTGATATGCAGACAGGTATTTATTTAGCTACAGTTACAGGAACAAATTTCCGGCAAACAAGCCGTTTTGTGGTTTCCAGGTAATTTAGTATTGCTTGCAGCGCAAGAATTTAGCAGCATCTTCCTTGTCTTTACCATGCCACATACTAAACTCCAGAACATAGTCCTGCCCCACTTTTTTTACTAGCCCTATTGCATCACCTTCTTTGATCTCGTCATTCAGTTTAACTTTCACACTGGTTAGGTTTGAGTATGTTACCAGGTATTTACCATGCTTTACAGTAACATAAGTATGATTATTACTATCCTTGGCCACGGCAGTAACATTACCGGGCAAAACTGAATATGCAATACTGTCCTTAGATGCAATATTATATATGTTCGAAGGATTACTATTATCTATTGCAGTGAAAGGCTTTGGAGAAGACTTTCCTCCATTGCATGGACAGGTAAGATCTGTTGATATCCAACTATCGCTTGACATTTTCTTATCGCAAATATCTATCTGATCCTTTGGATAGATTTCTGTAGGTTTGGCCTGCAGTGCAAGCTTATAGAACCTTTTTGCAGTCAGGTAATCTTTACCCGAAAAAGCCAGGTCAGCTTTTTCTTTCGATTTTTCATAATCAACTTTCACAACGTGTTTAACTGTATCTTTCTGTGCATAGCATGCTACACCAACCATCATCATCACACCACAAACGATCATCTTTTTCATGCTATAAATTTAAATAAAGTTTTGGCTCTTATACCGGCTTTGTATATTTAATGGAATAAAAGAACATGCAAAACATTTTTTTTTAACTTTGACATCCTTAAAAAAAATTAATACACTATGGGTAAAGGAGACAGAAGGTCCCGCAAAGGGAAAATATGGGCAGGTTCTTATGGAAACAGCCGCAAAAGGAAAAAATCAAAAGCAGCATTTGTTCCTAAAGTAAAGAAATCTGCACCGGCTAAAAAAGAAGCAGTTGCTGAAGTAGAGGGAGAAGCTAAAAAGAAGGCTCCTGCGAAAAAGGCAGCAGCACCTAAAAAGAAAGCAGCGCCTAAGAAAACTGAAGAGTAAGTAATTACTTTTTACTTAAGAAACTAAGCAAGCACCTTTCCCTTTACAGGGGTTGGGTGCTTTTTTATCATAGTAACAAAGTCATCGAACAGGTACCGCGAGTCATGCGGGCCAGGCGACGCCTCCGGGTGGTACTGTACTGCAAATACAGGCAGATTTTTCAATCTTATACCCTCAATAGTATTATCATTAAGGTTTATGTGAGTAACCTCTATATCGGGATTCTTCTTTATTTCATCTTCACTAACGGCAAAGCCATGGTTTTGCGAAGTTACTTCACACTTACCGGTTATAAGGTTCTTAACCGGATGGTTAATTCCCCTGTGACCAGCATGCATTTTATAGGTAGGTATACCACTTGCTAAAGCTATCAGCTGATGTCCAAGGCAAATACCCATTACAGGAATACCTGACTTTATTACCTGGGTAATAACTTTTACCTCATCTTTCATTACAGATGGATCACCCGGGCCATTGGATATCATAAACCCTGAAGGTTTCCATTTCATCAACTCATCAAATGTGGTTGCCATTGGGAATACCTTAACAAAACAACCACGGTCGGTAAGGCAACGAACTATATTGCCTTTTACTCCCATATCTAATAATGCAACCCTGATTTTTGAGTCTGGATTACCTTCTTCGTAAGCTATTTTAGTACTTACTTTCGATGAAAGCTCAAGCCCTTGCATTGAAGGTACTTTACTTAATTTCTTTTTAAGCTCTTCTATATCAATTGTCTCAGAAGATATAATGCCATTCATCGCACCCTTATCGCGCAAATAGCGAACAAGAGCACGGGTATCAATATCTGATATGGCGACTACGTTATTCTGTAAAAAATATTCCTTTAATGACATCTGAGCCCTTTTACGCGAAGGATACTCGTTGAATGTGCGGCATACTAATCCTGCTATTTTAACACCTTTTGACTCGCTTTCATGCTCCTCCACCCCATAGTTACCAATATGCACATGGGTTGCAACTAATATTTGTCCATAATAAGAAGGGTCAGTAAAAATCTCCTGGTACCCGGTCATACCAGTATTAAAACAAAGCTCACCTGTAGTGGTACCTGTTTTTCCGGCTGCTCTGCCGTAAAAAACCTTTCCATCCTGTAACAGCAATACTGCGGGTTGAAATAGGCTATCAGACATTGATATATGCTTTAATTTTTACGGCTGCAAAGTTACATCTTATATTTTTCTTTCAAAAATTGTTTTTAAGAAGTTATTAACGAAAAAACTTCGCTCCATGCCCTTACCGCAAACAAAAAGGGCCCGCTATCAGCGAGCCCTTAGTATTAGTATTCTAATTTACCTATCAACAGTAAACTTATCTCTTCTCAATACCTGCCCGTCGTTATTGACAATGCTATATATATACATGCCATCGGCAAAGTGAGATGTTTTAATTTGAGCACGGCCATTAAGTAATGTTGTGCTTTCAATTTCTTTACCCGCCATATCAAATATCTTTACAGAACCTTGTTCATAACCTACAGTTACTATATTTAATTCATAGTTAGCAGGGTTCGGATATACCATTACTTTATCGTTATTCGTTACTTCATCAATACCAGCAGGGGCATTTTTCAACCACTCAGTTTGAATTATAGCCCCGGTTGAATTATTAACCATCATTTGCACCAGGAAATAATTGGCTGTATTGGTATACCATGCATAATAATAATTGTAGGTAGTGGAGGACGGAAAGCCCATCCATGAATGTGTAGAGGTAGAATGCAAAATTGTGGAATCCTTATCGGTTTCAGTATGTTTAATCCTTAATACATTATAAGTACCGGTTGGGGTTGTCATAGTCCCCCATGAATCAACTGTATCATGATAGGTCGCGATTGAAATTTCTCCAATGGAATCATACCCCGTTACGGCATATGCAGTTTTCATGGTAGAAGTATAGGTACCTCCCCATTTACTCTTATAAGTGGCTGGCAGTGCTATAAAATCCCAGGTTGGGTTATATTTGTATAAAACTTGTCCATAAGTTGTAGTATTGGCAACAACACCATCTAAATAAAGTCCACTGGCAGTCGAATTCAAATATTCGTATTCACCTGCTTTAACGCTAAGCTTAAATGCCACATTAGCACTTGGGCACTGGCTAGCAAAATTAACAGGAGTGCTCGCTGGAGAAACCCCGGTAGCCGTATCGGGGCTTTTAGCATTCATGGTACTGAAGTTCCATGTTTGAGACGGCCCGCTTCCACCAGGAGACGTTACTGTACCACTACTGTCATACACAGTTATAAACTTATCGCCAACTGCAGGCATATTGGTTTGGGTAAGAGTAATTTGTGCCGTAACTGAACCGGCAACTATTACTAATAATGAAAAGACTGTTGTAAATTTCTTCATGGTTGAAATGGTTTAGTATTCAAATATAAGCTTTCTTATTTGAAAACATAATTATACCGAATAACATTTATTAGACCGATTAAGTTTCAAGGGGTTTAATTCAAAAAAATCGAATACTTTTATTGCTTAAACTTTACTCCATGAAAGCGTTAAAAGCCATCTTTCTATCCGTACTATTTATAACAAACCTTTCTGTGTTCGCAGGTAATACTCAACCAGGCACTAAGGTTACTCAGATAGATACACTTTTAATACGGCTCAATAACCACCCATATTATACCATTAAAGTAAATGGCCAGCCACCTATTTACGATGGCCATATAACCTTCTACCCTCTCCGCGTTACCGATACCGGAACCATTAGCCTTAAGTGCCTCGATTCAAAGAGCCAGCTCATTAAAATGATGCGCAACGGCGATACTATACAGAACTACTTCTTCGGCAACATCAAGCTATCATTTACTGACTTTACCGACTCTGTGCAGAAGAAGAAGGCCAAGTCGAATATATTCAGCCATAGGATATTGTTCTATAACTGTGTGTTTGGCCATGTTACTGCCGATACTACCGAAGACCAATACGCAGAAGATACCAAGCAGAAGAAGCGCATACAGTTTAAGGAAGATGTGTTGTTCATCAACTGCAACTTCCTGAAGGGGTTGGAAATAAGCAATTGCATCTTCGATAAGAAGTTCTTTATGACAGGGCAATTGATGGGTAACCACCCTGCTATTATAGAGACCAGCGATTTCGATGGCGTTGCCTACTTCTTCGCTACTCCACCCGATGGCTTTAAAGCAAGTGCAAGTCTAACCATCAACCTGTGTAAGTTCTATGCCCCAGTCATACTGTCGGTTATAGATAACGACAAGTCAAAGGTAACCATTGAACGCTGTAAGTTTACCGATGTGTTCTCGCTGGGTAAGAGCATTACGCCTACTATATTTGAGCGCTTCCACGAAGCATCTAAAGGCAAGCATTACATTGACCGCATATATAACTATAGCAACTATTATGCCAACTTCCTCAACAAGAAGTACATTAAGGAGTATGTTGGCACCGATGATACCATTGAGCAGTTTACCCATAACGACCGTAAGCTCTACAACCTTAGCCTGCGCCAGATACAGGTTAAGTATGTAGACATTGCTAACACCAACCTTTCCAATGCCGACTTCGAAGACGTATCAATAAGCGGCTGTATTGACATTACCGGTTGCAGCCTTGCTTACACTACCGACTACACGGGCAAACAAGGCCTTGAAGACATTAACTTCCCCAACAACAACGGCATCATATATGCCAACTATAAGTCATTCTCGCCCGATGCCTTTAAGCTTAGCAACTACCTCGAGAAGATTAAGGTGCATCCATTGGTGCACAATTACTTTGATAGCACCGGCAACTTTGTTGAAGAGACCGAGAACTACTACAACCTTATAAAGGACTACAGCGTTAAGCACTTTACCAACCAGGATATGGTTACCGGCATTAAGGCCCGTTACGACCGTGAGAAGAGCCTTTGGCTGCTGGCATACCACACAGAGCACTTCAGGCATGGCGAAACCTTTGGCGACCGCTGGAGCAACTTCTTCCCTATGGTTGGCGGCGAGTTCCTTGAAGCTACTGTATCATCGGGTTATAAGGGCGAGTGGAAGTTTGCCATTTGGGTATTGATAATCATGATAACGTTTACATTCATTTACTATTTCAGGCATAAAGAAGCGGTTATAGATTACCTGAACTCTAAGTTCAACAAAGAGCTCGATAAGATTGAAAACTACAGCACACTTAAAATATATGCTACACATAATGTGTTCCGCGATTTTGCCCGTTGCCTGTGGTTTAGCGCCATGGTGTTTGTCGATCCGCGATTGCCTATAAGCTTCTTTAACTTACGCAGTGGCTTTTTTGGTTTGGTACTTACCGAGTGGCTTTTTGGTTTAACCGCCATCCTACTCTTCCTCGTTTTCCTTGCTTCTAATTACTCGTTTATCAGAACTTTAATAGGTATCTAATTAAGCTTTATTTCTTAGGGCGTTACCCTTCGGGTCGGGCTATCCGCTACAAGTCCTCGCTACACTGTGGGCTTTTCACTACTATCCCTAACGCAGAGAGCAACGGCACGTGAGGTGGCCAGTAAATAATCAGGATATGACACATAGATGTAAAGGATTGTGCCTGACTGTAATTATGAGTTATGAATTATAAGTTATAAGTTAAACATGTCGTTCATACAACTCATGACTCATAATTCATAACTTATAACTCTTATACTGTTTTATTCTTCGCTTCAATACTAAGCGTAGCATGAGGAACAGAAAGCAAGCGCTCCTTAGGGATGAGCTTGCCCGTAACCCTGCAAATGCCGTAACTCTTATTCTCGATACGTATTAAAGCATCCTCCAGGTTTTTAATATACTTCTCCTGGCGCAGGGCCAGTTGAGCCGTTTCCTCCTTGCTTTCGCTATCGCTGCTACCCTCCATAATGCTGAAGGTAGGCGACGTATCGTCGGTGCCATGATCATCGATGTGCGATAACGTCTTTTTCAATATTTCATGGTCAGCTTTTGCCTCATCTAACTTACTTACAATAAGCTTGCGGAACTCAGCCAGGTCCTTTTCAGAATAGCTGGTCTTTTCGTCAGCAGCCTTTGTTGTTTTACCGGGTTTTACTTTCATAACAAATTTATTTTGTTTCTGCTTTAGGTTTAGCCATGTGTGCCTTAATAAGCTCAGCGGCTCTTTCTTCGGCTTTCAGTTTATTTTTAAAACCTGTTTCGCCTTCCACCATTTTTTTACCGTGGAATATCGATATTTCGGTTTTGGTAGTTCTTTCAATCTTCTTGCCTTCTACGTCCTTAATTTCTTGTTTGTTCTTTTGGTAAATGCGTAAGTGACCTACTTCGCCAATACACTTGCCTCTTGGTTGTGCTACTTTGCCCATAACTGTTTGTTTTTACTTGTTGTTTAATCTATTTGCCCACGTTGGTCAAATACTTGTTTTTAAAAGCTCCTTTTTAATGTCGTTATATTTTACCAGGCCCTTGGCCGTTAGTTTCTTTTCATCAACCGATTCTATTGCCCGCTCTACATATATGCGGTTGGTTTCTATTGTCAGTAATATTTTGGCTAAGTAAGTCACCCTCTCTTCTGCTTGCATTATTCTTTACTTATTTAACTCCTAATTACATTGTGCACAATCCTGTGCATCTATGTGTCATTTCCTCGTTTTCACCTCACGTGCCTCTACTCTATCTATAAGTCGGGTTGAGTATGTTTAGAACATAACCGGACTAAGGTAGTTCCTTTATTCGGATAAATGCCCAATTAGTTTTGAGCATTTCAGTGCAATTTTGACCTTTTACAATTTCCCACCGGGAAATTAACTGACAGGCGGCAGCAAAGAACCTGAGGCAGCGGGCTATTTCGCTCAGCCCGAAGGACTGTACCGCAGCGAGTGGTTCGGTCATGCCCATTAAGGCATGATTGCCTTCGGCTGTCTTGATTTTTTCTTTCTTTTTCATCAAGGAAAAAGATAAATGAGATTTTATTTATTTAGTGGTTAATGGTGTTTCGATCTTACTTTTCAATTCATACCTCATAATTCATAACTAAAAAGGAGTTTCCGCCTTTTACAGCGGAAACCCTTTTAAGAAAACTTATTTCGCTTCTTTATCTTCTTTATACCTGTAACCAAGCGCTGCTCTCAACGATTTTACCGCTGCTTTGCAATCGGTAATAGCTGCAGCTTTGTGACCGCCAAAATCATCCGGTGCTTTGTCCATGTATTCAATAGCATCTTTAATTTGGTCGATAGCCTTTTCAATACGTGGGTGCTTTTTAGCTTCGGTTTGTGCTTTGTAGGTGGTGTATGCCGATGTAGCAAATACGCCTGCTGCAAATGCAATCACTACACTCATAGTTAATACAACTTTTTTCATTGGGTTTTTAGTTTAATTGGTTATGCAGCAAAAATAAAAATATTATTCAAAAAGCATTATTCCTTAACGTTTAATTAATGTGCCCTTTTCCTTACTTCTCCCTCGAGGGAGAAGTGCCACAATTCCCCCGTACTCCACTCATAACTTATAACTCATAATTCATAACTCCTTAAACGTTCGTAATTGATTGAACCAGCATTAAAAGAAACGGAAGCGCTTTAGCATAATCCAAATCCCGGTATTCTAAACCTAAAGCCCTTAAGTTATTATAATAGGTTTGGTGTTGTTCGTAATAGTTTTTCTCAGACTGAACAAACCAGGCTTTAGGGCCCAATTTTTGGGCT
>Ga0206875_1047_pt1 | contig 30351 bp, 29 predicted proteins | sample Alteio_BWOrgCont_9_FD_152616 | JGI IMG/M metagenome (GOLD analysis project Ga0206875, IMG submission 152616) | Enriched cells from forest soil in Barre Woods Harvard Forest LTER site, Petersham, Massachusetts, United States -... | ecosystem: Environmental > Terrestrial > Soil > Temperate forest > O... | reverse complement strand
ATGAGGTTTATGCCCGCAGTCGGTGGTCTTGCCCCGGAGATTCTCGCCAAGTATCAGCCCGTGATCGGGCTGGAAGTGCACGTGCAACTGCTGACCAAATCGAAGGCGTTCTGCGGGTGCAAGAACGAGTATGGCGGCGAGCCGAATACGCATACCTGCCCGGTTTGCCTGGGGTTGCCGGGTGCGCTGCCGGTGCTGAACAAGCAGGCGGTGGAGTTCGCGGTGCTGGCGGCGAGGGCGATTGGGTGCGAGATCCGCGAGACAAGCGTGTTTTCGAGGAAGAATTATTTCTATCCGGATTCGCCCAAGGGCTATCAGATTTCGCAGTTCGACAAGCCGGTTGCGGAGCATGGATGCATCGTGGTGAAAGACGCCGATGGCAACGACAAGAAGATTGGCGTGACGCGTTTGCACCTGGAAGAAGATGCGGGCAAGAGCCTGCACGACGGCTTTGCGGATTCGGCAACGCGGACATACATCGATTTGAATCGCTGTGGGACTCCGCTGGTGGAGATTGTGAGTGAGCCGGACCTGCGCACGCCGGAAGAGGCGTTTGAATACCTGACGCGGTTGAAGGAGATTTTGCTGTATACGGGTGTGAGCGACTGCAACATGGAAGAGGGGTCGCTGCGCTGCGATGCAAACGTGAGCGTGATGCTCAAAGGCGCAGCGCAATACGGCACGAAGGCGGAAGTGAAGAACGTGAATTCTTTCCGCTACATTCGCGCGGCCCTCGAATACGAAATAGCCCGGCAGATCGGGGTGATCGAAGAGGGCGGACGCGTGGTGCAGGAGTCGCGGCTGTGGAACAACGCCGAGGGGCGCACGTTCTCGATGCGGTCGAAGGAGCAGGCGCATGACTATAGATACTTCCCAGAGCCGGATTTGCCGGCGCTCGTTGTGGGAGAAGCGTGGCAGAAGCAGATTCTGTCTGCGATGCCGGAGCTTCCGGAGGCTCGACGCGCACGAATGATTGCGGAGTATGGGCTGAGCACACAGGATGCTGCAACGTTGACGGCAGAGCGGGCATTTGCGGACCGGTTTGAGACGGCGGCGAAGGCAGCGAAGTCTCCCAAGCGCGTGGCGGCGATTCTGCTGAGCGAGATTACGATGCGGCTGCGCGCGGCGGAGATTGAGTTTGAAGAGTCGCCGGTAACGCTGGAAGGAATTGTGCTGGCGGCTGATTTGGCGGAGGCAGGCGAGATCTCGTCGAAGCAACTGAAACAACTCTTAGACACGTGTTTCGCCGAGGGCCGCGATTTTGCGTTTGTGTATGAGCGCGACAAGCCACAGCAGATTTCGGACACGGGTGCGATTGAGAAGATGATTGACGAGGTCATTGCGGCGAATCCGGCACAGGTGGCGCAGTTCAAAGGCGGCAAACGCACGGTGGCGGCGTTCTTTGTGGGGCAGGTGATGAAGTTGAGCAAAGGACAGGCGAACCCGGCGCTACTGAATGAGCTGGTGGTGAAGAAGCTGGACGCGTAGAGCAGAAGCAGATTCCCTACGGGAATGACAACAAGAAAGACAACCGCAAAGACTCAGCCGCCGGCCATGTAGATGAAGCGGACGAGGAAGAGCACGGCGAGCAGGTAGAGCATCCAGTGCTGGCGGCGGCCGCGACCGGTGGCGAGCTCGAGCGCGGCAAAGCTGATGAGGCCGAAGCTGAGGCCGGTGGCGATGGAATACGTCAGCGGGATCGTAATCAGCGTGAGGAATGCCGGGATGGCGACGCGGGGTTCGTCCCACTCGATGCGCGCGGCGCCGGCGACCATGAGTGCGCCGACGAGGATGAGCGCGGGTGCGGTGGCGAAGTCTGGGATGGCGCCGACGAAAGGCGCGACGAAAATGGCAGCGAGGAAGAGGATGCCGGTGGTGATGGCGGTGACGCCGGTGCGGCCGCCTACTGCTACTCCCGAAGCGCTTTCGATGTAGCTGGTGACGGTAGAGGTGCCAGCGAGGGCGCCGACGACGGTGGAAGTCGCGTCGGCGAAGAAGATTTTGTCGAGGCGAGGGATGGTGTGATCTGGGGCGATGAGGCCGGCACGGTCTGTGACAGCTACGAGGGTTCCGATGTTGTCAAAGAGATCGACGAAGAGAAAGACGAAGATGATGTCGAAGAGATGCAGGTGGAGCGCGCCACGGAGATCGAGGTGGAAGGCGGTTTGTTTGATCGCCATCGGGTTGAGCGTGGTGGGGTTGTAATGCACCTGGTGACAGATGATTCCGAGCGCGACGGTGGAGAGCACGCCGATAAGCATCGAGGCCTTGACGCGGAAAGCCTGGAGCACGGCGATCAAAACAATTCCGAAGATGGCAAGCAGCGTGGCGGGGGAGTGCAGGTTGCCGAGCGTGACGAAGGTGACGGGGTCCGAGACGATGATGCCGGAGTTGTGCAGGCCGATGAAGGCGATGAAGAGGCCGATGCCTCCGGCGACGGCGGCGTGGAGTTGGTAAGGGATGGCGCCGACGAGGCGCTGGCGGATTCCGCCGACGGTGAGCAGAAGAAAGATGATTCCGGAGGTGAATACGGCGCCGAGCGCGGTCTGCCACGGCACATGCATTTTTAGGACGACGGTGTAAGTGAAGTAGGCGTTGAGGCCCATGCCGGGTGCGAGAGCGAGCGGGTAGTTGGCGAGCGCTCCCATCAGGATGGAACCAAAAGCCGCACAGAGGCAGGTGGCGATGGTGACGGAGGCGAGATCCATGCCGGTGTGGGCGAAGATGGAGGGGTTCACGAAGATGATGTACGCCATCGTGATGAAGGTGGTGGCGCCGGCGAGGACCTCGGTCCGCCAGTTGGTTTTGTGTTCTGCGAAGTGGAACCAGGCTTCTGTGGATTCAACAATCCTTAAACGGGTGCGCATCGGCAGGAGCCTTCCTGGGGTGCAGAGTTTGTGAGCCGGGTTGGAACAGGATACAGGAGGGGTTGCATAGACCCGCATTTCGCAGCGACTGGCGTAAGGCATGGTCGAACCTCCTTTCAGGGGGTACCCTCCCCCCGGGGTATCTCGGACTAAAATATTTCTTTGCCACAGATACAAAATGGGGTGTCTGTAAAATATTGCAGGCAAATGGGTTACAGCCAAAATATTGATTCAATTGGGTTTGAGCATTTTTCCTGTTGATGGGATTCCGAGGAGAGCGTGCAGTGGCGTTTTCCTTGATAGAAAACGCCCATCAGGATTGCTGCCCCGGTCTACACTTACAGGAAAAATGCTCCAGGCTCACCCCCCACCAGGGAACCTGTGTTGCGGCCGGGAGGCTATGGATGCACGGATGTCCGGCGCGGTGCTGAGGTATTTATAGCAAAGAAAAAGCGAAAGTGCAAGAGGTTTTTTGAGGGAGTGGTGGTTCAGTTTCCGGACAGCCTAACTATCCAGAAGTAAATGACGACAAGAGCGTTTCTCGGTACTAATCTCGCGGACCCCATTGTCGTGTGGTGCAAGCCCACGCCAGCAAGACACCTTCGCCTAAAGGCGTGGATCGATAGGCTCGCTTTCAAGTGCGAGCACTCCGAAGACGCATTCGTGAGTCTTTCTGAGCGGCTCCCTCCGGACGAACCGTTCCAGAGATTCGACACCAAGTGCGAACTCGCGGAAGGCAAGAGAACGTTTTGCACCAACAGCGCGCGAACGTAAGCGCTCGAGATTGCCGGGCAAAAGGTACTCAGGGCCATAGATGATCCGCAGGTATTCGGGCCCACGGCATTTCATCGCAGGCTGAGTGACACCGCGACGACCTCTGCTGATGAAATCCAGAGGCTTCACTACCATCCCTTCGCGTCCTTGCGAAGTCATCTCGGCCCACCACGCGAAGGCATCGTCGCAGCTTGCGGTGTCCGCCAGATCGACGATGCGGTACGGAGTTGCAAGCAGAACTTCGGCGTCCTGTTTGCAGAGATCAGACAGGGTTTCCATATGCCACGTGTGCGGCTTATCAGTGTGAACAGCCCCTTCGCTTGCTAGCAGATGGAACGGCGCTAACTTAAGATCGCCAAGTCCTTCCACCGGCCAGCAGTATTGGCGATACTCGTGTACATATCCCTGAACCGAGCCTAGCCTATCTTCCGTTCGTTGTAGAAGTTCTTCCAGTCCTGTGATGTGACAAGCGGCAATCTTGAGGATTTCGACCTCGGCGTGGAGAGTCGTCACGCCGGCATTGCCTACGGGCGCATATTGCTTCCGTAGAAGTTCCTGAGCCTTGGCAGACCAAGGCATCAGCTCACAATCAAGGCAGAGCCAGTCCGTGCCCAAGCGGTCCCATAAATCCGCACCCGAGGCGGCATCGCGGATGCGTTCGAGGAAAGTCTTCTCAAGCGCAGCATGTTCGAAGAATCGGCGCCCGGTGCGTGTATAGACCACTCCGAGCGAAGGCTCGATGACACCGAACCGCTTCGACGACACGCTTTCATCCTTGCAGACCACGACCACCGCGCGAGAGCCCATGTGCTTTTGTTCGCAGACGACCGTCGAGATACCTTCCTTGCGATAAAAAGCGAACGCTTCATCGGGATGCTCGAGGAGATCTGTTCGCTGGCTCGTCTCAGAGGGAGACATCGTTGGCGGCAGGTAGATAAGCCATTTTGGGTCGCAAGCGAAGCGGCTCATCACTTCGAGCGCCGCGATCGCATTTTCTTCGCGGATCGTGATTTTTGGGAGAAGGCGCGTGTCGATGAGCCGCTTACCAATGACATCTTCGATGTCGAGCACATCGTCATGGACCTGTTGGGTTTCCCGCTCCTCTTGCGTTGTCTCCGGCAGAAAAGGGCGGGCGGGTTCGTAGTATGTTTCGTGAGCGACAACAGAAACCATCTCGCGTTCGGGATAACGGAAAGCGGTGAGCTTCCCTCCGAACACGCATCCCGTATCGATGTTCACTGTGTTGTTGAGTGAGAGCGGCTCCGGCACCGGCGTATGTCCGTATACAACAAGAGCCTTGCCTCGATAGTCCGCAGCCCAGTTATAGCGCACGGGGAGTCCAAATTCGTCCGTTTCGCCTGTGGTTTCGCCGAAGAGGGCAAACTCGCGAACGATGCCTGAACCTCGCCCCTGCATCGGCTCTTTCAAGCCCGCGTGGGCAACCACGAGCTTTCCATCGTCGAATACGTAGTGGCTGACCAAGCCATCGAGAAACTTGGAAACATGTGCGCGAAACTCCGACGTCTCTCTCTCAAGCTGCTCCATGGTCTCGGCGAGACCGTGCGTGCGTTTCACATCTTTTCCGCGCAGCGCTCGGACGAGCTTGATGTCATGGTTCCCTGGTACGCAAAACGCTTGGCCTGACTCCACCATCGCGGAGACTAGCCGGAGAACCTGAACTGTGCCTGGTCCGCGATCAACAAGATCTCCGACGAAGACAAGTCTGCGTCCTGCAGGCGCCGTGACAGCATAGGTCTCGTTGACTGTTGTCATCTCATATCCCAGCTTCGAAATCAACTCCACGAGTTCATCAAAGCAGCCGTGCACATCGCCCACGATGTCGAAAGGCCCATGTTCTCTAGTCTTGTTGTTCCACAAAGGATGACGCTCGATAGCGACCGAATCTACGTCCTCGGGAGAAGAGAATTTGAAGACATGACGAATGCCTTCACGCTCCAATCCACGCATCGACTTGCGAAGCTGTTGGAGCTGGTTGTGGATAACGTGGGGACCAAACTGCCGGTCGGGACGAACCTTATTGCGATCCTGACAGAGCCGCTCCGGTAGATCGAAGACGATCGCTTCCGCGAAGACGTGAAACTCCTTCGCCAGCGCAATCAGGGACTTCCTGGCTTCCGGTTGAACATTCGTCGCATCGACGACAGCAAGCTTGCCACGAGCGAGTCGCTTCCGCACCAACGTGTGAAGCACATCAAACGCATCGCCCGTCGCTGACTGATCGTTCTCATCGTCTGAGACAAGGGCCCGGCAGAAATCAGAGGATATGACCTCGGTTGAGAGGAAATGCTTCTGCGCGAACGTAGATTTACCTGAACCTGATGGACCGACCAGGAGGACGAGTGACAATTCTGGGATGCTGATGTTCACTGCGTAACCTCCTTTCTCGTAAAGACCGCCATCTGGGTTGGTGCTCCATATTGTTCTTCGACTGGACCGACGGGCTCGAACCGAACGTGATATCCGAAGCGGTCCGCCAAAGGCGCTGCCCAGCTCTCAAACTGTTGTCGCGACCACTCAAAGCGGTGGTCATCGTGCCGGAACTCACCCGCATGAAGTTTTTCGAAGACAGCGTTGTATTCCGCGTTCGGTGTGGTGAGCACTACGTTCTGCGGACGCGCAAACTCAAAGACGATTCGTTCAAAAGTCGCGAGTCTTGCGGGATCAAGATGCTCGATGACCTCGACTATGGCAGCGGCATCGAAGCCATTCAGGCGACTATCTCGGTACGTGAGTGAACCTTGTATGAGATCGATGCGCTGACGCTGTCGTTCCTGCATCTCCTCAAGGTGGAGCAGGTCTTTGGCCCGCTCCAGGGTGCGGTACGAGACATCCATCCCCAACATGAATTCGAATTGGGTCTCGGCCAGAAGTAGACGAAGAAGTTTCCCTTCGCCACAGCCAAGATCAAGAATCCGCTTTGCACCGGTGGCTTTCAACTTACCCGCAACCACTTCCAGCCGTTGGGAATGAAGTGAACGCTTTGGGGCGTTATCGCCTTTTGCTGTACTGTCCGCCTCAGAAAGCTGTTCAGCGGGTGTATCCGCTGCCAAGAGACGATCAAGCGCTTCACGCGCGAGTGAGCGTTGGCGCTTTAGGTAGCGCGAGACAATCAAGTCCTTTTCCGGATGCGCCCCAAGCCAGCCTTCTCCCCGACGAAGGAGCTTGTCAATCTCGTCGCCGGCAACCCAGTAATGCTTCTCGTTGTCGAGAACCGGAATCAACACATAGAGATGGGTCAGAAGATCCTGAAGGCGCTTCTGACCGGAGATGGTTATGGAGACGTAGGGTGATTCTCCCCATTCCGGGAACTGTTCATCCAATCGGCTGCTGGTCAGCGTCACTTCGTATCCCAGCGGCTCAAACAGTCTACGAACAAGATCGTGGCCGCCTCTCGCTGCTAGGACAGGGAGGTGTGCGGACAGCGGGATCTCAGAATCGGCTAGCTCCTGCCGCTCCTTGCTTCGTCCAGTCATGGCCGTGTTGAAGATGCGACCGATCGCTACGCTTAGGAAGGAATTGGCTGCGTAAGGCCGGTCGTTTACATACTGCTCTAGCTGGCCGCCCTCGCCAGAAGGCCCGCGCCCGCGCACTAGGCCGACGGGATCAATCTCCAGCAGCAAGGCCGCTGTACACCTCTCGGTAGAAGCCTCAGGGTAGAAAACAGTCGCGGTGCCAAAAGACACGTCTTCAGTCTGAACTCGCGCAGGGTTCTTGTGGAGCAGGTAGCCCAAGTCTGAAGCGGGTTGGTAACTCGTTGAAATCGTCAGGAGCATTCCAGAGCGAGTTTACCGGAATATGTCAGCCAACTTCTCCTGCGGAGGACGACCCTAAGTCGCGGGAAGTCGGCTTCTCTGCAGCAATCGGCTTGCCGACACGGCCTACTACTGCTAACCGGCATCGAACTCAATATGCTGGTGCCCGAGTCCGTACGCGAGGCGTTCCGCTGTAGAGTTCTGCGACCGCTCCTCCGTCTTTTGCGCGGCGGCGTGACGCCGCGACGTTTAGCGTGGAGTCTCGCCATGGGTATCGTCATTGGTATCAATCCTTCGGTAGGGTTTACCTCTGTTGTCGTCATCTTGCTCGCCTGGGCCTTTGGTCTCAGCCAGATTGGAGAGTCAAGTTTCGCGAAGGTGCTTCGTGGTTGAAAGGTGCGAGCGGGAGTGCGGCTGTGGGCGTGGTGGCAGGCCTCTCCCTTCGGCTACGCTCAGGGTCAGGATGACAAGTTCAGTGGGGGTGCGGGCATCGTACGACCCCACTCATGACGCAAAAGCGCGTCATGAATGGAGCACCCGGCGAAGGTGTTTCGTGGTTGAAAGGTGGGAGCGGGAGTGCGGCTGCGGGCGGAACAGCAGGCCTCTCCCTTCGGCTACGCTCAGGGTCAGGATGACAAGTTCAGTGGGGGGTGCGGGCATCGTGCGATCCCACTCATGACGCAGAGAGCGCGTCATGAATGGGGCACCCGGCACCATTCCGCGTTTCCTACTTTGCTGGTGCAGGCGCTGAGCGCGCGGCCAGCGCCTTGAAGTCGAGAGGGTACGCGCGTTGCGCCGCAGCCTGCTCCTTGATCTGCGAAGGAATGTCATAGAGATGCTTGAACGTCCCCTCGTTGGACCCGAAGAAGAGCACCGTCCGGAGTCTCTGCTGAACCACTGCCTGCAATGTGGCGGAGACCAGCAGAGCGTACTCCTCCAACTGCGCGGAGGACATTCGCGATAATACCGGCGATTCAGAATTGTCAACATCTGCAAACCGCGACTCGAACGCACTCTGCCGCTCCAGCGCGCGGGTGTAGTCGCTGCGCAGCTCCGCAATCATCTCGATCTCGTGGTAATCCATCGCGTAGGACCGCGCCAGATTGTCGGGCAGCAACGTCAGCCGGTCGTTGTTCTTCATTGTGTCCCACACTGCCGTCGCCATCAGCTGCTCACCCCGGTTCATATTGGGGCGGATGGCCTGCGTTGCGCGGTAGGGAAGATTCGCCTTTCCATGCGTCGCGATCATGGTATCGATGTCGCGCCTGAGGCCGAGCAGCCACGCGATGCGATCGTCGAATACATCGAAGTTGCTGATGGCTCTCTGCCGGTTCTCCTCTGCCTCCGTGTGCAGCGCTGCCTCCAACGCATGCCGCTCATGCAGACGGTGCAGCGCTTCTACGCTCTGCTCAAGGCCGATGGCGATGAGCAGGCCGAGGACGATGGTGGCAAGGTGAATGAAGAAGTCGCGGCGGGTGGTGGCGGCGTGGTGAGCGGGATGGACGTCGAGCATAAGAAAGAGTGTAGAGGATAGAGGGTAGAGCGTAGAGAAAGACAAAAGATTTGAACGCAAAGGGCGCGAGGTTGGAGAGGCAAGTTTCGCGAAGGTGTTTCGTGGTTGAAAGGTGCGAGCGGGAGTGCGATCCCACCCATGACGGTGAGACTGTCATGGATGGGGCACCCGGCGTGGTGGCAGGTCCTTCCCTTCGGCTTCGCTCAGGGTCAGGATGACAAGTTCAGTGGGGGTGTGGGCATCGTGCGATCCCACTCATGACGCAAAAGCGCGTCATGAAGGGGGCACCCGGCGTAGAGGTGTGCGGGGTGGACGTCGAGCATGGCGAGCGGCTCCAGATGAATGCCTTTAGAGTATGCGATCCCACTCATGCGCAATAAAGCGCGCATGAATGGGGCACCCGGCGATGTGGATGAAGAAGTCTCGGCAGGTGCTGGCGGCGTGGTGAGCGGGGTGACGTCGAGCGTCGCGTTGGCCTCCGGCTATTGCAGGCTGTTGGACTGGAGAGCGCGTATCCCTGTCGAGGTTGCTCGGGAGATGAGCTTGTTGCACCCCATCGCGGAGGCGGTAAGAGACAGGAGTTGCTGGCGATCGGACGCGGTGATCTTCCCGGCGATTTTGGCGTGGTCGGCAATGGCTGCAGCGGTATCGACATCCTTGAAGTAGTCGTAGATGGTTGTCTCAAGGTGGGCTCTGCTCTCGTAGAAGTAGGTTTCCTGTGCTATCCGATCGGAGGGTATGAGGGCCAGAGAGCCGTTAATCCTGGCGGCGTTCCATGCCGCGTCATGCTCTTTTAAATGGTGCCAGGCGTATTGGAGCTGAGGAAGGGTCTCTGCGTCAGGGGCGCCGGAGTTAAGCAGGTCGAGGTCCTTGGAGAGCTGCTGTAGATCGGCGGCGAGCAGTTGCAGGTTGTGCTGCAAGATAGGGACGTTTTCGGCCGCCTCACGCTGAATGTTCTCCCGGGCCTCGCTGGCCTGATGACGGTGGTGGAAGAATTCAACTGTTTGCTCAAGGCCAATGGCGAGGAGCAGACCAAGGGCGATGGTGGCGATGTGGATGAAGAAGTCTCGCCAGGTGGTGGCGGCGTGATGTGCGGGGTGGACGTCAAGCATGGTACTGGCTCCGGTGAAGGGGGGATGGTTGGAGTGTATGTGAGTCGGGCATCATGCACCCCACTCATGCGCAAAGAACGCGCATGAATGGGCCACCCGGCTTTCCGGTCCGCTCATTTGCCGTCCTTTGTGCGCTCCGCTTCGATCTCCTCCGCCATCTTTGGGAAGTCGTCCGGGTGCGCCGCGGCCGCGGCCTCCTCCGTCTGAAGAATTTTCGCGGTGTCGCCGGGGCCGCCGCTCAAGACCCGATGTAAGTCCCCATCGGCAAATCTCGATCGTCTCTTGGCTTCCTGAAGAAGCGCAAAGCGCTCCAATACCAGCCTGCGAAGGTCCAGCAACTGGGGCCGGTCCATACGCGAAAGGTCGGGCGTAAACGGGGTGGCGTTGGCGGAGAACTGCGCGAGAAAGGCCGAGTATTCCTTGGCGCGGAGGTCGGTCAGGGCCGTCATGGCTGCCAAGAGCCGGCCGAGCTGAAGGTACAGGGCCTGATAACTTCTCTGGAGATCGTCGGGCAACAGGACCAGGCGCCCGTCGGCCGTGGCGGACTCCCAGGTGGAAGTGACGAGCAGCAAATTTCCTGCGCCTGCTAATCGGTGCCCTCTGGGAGGGGCCGTGTAGACCCGGAATGTCAGATGGGCCTTGCCGTCCGTCGCCAGCATGGTATCGATGTCCGTCCGCAGCGCAAGCAAGTACTTCTGCTCCGCGCTGAATTGCTCGATGTTGACCTCCGTGTTTGCCAGGTTGGTCTCGGACTCCGCACGCAAGGCCTCCTCCAACACATGCCGCTGGTGGAGATGGTGGAAGAACTCGACCGTCTGCTCGAGGCCGATAGCGATGAGCAGGCCAAGGACGATGGTGGCGATGTGGATAAAGAAGTCTCGCCAGGTTGTGGCGGCGTGATGTGCGGGGTGGACGTCGAGCATGGCGAGCGGCTCCAGATGAATGCCTTTAGAGTATGCGATCCCACTCATGCCGCAAAGAACGCGTCATGAATGGGGCACCCGGCGACGCCGCTGCATACCCTCCACGAGTTGCTGCAGACCGAAGGCGATAATCAGGCCGATACAAATCGTGATGAGGTGAATGAGCATCAGTTCTTCCAGGCCTTCGGTAAGCACATCACTCGGGCAGAGGATATTTGGCCAGCAGAGCGGCGGTGCCGCCTTGCGTGTAGACGTTCATGGCATCGTTGAATGTGCGCACGTTCTCCTCGTCAGAGCGCGAGCCGTGCAGCACAGCCCACTCAATACCGTAGAGGTAGACATTCCACTTGATGCTCTGTCGTGAGGTAGCCATATCCTCGCCGACAGCGTCGCGGGCCTCGCGCAACTCTTCAGGGTTGAGCAAAGAAAGATCGTAAGCAGGCAGCGCTTGCCCGGTCTGCAGGAGGGTGCGCAGAGCTGGGGGATCGCTCACAGCGGGGAGCATGGCGGTGTTCCTCCTATCCAGCGCCGTATTGATGGCCTTCACCTGGTCGACCGCATATTGCACTACGCCGTAGAGCCGCGCAAAACTTAGAGCATCTTCGCGTGGCAAAAGACCCAGCGTCCCACTCTGCTGTGCGACGGTCCACACGGCGTAAGCGGGCTTGATGTACATGACAAACTGCGGCGGATACGCTGCCGGCACGCGATGGTCGTGAGCAGCCTGCAGGAACTCGGCATACTGATCAGCATCGGATTGCCGCCGCAGCTCCGAGCCGTGTATGTTGTCCAGCGCGATGTGCAGGTTGCGAATCCCTTCCGCATGCAAGTCAGCTTCAAGCTGATGTAGCTGATGGCGATGATGAAGCCACTCCACCGTTTGCTCGAGGCCGATGGCGATGAGCAGGCCGAGGACGATGGTGACGATGTGGATGAAGAAATCTCGCCAGGTGCTGGCGGCGTGGTGGGCGGGGTGGATGTCGAGCATGAGGCGAGTCTCCGAAGGGGATCAGCGTTCGAGGTCAATGTTTTCAGTCTGGATGCGCCGGAAGATTTCTTCGCGTGAGGGGATGCCGTCGAGGACCGCGCTCACGACGATATCGAAGGTTTTGCAGCGATTGACGATCGTGTCGCGCATGGCGAGATTACGCGTAAGCATAGCGTAGTACTGGTCGAGCTGCGCGGGCGACATGCGCGCGAGGTCGGGTGTGCTGCCGGGAGCGCCGTCGTCAAATTGGGTCTCGAAGGCGATGAGCGCGGTTTGCTCGGTGATCCAGGCGTTGGTCGCGGCGGCGAAGAGTTCTTCCTGCCGGGCTACGGCGGCGTAGATTTCTGCCTGACGCGGAGGAAGGAGGTTGATAAGGCTGCTGGATTTGGCGGTTTGCCAGAAGCCATCCGCGGGCCATATGACGGCAAGGCGTGCATGGTCGCGCGAGTCGGGATCGGTAGGTTTGGCGCGATACGGAAGCTTGATTTTGCCGCCGCTCGCGCGCATGGTGTCGACATCGCTGCGAAGGCCGAGAAGCCAGGTGCGCTCAATCGCGAAAGTGCGGAAGTCGTTCTGCAGGGCGGCGTGCTGACGTTCAGTTTCGCTATGAAGATCGCGCTCCAGCTCGTGCCGCTGGTGAGTGCGATGGAGGAACTCTACAGTTTGTTCGAGGCCCACAGCGATGAGCAAACCTACGACGATGGTGGCGATGTGGATGAAGAAGTCTCGCCAGGTAGTAGCGGCGTGATGGGGTGGGTGTACGTCGAGCATAAGACAGAGTGTAGATCACCCCCAGCGAGCAAGGAACGCTCGCCGGGGACCCCGGAGAGGATAGAGAGTAGAGCGTAGAGAAAAGCGGTACGTTTGCGCTGGGCATTGTACTAACCCACCCATGACCAAGTGCATGTCATGAATGGGGCACCATGCATTTGTATGCTTCTCCTCAAAGAGGATTCATTCGCCTTTTTTCCGCTGTACAACAGATCCGTTGAGCGAACTGTTATAGCCATCGTGAAGCCATTTGCAGCGGTTGATGAGGTGCTCGTCCTGAAAGATGGCTTCCTGAAGGGTTTGCTCCAGGCGATCGATTTGAACTGGCGTGAGGCTGTTGAGCTTGTTGACGCCTGGAGCCTGATCTTCAAAGGCCTGGTGAGCGACGGCGAGGCCATGCGCTCCCGCGAAATCGGAAAAGTTAAAAGAGTGCGAGTAATCGAAGCGGTCCGCGGCGCTGCGGTAGAACATAGTGTTTACGTTTTGTAATGCGGTGGCGCTCTCCTCGGCAGTTTTTTCAAAATCGTTCTGCATGCCATACAGATAGGCATAGCGTTGGATCTCGTCGTAAGGGAACAGAGCGAGTGCTCCACTCTGCTGCGCGGTGAGCCATGCAGAATTTGTGAATGCCCTGGTAGGACGGAAGATGACCACGTAATCACTCGGCAAGAGAGCGTGATGCCGCAGGCGGTCAATCACGGAGAGATCCTGGAAGAGATAGTCCTCGTGCAGGGTAAGAATATACAGGTCCTGTTGCTGAAGATTGTCGTTGATCGCCATTTCGTCGGCAATCATTTCTCGGGCGTGTTCGGCCTGATGACGGTGATGGAAAAATTCGACGGTCTGCTCCAGACCGATAGCGATAAGCAGGCCGACTGTGATGATGGCAATGTGGATGAAGACGTCTTTCCAGGTGTGGACGGTTTGATGGGGCGCGTGGGGTTCGAGCATGTCTGTGTCTCCGTGAGTCTTTTACTTGGGCATGTCGTTGATGGCACGCGACGCGTAGCGATCAAGTTCACCGACTGTTTTTGCTCCGTCGAGGATGCCCTTGAGGGCGCCTTCCCCGTAAGCGTCGTCGCGTTCCAGTAGATAGGTGTCTTCGACGAGGCGGGAGAAGGCGCGCATGAGTTCGTCACGGTCTTCAACGCTGAGGTGGAGGGTTGCACCGGGAGATACAGAGACGCCTTTTCGTTCGGCGAACGCATAGGATACTTTCAGCGCCTCCTCCCTGCCATCGAAACTTTTCATGGAGACTGCGGTGCCGCTGTCGATGTAGTCCCAGAGCGCGATTTCTTCGGCGGGAAGAACAGCGGCAGTGCCGGAGGCTTTGGCTGCGGGCCAGACACCGTTCGCCGGCACGGTGATGTGGCCGGCGTGCGGCGGCCTCAACGGCAAGGTGAAGGTGACCCACCCATCCGAGATCGGAGCTTCTCGACCGGCACGTAGTACACCGCGATACCATGCGATGTCAGCGGCGTTGATTTCCTCTTCCAAATGGAGGCGTTTGATATGGGCCTCCGCTTCGTCGCGCAAGTCTTCACGGAGATGTTGCCGCTGATGCCGGTGATGAAAGAACTCCACCGTTTGCTCCAGGCCGACAGCGATGCAAAGGCCGAGGACGATAGTGGCGATGTGGATGAAGAAGTCTCGCCATGTGGTGGCAGCGTGGTGGGCGGGGTGGACGTCGAGCATGGGGTCTCCTCGTTCAAAGCTCGGGTTGAGCTGGGCATTCGGCGCTAGTCTGCGGGGAGGCGGCGCTCGGCGAGCTCGGCGAAGTATTCGGCAGCGGTGGGGATGATGGCGTCGTTGAAGTCGTAGAGGGGCGAGTGGCAGATGTAATTGTGCGGGCTGCCGGGTTCTTCGGCCTGGCCGATGGCCATGAAGGCGCCGGGACGGACTTCGAGGAAGCCGCCGAAGTCTTCGCCTCCCATGATGGGTTCCATGTCGAGGACGTTCTCTTCGCCGGTGAGAGCGGCGGCCGCGGCCTGGCAGTGGAGGGTCGCTTCTGGGTCGTTGATGGTGGCGTCGAGCAGGCGCTTGTAGATGCACTCGGCGGTGATGTTGTGAGCGGCGGCAATGCCGGCGGTGACGGCGGACATGCGCGCCTCGATGTGGTCGCGGACATCTTTGCGGAAGGTGCGGACGGTGCCGGTAAGGCGGGCTTCGCCGGAGATGACGTTGTCCGCGCCGGAGCCGGCATTGAGGTTGGTGACACTGATAACGGCGGCGGCCATGGGGTCGGTCTCGCGGCTGACGAGGGTTTGCAGAGCAAGGACGAGCTGGGCTGCGGCGGGAATGACGTCGGTGGTCATGTGAGGCATGCCGGCGTGGCCGCCTTTGCCCTGCAAACGAATTTCAAAGATGTCGACTGCGGCGAGCATGGGGCCGGCGCAGATGGCGAATTTGCCGCGAGGCATGAAGGGCCAGTTGTGAAAGCCATAGATTTCGTCAAAGGGAAAGCGATCGAGGAGGCCGTCTTCCAGCATGCGGAAGGCTCCGCGCCCACCTTCTTCGGCGGGTTGGAAGATGAGGCGGACAGCACCATCGAAGTTGCGGGTCTGGTTGAGATACCAGGCGAGTGCGAGAAGAGTTGCGGTGTGGCCGTCGTGGCCGCAGCCGTGCATCTTGCCGCGGACCTCCGAGGCCCAGGGCTGGCCGGACTGCTCGATGAGATCGAGGGCATCCATGTCGGCGCGGAAGGCAACGGCGCGGCCGGAGTGGTTGCTGCGGCCCTCGATGGTAGCAGCGATGCCGGTGACGGCGATGCCGCGCTCGTGAGGGATGCCCCACTCGGTGAGTTTTTTAGAGATGAAGTCGCTGGCGAAGGTCTCCTCGTACATGGTGCCTGGGTGCTTGTGGAGTTCGCGACGCCACTCGGTGGCCTCGGCGGCGATGGATTGGATCATCTGTTTGCGCGTGGTCATAGGTGCCTCAGTGAGGGCGAGGAATGAATTGCGGCTAGTGTATCCCGGGAGACAGTGCAGCCAGATAAGATAGCCGCATGACAGCAGCCGAGGTGAAAGAAATGCTGGGGCTGACGCCGCATCCGCGCGAAGGCGGATGGTATGTGCGAACGTATGAGGCAGCGGAATTTGTTGCGGTGAATGAAAGATATGATGGGCCGCGACGGACGGGCACGGCCATCTATTACCTGCTGGAGCCGGGGACATTCAGCGAGATGCATGTGCTGGAGAGTGATGAGATCTTTCACCACTACATGGGTGGCTCTGTGGAGATGCTGCAGCTTTGGCCGGATGGAACGAGCAAGCGCGTGGTGATTGGCAAAGAGCTGAGCGCAGGTGAGCGGCCGCAGGTGGTGGTGCCGCGTGGCGTGTGGCAGGGTTCGCGGCTGATGCAAGAAGAAGGATGGGCGCTGCTCGGATGTACGGTGAGCCCGGGGTTTGAGTTTGTGGACTATAAGAGTGCGGGGTGCGAGGAGTTGTGCGCGAAGTGGCCGAAGGAGCGCGAGGGAATTACGCGGTTGACGCGGATTTGAGATCGCTGGCTGGGCTGTGCGACGGAAATTGTGCAGAGAAGGCATTAATTCAGTGGTGACTTTGCCTAATGTACAGAGTCGAAACTGGCAAACAGGGAGGAGGCGATAGTTTGAGACGTTGGACTCCGATACTGGTGTTGGTGCTACTGCATGGCGCGGCGATCGGACAGACGATCGGTTTTTACGCAATGGCTCCGGTGTTGCGTGATAAGCCGTATATCGCCGAACGAACCCGGCGCATCGTCTGGATGGAAGGTAAAGACAAGTGGAGTAACGAAGATCTGCGTTCCGTGTTGATGCGGGACAGCGCGGGACGGCTGCGGGAACAGATCGACGCGAAGGCGCAGGGCGCGGACGGAGCTGGGCGCATGGCGACGGTGAGGGTGCTGGATCCGGTGACGATGTTGCAGACCGACCTCGATGTAGCGGCGAAGACCTATACGAAGTTTCCGATCCCGCCAGAGGTTAAGAATTACCGGCCGAGCCCGGTGCTGGATTGTACGAAACTGGTAGCTAAACAGAAGGTGCGGGGGACGATGGGGCCCCTGCGCTACGAGGAGCTAGGCACGAGCACGATGCTGGGTGTGTCCGCGATAGGGTGTCGCGTGACGCGGAGAGAAGATGCGCCTGGGAAATCGAGCGTTACGGAGATATGGTCTTCGGCGGAGCTCGGGATTACGCTTTCGAGCGTAACGCGCTATGAGGATGGGCGCGAGGAATGGGACAAGGTGTTGAACCTGCGCGTTGAAGAGCCTGACGCCGCGCTGTTTCAGGTGCCGGCGGATTATGCGGATGCGTTGGCGCCTCCGAAGCGAGCCAACTTCAATCCAAACCTAGATTTGTTGGCGGAGTTTGGATCGATTGAGTGGCATGACGGCACAGCAACACTTATTGCAGGTGGAAGCAATCCGATGGAGGTGGTAGCGGAGACGGTAGAGCAGTGTCTGGGCGTGCCGGTGAGTTCAGAGCGTCCATTCCAGATGTTCCCCGGCGACCTGCTTGATGTTACCGATCCGAAATTTGTGGCCCAGCATCCAGAGCCGGACAGGCGCGTGTTTGCTTCCAAGCCGGCGAAGGTGCAGGTGGACTTTGCGACGAATCCAGATGGCAGCGCCACAGATGTGGAGGCAGTTCTAAAGGCGGTTGCTGCGCAGGTGAACACTCAGCAGCCTTATGAGTTCACGGTGGAGAAGGTGATGCGACCGAAGTTCATGATGTTTGCGATAGTGCCTACGGCTACCCATGATGAACAGGGTGCGGTGATTCGTCCTGTGCCTTACATGGAGACAACTGTGGCGCTGAGAGCGCAGAAGGCAGCGATCAGCGATCTGGCCAACCAGATGACTCCCCAGATGAGCGCGAAGACGGGCTACAAGTTTAATTGCTGCCAAGTGTTTGTAACGGGTATCCCATGGGGTGTGGGGACGATTGAGTATGGGCCTGTGGAGAAGCCGGCGCGGGAGGTGCTTGCCGATCTGATGGCGGCAGATGGGCGAGCACAAAGTTATATGGCGGCATGTGAGGCGCGGAACCGGGAGTTTTGCTTCGTCAACGTGAGGAGCGTGCCGAAGCCGACTCGAAGGGGTGTGTGCAGTATTCCTGGTTTTGATCCCGGCAAATAGAGGGCGCGCGGCCGAAAAGGTTAGTCGACGCCGATGTCTTCATCCCAGATGGCGGGGTTGGCGGCGATGTACGTCTGCAACAGGGTGCGGCATTCGGCTGAGTTGAGATCGATGACGGTAATGCCGTGGGCGCGAAGTTCGTCGATGCCGCCGTGAAAGGTTTGCGATTCGCCTACGACAACGGTGCGGAAGCCGAACTGGCGGACGAGGCCGGTGCAGTAGAGGCAGGGCGCGAGCGTGGTGACCATGATGAGGTCGCGGTACGATTTCTGACGTCCGGCGCGGCGGAAGGCGTCGGTTTCGGCATGCAGCGAGGGATCGCCCTGCTGGACGCGGCGGTTGCGGCCGGCGCTGAGCAACGTGCCGTCGGCGCGAAAGATGACGGCGCCGATGGGGATGCCGCCTTCGGCGAGGCCGGTGCGGGCTTCAGCGAGGGCGTCGGCGAGCATAGCGGTGTAGTCGGGCATGGCCACAGCATAGCGCGCAGCGGAGCGAGAACGATAGAATCTTCGCGATTGAGAGTCCTTATGAAAATTGATTTGAAGATGATTTGCGCGGCTATGATGGCCGGCGCGTGGGTGCTGGCAGCGCAGACGCGGGTGACGCTGCATGTGGACGCGACGAAGCCGGTGCATCCGGTAAGCCCGATGCTCTATGGGCTGATGACGGAAGAGATTAATCACTCGTATGACGGCGGACTGTATGCGCAGATGCTGAGCAACCATGTCTTTCGCACGAACTGGGCGGGAGTGGAGAGCTGGGGGCTGATTCGTAACGGCAACGCGAAGGCGAGCGCCACAGTGGACAAGACGACCGGGCCGAGCGCGGCGCTGCCGACGAGTTTGAAGCTGACGGTGGATGCGGCCTCCATGGGCAATGAGGCTGGATTGAGCAATCCCGGCTATTGGGGGATGGTGGTGCGGTCGCATACGAAGTATGCAGGATCGTTCTACGCGAAGGTGGATGGCGATGTGGGGCCGATGACCGCGCGGCTGGTGAGCGATGCGACCGGTGCTGTGCTGGCGCAGGCGATGATTCCACTGCATGCGAGCGCGTGGTCGCAGTACAACTACTCGCTGGAGACGGGAGCGGTGCCGAGCGTGAGCGCGGCGAATCATCTGGAGTTAACCGTGGCGCACGCAGGGGTAGTGTGGCTGCAACTGGTGACGCTGTTTCCGCCGACGTATCACAATCGGCCGAACGGAAACAGAGTTGACCTGATGGAGATGATGGCGGCGATGCATCCAAAATTTCTGCGCCTGCCGGGAGGAAACTATCTCGAAGGTGACACGCTGAACGATTGGTACAACTGGAAGAAGACAATTGGGCCGCTGGTAGATCGGCCGGGACACATGGCACCATGGACGTACTGGTCGACGGATGGGTTGGGGCTGCTGGAATTTCTGGAGTGGTGTGAGGACCTGAAGGTTGAGCCGGTGCTGGCGGTCTATGCGGGATATGCGCTAAAGCATGAGCTGGTGAAGCCGGGGAAAGACCTGGAGCCGTATGTGCAAGCCGCCGTGGACGAAGTGGAGTACGTGATCGGCGATGTGACGACGAAGTGGGGCGCGGAGCGCGCTAAAGATGGGCATCCGGCGCCGTTTCCGCTGAACTACGTGGAGATTGGCAACGAGGACTGGTTTGACACATCGGGCAGCTACCCGGCGCGGTTTACGCAGATCGCGCTGGCATTGCGCAAGAAGTATCCGCAACTGAAGCTGATTACGACGACTCCGATCAAGGTGAGTAGAGAAGCGGAGCCGGATGTGCTGGATGACCACTATTACAAATCCCCGGCGGCGATGTTTGATTTGGTGCATCGCTACGACGATGCACCTCGCAATGGGGAGAAAATTTTTGTCGGTGAGTGGGCGACGCGTTCGGGCTCACCGACTCCTAACTTTGGCGACGCGCTGGGCGATGCAGCGTGGATGACGGGACTAGAACGCAACAGCGATCTGATTGTGATGGCGAGCTACGCTCCGCTGTTTGTGAATGTGAATCCCGGAGCGATGCAGTGGCCGACAGACTTGATTGGCTACGATGCGGTGAAGGCATACGGCTCACCGAGTTACTACGCGCAGTGCTTGTTTGCGGCGCATATTGGCGATGCAGTGGTGAAGAGCGATATGAGCGGAGCGCAGGACAGGTTCTTCACTTCGGCGACGGTGAGCGAAAAAGAACACGTGCTGCATTTGAAGCTGGTGAATGCTTCAAATCATGCGCAAACGCTGACGATGACGCTGGATGGAGCGAAGGCCGGTGCAGCGAAAATGTGGTCGCTGCACGCGGCGAGCTTTGCGGCAACGAACTCGATCACGCAACCGGAAGTGATTAAGCCGAGGGAGTCGACGATCGCGGTGAGCGCAACGGCGATGCGGCACACGGTGCCGGCGTACACGATTGAAGTAATCGATGTGCCGGTGAGGTAGCTAGACGACGAAGAGGCTGAGGAAATCTTCGACGGGTGTGGACTCGAGTCGCGCTTGCGTAGCAGTGATGTCGAGGATTTTCTGCTGGGCTGTTGGAGAAAGTTTGCGCGCAAGGTTGGTGCGGAACTTCTCATAGAGAAGCGGAATTCCCTCCGCGCGGCGCAGGCGATGGCCGATGGGATATTCGACGGCAACTTCGGGAATGATGGTCCCGTCGGTCAGTTCCACAGTGAGAGCGTTGGCGATGGAGCGCTTGTCGGGATCGTGATAGTCGCGGGTATATTGCGCGCGTTCTTCGCAGTGGATGCGCGAGCGGAGCTCGTCGATACGTTTGCCCCAGACGGGATCGAGCGCGAGTGTGTCTTCGTAGTCGGCTGCGGTGAGGCGGCCGAAGATGAGTGGCACGGCGACCATGTACTGGATGCAGTGGTCGCGGTCGGCGGGACCGGAGAGCGGGCCCTGCTTGTCGATGATGCGGATACAAGCTTCGTGGGTGCGGATGGTGACGCGGATTATATCCGCAGCCGTCTTGCCTGCGGCAGCCAGCTGCGCGTGGATAGTCATCGCGGCTTCGACGGCGGTCTGCGAGTGGAACTCCGCGGGGAAAGAAATTTTGAAGAGCACGTTTTCCATCACGTACGAGCCATAGGGCCGTTGGAATTTGAAGGGCTGACCTTTGAAGCTGACGTCGTAAAAGCCCCAGGTTTTTGCAGAGAGGACGCTGGGGTAGCCCATTTCGCCGGTCTTGGCGATGAGCGCGAGACGCACGGCGCGGGATGTTGCGTCGCCGGCGGCCCAGCTCTTACGTGAACCCGCATTGGGTGCGTGGCGATAAGTGCGCAATGCTTGGCCATCGACGAAGGCGAGCGAGACGGCGTTGAGCGTTTGCTCGCGGGTGAGGCCGAGGAGCTGGCTGACGACGGCGGTGCTCGCGATCTGGACGAGGATGACGTGATCGAGGCCGACCTTGTTGAAAGAATTTTCAAGCGCGATGCAGCCCTGGATTTCGTGTGCCTTGATCATGGCGGTGAGGACGTCGCGCATGAGTAGAGGCGAGATGCGAGACACGAGATGCGGATTGCGGCTGAGGTAATCCGCAATGGCGAGGATGGCGCCGAGATTGTCGGAGGGGTGACCCCACTCGGCGGCGAGCCAGGTGTCGTTGAAGTCGAGCCAGCGGATGATGGCGCCGATGTTGAAGGCGGCCTGCACGGGGTCGAGCTCGTAGCTGGTGCCGGGCACGCGCGCGCCGCGATGCATGATGAGGCCTGGAACGAGTGGGCCGAGCAGCTTGGTGCAAGCGGGATATTCGAGTGCTTCGAGGCCACAGCCGAGGGTGTCCATCAGGCAATAGCGCGCGGTCTCGTAGGCGAGCGGGGAGTCGATTTTGTAGTCGAGGGCGTAGTCGACGATGTCGATGATGGGCTGGTCGAAGGGCGGGCGGACGTTGGAGATGGATGCGGACATATGCAGATTTAGATTACCGGGAAGGAGTATCGGGTAGGAAGACAGCAGTGCCGCTGGCGATAGTACGGCCCTGGACATTGATTTTGAATTCAAGAGTGAGCGAGCTTCCGTCCGGCGCTACGTGCACCGTTTCATGCAGAAGCGGCGTGCCGTTGCGCGTACCAACTCCCTGCAGGGCATATTCGCCAAGAGCGGTATAGGCGATGGCATCTATCACTGGAGAGCCGCTGACTGAATAAGGAGTGCCATCAACGCGGGCCTCAACTGTCTGCACGGTCACTGCGCCGTCTCCACGCTTAATTTGTTCTTCAACGCGTAGCGCACCGTCATTCACCGTTATGTGCTGCATCCAGGATGCGGGTACAGGTGAGCTGAGCGTAGAGCGTTCCGCCGAGAACGACCAGTGGCCTGCGAATGCAGCTGCATCAACTTGCGGGTGTGACATCGGCTAGCCTCGTGCCTCGATGGGGACGAACTCCACATCTTCCGGGCCGGTGTAGTTGGCGCTGGGACGGATGATTTTGCCGTCGGTGCGCTGCTCGATGACGTGTGCGGACCAGCCTGATGTACGAGCGATGGCGAAGATAGGCGTGAACATCGCTGTGGGTATGCCCATCACGTGATAAGCGACAGCGGAGAACCAGTCGAGGTTGGGGAACATATTTTTTACTTCGCGCATGACGGATTCGAGGCGGGCGGCGATTTCGTAGAGGCGCATATCGCCTGCGGTTTGTGAGAGATCGTGTGCGACCTTCTTGATGACGACGTTGCGCGGGTCGCTGATGGTGTAGACAGGATGGCCGAAGCCGATGATGACTTCCTTGGCGGCAACGCGGGCACGGATATCGGCTTCAGCTTCGTCGGGAGTCTTGTAGCGCTGCTGAATTTCGAGCGCGACCTCGTTGGCTCCGCCGTGCTTGGGGCCCTTGAGTGCGCCGATGCCGCCGGCGATCGCCGAGTAGAGATCGCTTCCCGTGCCGGCGATGACGCGGCAGGTGAAGGTGCTGGCATTGAACTCGTGCTCTGCATACAGAATCAAGGAGACCTGCATGGCCTGCACCCATTCGGCGCTGGCGGCCTTGCCGTGGAGCAGATGCAGGAAGTGGCCGGCGATAGAGTCGTCGTCCGTCTCGACGGTGATGCGCTTGCCGTTGGCGGCGTAGTGGTGCCAGTAGAGCAGCATGGAACCGAGCGAAGCCATGAGGCGGTCGGCGATGGGAAGGCCGGTGGCGGGCGCGTGCGTGAGGTTTTCGAGATGCGGTTCGGGTTCGAGCGTGGCGAGCACGCTGACGCCGACGCGCAGGACGTCCATGGGATGTGCGGTGGCGGGGATTTGTTCGAGGGCAATCTTTACGCCTTGCGGGATACCACGCAGGCTGCGGAGATGCTGCTTGTACTTGGTCAGTTCCGGGCGCGTGGGCAGCTTGCCGTAGAGAAGCAGGTAGGCGACTTCTTCAAACTCGCAGTGCGCGGCGAGGTCGAGAATGTCGTAACCGCGATAGTGAAGGTCGTTGCCGTTGCGGCCGACGGTACAGAGCGCGGTGTTGCCGGCTGGGACGCCGGAGAGAGCGACGGACTTTTTGGGTTTGAATCCCGATGCGGAAGGTGTAGCTTTTTCGGTCATGGTTGAACCTCGTTATGCGCTGGCGCTTATGGCTATGCCGGCGGCGCCGATTTGTTCTGCTTCGCCAATTTCTTTGCGATGTTTGTCTCGGCAACCTTGAGCACGTGCTGGATGTCGGCCAGCGTGGTGGTCCGGTCATTGTTGTAATTCATCAGCCGGTGCTCGTAATGGCGGTTGGCGGCGATGTCATCGATCACGAAACGGACTTCCTGCATGGCTGCCTCCCGATGCGCGCATTGGCCGGAGATTTCGTTGGTGGCGCGCTCGACAGCGCAATAGAGGCTGAAGGTAGTGGCGTCAGTCGGACACTTGCGGTTGTCGTTGCGGTTCCAGTGCGCAGGCGAATCGAGAATCTGTTCGGCACGCAGGAGAATCTTGATGTCGTCCGGCGAAACCGGCGGATGTGCGTTGGGGTCATCGGCCTGCGCGCGGGGAGTACCGGCAAGAAGCGCTGCTAGGGCGAAAGACAAAATCATTTCTTCGCCTCGCTCGATTCACGGGCGAAAAGTCGATCGAGCTTTTCTTCGTAGTAGTGATAGTCGAGATAGTCGTAAAGCTCGGCACGGGTCTGCATAGTGTCGAGCACGTTCTTCTGCGTGCCCTCGGCGCGAATGTGTTTGTAGATGTTAAGCGCGGCGGCGTTGGCGGCGCGGAAGGCAGAGAGCGGATAAAGCGCAAGGGCGACCCCGGCGGAGCGCAGCTCGTCGAGCGTGAAGAGCGGCGTTGAGCCGAACTCGGTGATGTTGGCGAGGATGGGAACACGGACGCGATCGGCGAAGGCGCGATACTGCGCGAGTTCGGTGACGGCCTCCGGGAAAATCATGTCGGCGCCGGCGGCGACGCAGGCTCCGGCGCGGGCGATGGCGGCCTCGAGGCCTTCGTTGGCGAGAGCGTCTGTGCGGGCCATGATGACGAAGGAGGAATCGGTGCGGGCATCGACGGCGGCCTTGATGCGGTCGACCATCTCTTCGCTGGGCACGATGGCTTTGCCGGGACGATGGCCGCAGCGCTTGGCAGCGACCTGGTCTTCAATGTGGCAGCCTGCTGCTCCGGCCTTGATGAGCGAACGGATGCTGCGCGCGATGTTGAAGGCTCCGCCGAAGCCGGTGTCGGCATCGACGAGCAGAGGCAGCGAAGTGACGTCGGTGATGCGGCGAACGTCAGTCAAAACATCGTCGATCGTTGAAATGCCGAGGTCGGGCATGCCGAGCGATCCGGCGGCGACGCCTCCACCGGAGAGATAAAGGGCGCGGTAGCCAGTGCGCTCTGCCATGCGCGCGTGATAAGCGTTGATGGCGCCGACGACTTGCAGCGGCTGCTCGGCGGCGACGGCGGCGCGGAGTTTCTGTCCGGGTGTGGTATCAGGAGAGCTCATGAACAAAGGGCCAAACCATGATGCTAACAGCTTGAGTTAGCGCAGGGCTACAGGCCTTAGGCCGCGTGGCTCTCGTAGATGAGCATGTCCATCTGGCCGAGGTTGGTCATGGCATCCTCTCCGGCGGTGCGGCCTTCGGGGCTGGCGAAGCTTGCTTGCAGCGTGGCGAGGTCGGCAAAGTGGAGCTCGGCGATGAAGTAGTAGGTCGATGGGCCCATCGGCGTCATGATGGGACCTTTGGTGACCTCAAACTTCTCGAGGTTGGGGATTTTGTGCACGAGCGAAATGTGGACTTCGGCGTAGTGCTTGTCGAAGGCGGCTGTGTCCGGCGGGGTTTTGTAGAGCACGAGGAGTTTGGCCATGGCGAATTCCTTTTTTGAGCTAAGGTTTGTGGGACAGTGATGCCGGACACATGCAGCGGCGAAAATCGGACTCAGAGGTTTGCGTGATGGAGCAGGTGTAGGCGGGCCAGATGAGTTTCATGGCTACTGCCTTGAGGTTGGCGGCGATGCCGGGACCGCCCACGAAGTAGAAGCGTTCATAGGATTCGCTGGGAGCTGTGGTGCCGGATTTGTCGGTGCTAAAGTCCGCGAGCAGTTTGGAAGCGGATGCGGCGGAGAAATCGGGCAAGTTATAGGTCGTAGAGTAGCGGTACTCTTGAGCCCATCTGGTGTCGATGCCGGTCTGGTTGCTGGCACTGATCACCTCGTAGTCGGCGAGCGTGGCGGATTTGGGGTCGACCTGGGCAACGGTGAATGCGGGGTTATTGCCGTTGACGGGCGTGATGGAGGGGACGAGCTTGCCGGGGACCTTGCCGAGTGCGGAGGTGTAGATGCGCATCTCGTCATTGTGGGTGTGGCCGAGAAGGACGAGGCGGATGACATCAGGAAAGTCGGTGATGGCGTCGGCGAACGCGGAGGAATCGAGAAACATCTCGGGAGGCTTGCCGCCGCATACATCGCTGCCACCGGTGAGAGTGGAGTAGGCGTCAACGCCGGGCGGGATGTGCGCCATGATCCAGACGTGTTCGTGGTGAACGCGCGCGGATTGGAGTTGGGTGCGCAGCCAGGCGATCTGTTCGGCTTCGGCGCGCGGATTCTTCGCGTTGCTGCAGGCGGTGTAGCGCTTCGACTCAAAGATGTCTTGCAGGACGATCAGGCGGGTGCTGTGGAAGGGCGTGGGGAGAACGGCGCTGTAGTCGCCTTCGTGCGGGAACTCGGCGAGCACGGCTTTGGTGTTGGGCTTGCCGACATCGGCGGCGAAGCTCTGCGCATCGGCCTGGAGGAACTTGCTGTCGATGTCTTCCTTGTAGTCGCCGCAGCCGGAGTCGTTGTTGCCGAGCGCGAAGTAGACGGGCGATTGCGGAAAGGTTTCGTGGAGCTGGAGCGCAACAAAGGCGACGGTTTTGGCGGCGAAGGCGGAGTAGTCGGCTTCCGTGGCTTTGGGAGCGAGCTGCTGGAAGCGGCAGTCGAATTTGTGGACGAGGAGATCGCCGGAGATGGTGACGAAGCTGGGATGTGGCTGCGCGGCCTGCTCCGCCTTGAGGCTGGACGCAAGCAGAGCGAAGGGCGTGTCGACGCCCTTCGCCTTGCAGGTTTTTTGCAGAGCGGTGAAGTCGGCGCCCTGCGTTGCAGTGTCGGGTGAGTTCAGGATGGCTTCCCACTGCGCGGCGGGGGAAGCGATGAGCTGGGAGACTTTGCCGGGATCGTGGAAGGGATCGAAGTGGATGTCCGACAGCATAACGACCGGAACGATCTGTGTATCCGCAACAGCGGCGTGCGCGGCGGCAAGGAGCAGGAGCGGGAGAAGGCGAAGGAGTTTCAGCGGAGCACCTCAAGTGGCGATGGGCAACAGTGTATCGCCGAGTGGTTAAAGCAATAATGAATGCGATGAAATACATTGCTTTTGACGAGTTGCGAGCGCGCGTGGAGCGCATGCTGCTGGCGCTGGGGCTGGCTCCGGAGCGGGCGGCGCTGAGCGCGCGGCTGACGGCGGAGACCGACCGCGACGGCGTGCGGACGCACGGGATTGCGCGGCTGCCCCGCTTCGCGCAGTGGGTGCGCGAAGGACGGATTGACCCTGCTGCGCATCCTGAGCGCGTGGCGGCGTTTGGGGCGATCGAGCGGTGGACGGGCCATCGCGGCCCGGGAAACCTGGCGGCGCATGCGGCGATGCAGCGGGCGATGGAGATCGCCGTCGAGCATGGGTTAGGCTGCGTGGCGCTGGCGGATACGTCGCACTGGATGCGCGCGGGGACATATGGCTGGCAAGCTGCTGAGGCGGGGTTCGCGGCGATGTGCTGGACGAATACATTGCCGAACCTGCCTCCGTGGGGCGCGAGCACACCGGCGCTGGGGAACAACCCGCTGGTGGTGGCGATTCCGCACAATGCGGCTGATGGAAGTGCTGCGCCGATTGTGCTGGATATGGCGATGAGCCAGTTCAGCTATGGGAGCCTGGCGAGCTATGCGGCGCGCGGAGTGGAACTGCCGGTCCCTGGCGGGTTCGATGCCGCAGGAAACATGACGCGTGATGCGAAGGCAATTGAGGAGTCACAGCGGGCGCTGCCGATCGGGTTCTGGAAGGGATCGGGATTGTCGATGGTGCTGGATGTGTTGGCCGCGATGCTGACTGGAGGTTTGGCGACGAGCCAGTTGCCGCGCGATCCGGCGAAGGAGGTTGGGCAGTCGCAGGTGTTCCTGGCGATTGCCCCGCAGTCGCTGGCGGCGATGGAAGAGTTAAGCGCGATTGCGCAGCGGGCGATTGATGCGGTGCATGCTGCGGAGCCTGTTGAGACGGGCAAGCCTGCAAGGTATCCCGGTGAAGCGACGCTGCGTGTGCGGGAAGAAAGTCTGCGGGTCGGCGTTGCGGTGGAGGATACGGCGTGGGAGATGTTTGTGGAGCTAGAGAAGTCGCTTGCAGTAAGCAGTAAGCAGTAAGCAGTAAGCAGTAAGCAGTAAGCGTGGCTAGCTATTGCCCTCAGCGGCTAAAGCCGAGGATCTTGTTGACGGTTAACGTCACGGCTGAAGCCGTGACCTACCGTTCATGTCTTCCATCAAGTTGATTGGTAAGTCCTACAGTGTGCGAGCCCACCCTTTGCGATGAAGCTGCAAAGGATGGGGCACCCGATTTTTCTGATCTGACAGCGATCAGCTACATGTTGGTGTGGCCGGAGCGCATCTCTTCGTTGAAGCTGGGCTTGATGAACGCAAGAGCTTCGTCAACTTCGGCGCGGTACTGGGGTTCGGCAGCGCGGAGGGTATCAGTTGCTGTTGCGCGGTCGCCGGTGAGGGTGATGAGGCCTTCCTGCTGCAGCTTGGCGGCGACAGAACCGAGTTCATCAGCGGTGCTGTTGAGGTACTGCGCGTCGCGCGGATCGGCGATCCAGACAGGAGCGCCGTTGCCGAGAATGTGCGAGAGCCAGAAAACCTTGGCGGCGAGATAGTCGTGGCGCTGCTGCTCGGTGGTGTCGTTGAAGCTGAAGCGCTTCTTCCAGACGGAGTAGTAGCGGGTGGTGACGGGGACTGGCTGGCGGTTGCCGGACTTGACCAGCTCGAGCTGGCCCTGGTCGAGGGTTTTGCGGACAGCGTTGTAGATGAAGCCCTCGGCGAAGGGCTGCTCGCGAGAGACAAGAGTTTCCGCGAAAGTTTGAGTGAGAGCGGCGGCGATCTTGGCGTGAAGGCCGGTGTTGCGGCCGTCTTCAAGGCGGATGTCGCCGTGGACGACGAAGGTGTCGGCGCCGGAGGTGGAGGCGTGGAAGGGCCACGCGAAGCTGCCGAAGCTGAGTGGCAGCCCGTGCAGCGTGAGATAGACGTCAGGGCGCGGGCCGCTAAGGCGCTCGGCGGCTTCAGTAAAAAACGTGGTGAACTCGGCGACGAAGCGGGGGTCGGCGGCGTCGAAGGCTTCGCTGAGCTCGAGGATGAGGGTTTTGGTGGGGTCGGCGGCGAGGGCGAGCGTGGCGCGAGTGGTGGGGACACCGGCGAAGTCGGTTCCGGGCTCGACAGACTGGAGTGTGAGTCCGGCGGAGCTTGCGGCGGAATCGAGGGCGGCGGCGGGCGCGGTGGTGGAGCTCATGAGGTGTGTCCTTTGAGGCAAGTGTGCAGGGTCTATTTTACTCGGGCGCGCAGGGATACCCCACTCCCCCTGCAAAAGGCTGCATCTTACGTAGAAGTAGGAGGGATGCGATGAAGAAACAGCAGGAAGACAAAATCGATGTGACGGCGCCGGCGGGGAGCAAGGATTCGCTGGGTGAAGAAAGCGTGCGGGATGGGCGGCCGGCGACGGATTCGAGCGTGGTCGAGGCGATTGATGAAGAGGGGACAGAGGTGGAAGGGAAGGAATAGTCAGGGCAAGGTGTAAAGCAACGGCAACAGCTTTGAACGCGAAGGGCGCGAAAGGGAAAGGAAAGTTTCGCGAAGGAGGGGGAGGCAACGTTCGCGAAGGTTGTTGGGGAAAGAAATTGCCCCATCCATGAGGGAGCAGGGATGGGGCAGGAGAGCGTTGCTGTTGTGAACGCGAAAGAGGTCTAGACGTTGGAGGTCAGCGTGGTGCTGATGCTCGTGAAGGCGTTGCCGATGGAGCCCGAAAGGGTCTTCATCGAAGCCACGGCTCCGAGACCAACGAGGGCCGCGACGAGCGCGTACTCGATCAGGTCCTGTCCGGACTCTTCCACCATCAGGTTGTTCATCAGCTGCTTGAAGTTTTTCATCACTATCTCCTATCTAGATTTTTTCTGGTCTGTGCCAGTTTCGTTTGGGGGCCTGGTTGCTGAATAGAAGATTAGGGTGGATGGGGCTGGGGAACAATGGCCAGTAGGAGTGAGCGCAACGAGCTATTGGTGGAAGAGTTGGACGGGGAAGCTGTAGAGGAATGCTACGAAGGTCACCGGGGGTAACCGCACAGGGGTCAGGGGCCGGGTATTAGGGCCCAGGCGAAAGCGAAAGCAAAAGCCTTGACGCAATGTTCGCAATGTTGAAGAAGAACGCATCTTACAAATGCCCGTGAAGTACGGAGATGTGAGCGGGCCACGTCGAAAGAGATACGAGGAAAAATGTCACTGAGCCATGTGCAGGAACATATTGAGCTGATCGCTAAACACGAGATGGAATTCCTGGCGCAGCGTACACGGACGGAGCGGTTTGCCGATAGCGTGGCGGCGTTCATTGGCAGCCTGCAGTTTGTGTGCGCCAACCTGGTGGTGTTTGCAATTTGGATATTGATGAACACGGTGCTGCCGGTGCGGCACTTCGATCCGCGGCCGTTTGCGCTGCTGCAAACGTGCGTGGCGATGGAAGCCATCTTCGTGGCGAGCTTTATTTTGATACGGCAGGGAAGGCTGGGGCGGCGGTCCGATGAGCGCGACCATCTGATGCTTCAGATCCTGCTGCTGACGGAAAAAGAAGTGACCGCAGTGTTGGGTATGGACCGCAAGATTGCCGAGCAGATGGGGCTGGGGCGCGAAGCCAACAAGGAAGCAGTGCGCGAGCTCAGCAAGGACACGTCGATCGATGCGATGGCGCAGACGATCAAGGAAAACATTACGGACGAGGCGAAACAGACGGTGGAGAGTAGTGAGTAGATAGTAAAAGCAGATTCCCTTCGGGAATGACAA
>Ga0206875_1044_pt1 | contig 30951 bp, 27 predicted proteins | sample Alteio_BWOrgCont_9_FD_152616 | JGI IMG/M metagenome (GOLD analysis project Ga0206875, IMG submission 152616) | Enriched cells from forest soil in Barre Woods Harvard Forest LTER site, Petersham, Massachusetts, United States -... | ecosystem: Environmental > Terrestrial > Soil > Temperate forest > O... | reverse complement strand
CCGGTACAATTGCACGGGCACTACATTACGTTGTTCTGGTCGGCCGAAACAGTATTGCTCTTATGGTTATCGCAAAAATCGGGCATAAAATTAATGAAACTGGTATCGGTTATTGTAATGGCACTTGCACTTATAAGTTTAAGTATGGACTGGTACCAGGTTTATTACAACCAGGTTTTAATGACAGGCAATGGTTATACTACCCTTGCAATTATAATTAACAAAGGCTTCCTTACCGGTATAGTATCGGTTATATCTCTGTATCTAAGCAGCCTGTTTTCAAAACGTGAGGGTGAGAATTCATTTTACAAATGGTTCGACATGGGTATATACAGGGCAATACTGAGCATTGGCGCTATCCTGGTATTATACCTTACCGTTTTCTTCGAACTGAATTACCAGTTACATGAAAGATTAGGTTTTGAACCCGCAGGAGAAATGATTATTGGTTTCTATAACATGCTATTCCTTATTGCGCTTAGTATATATAGCATACGGAAGAACAATGAAATTCTATCGAATATCGTAATCATCTTAAGCGCTTTGGTGTTGCTTATATATATAAGCTATTACAACGAACAGATAGTGGCTGTGCGAAATGATTTTTTATACAGCACGCATGCCACTTTAGGCATGTACCTCTTCCATTATCTCGTTGCTTTATCGGCAGTTGGTTTGCTTATAACACTATTTAAACAGGTAAAAAAAATAAACACATTAGATTCTGAAATAGGAATAGGGCTATTATGGTTTACCGCCTTCATTGGTGTTTTTATTGCCAGTGCCGAGCTTACGCACCTGATGGTAATGGGCGGTTATAGTGCCGATATCTCATCATTATCCGATAGCCTTACAAGAGCCACTAAAATTGGCTTCCCCGTATTGTGGGGTATTTGTTCGTTTATGTTAATGATAATGGGTATGCGTCTAAAAATGCGGCACCTTCGCATCATCTCTCTCAGTTTGTTTTTTATTACATTAGTTAAACTCTTTGTATTTGATATACGTGATGTTTCGGAAGGTGGAAAAATAATTGCCTTTATTTCTCTCGGCGTTATTCTGCTTATTGTTTCATTTATGTACCAAAAGCTGAAAGTGCTCATACTTGCTGATGAGGGCAAGAAACAAAAAACTGCTAAAGATGAATAGGAGAATCATTTTGTTTTTCTGTTTTTGCTTTTCTGTTGCCGCACAGGCCCAAAGTTATAAGTGGCAGGCAAAGCTCGACAGCATTGCTGGTGATGGCTTTTATAAGATTCAGCTTACACCCGCTATTACTTCAAAAACACAATCGTCCTTTAGCGATTTACGCATATATGATGCGCAGAATAAAGAGGTGCCTTATATTTTGCAGGTAGAGAAACCCACTACATATGCAGAACTGTTTAAAGAGTATAAAATAAGCAGCCTTGAAAAAGAAAAAAAACTAACCAGGCTGATACTCGAAAACCCGGAGGAGAAGAAAATTGATAACATACAATTGGTAATTAAAAATGCCGATGTAACCAAGTCGTTAAGGCTTAGCGGAAGTGACGACAAGAAACAATGGTATATTATAAAAGATAACTATATTATATCAGATGCCTTTAGCCACAGCGAAACCTCTACTATTAAAATAGTCGATTTCCCTTTGAGCGATTACCGCTATTTTAAAATAGAAATATCTGACTCAGCCAGCCCTGCCATAAACATTTTAAAGGCCGGTTACTACGATACTTATACGGAAGATGCCAAATACACAAAATTAATTACGCCTAAAGTAAGCCAGGTTGATAGCGCTGAAACGAAAGAAACATATGTTAGGATAACATTTGATGAGTTACACGCGGTAGATAAATTTGTTATTCAAGCTGAGGGCCCACATTATTATTATCGCAATTGCTTTATAGGAAGAATAGAAAAAGAATACTCCAAGAACGGAAAATCAAAAAGATATTTCTACCCGGATAAACAATTCACGCTTTCATCAAACAGTAGCAATATAGTTTTTGGCGAAAAAAACATGAACTATGGTGAACTCTATTTACAGATAAAAAATGAAGATAATCCTCCACTTAAAATTACTGATGTTGAAGCTTATCAAATCACCCACACTATTATTGCATATCTTGAGAAAGGTAAACAATACAAATTCGTTTTTGGGAATGATAAAGCCGCTGCGCCAAGCTATGACCTTGCAAACTTTAAGGATAGTATTTCTTCGGTTAAAGTCTTGTCAATAGGTAATATTAGCCCTATAGACCTGACACCCCCTAAGGAAGAAGCAAAAGCAAGCAATTCTATTTTCGCTAATAAGATTTTTATGTGGAGTGCCTTGCTTATTGTATTGCTGATATTGGGAGCCATGTCGTTAAAGATGATAAAGGAGATAGGGAAGAAATAATTTCTAATCCTTATCATCATTATTAAACTCCTCAGCCTGCTTGCGAATAAACTCAAGCATTTTCTTTTCTCCTTCCGGTAGCTTATAGTTTTTCTCCTGTTCTGCAATAAATGCTTTCAACCTGTTTTTAGCTTCCAGTTTATCATTTGGGTCATCCATCATATCGAAGCCAAAGCCACCGGTAAGTGTTAAAGCGAGACAATTCATGGTATCGCCACTGTTATATAAATAATCTGTAAATGATTTGAAGCAGTGATAGAACAAATTCGTGTCGGCAAGATGATCGAATACATCATCAGTACCGGACTCAATGCTGTTCCAGCAAATGCTGTCGAGGCAAACCAGGTAATCGGTATTGTGGGTTTTCATAAACCTGCCCTTGAGCGAGTCTAACAATTGTGTAATGCACGAACCCTCATGGTCATCGTTGGCAACCTTATGCGCCGAATCGAGAATAACTTTTAAAGAGCCAGGAACATTATGCAGCAAGCGGCAGGTTATAGATTGCGTATATCCATTAACCGTAAATAAGAGAATTACTATAGACAGAATCAGTCTCTTCACTCTACAATAAACTTACCACTTACAATTGAGGTACTCCCTGGTGAAATAATTCTATAAAAATACATTCCTGGTGGTTGCTTACCTATGTCAATTCTAATTTCTCCATTAACCTCACCACTTGCCCTAATATTTACTTTCTCTCCCACCATATTGTATATTTCTACTCTGCCATCTATCTCTTTAGATGTAATTGTAAAAACGCCATTATTAGGATTAGGAAAAATTCCAACCCTAGTCAAATTATGAGATATATCATCCATGCCTGTTATAATACTGCAAGACTCCCACCTTAATGTATAACAAGGCCCATATACATCCAAAACAGTATCAGGTCCACAGAACACGGTGCCAAGTCCCATCAGCCCACCAAGGTATATATATTGGCCGGTCGGGTCAGAACTTGCAGTTACCCATTCATTCTCGACATCACTCGGACGTGCATTGGAAACTGATGATGCACATAACACATTACCTGCGGTATCAAATTGTAAAATAGCAGTCGGATTGTTAGATGTGTAAAGGGAATAACTCCCGAATTTCAATGTATCGTATCCATATGAAGCATCCATATAAATATGATCCATTGTATCTGCTGAGAGGGAAAAACCAATCCAATTAAGCCCATTATGTTGCGTCTGGGCCCACACTACGTTCCCTTTTGAATCATACTTAGCGAAATAAATACTGTAAAAAGTATAATTATTGGACTTCGGTGCAGTCAATGTAAAGGAGCCGAATGAAATTGTATCCCGATACGATCCGGTGATATATGCATTACCTTCATTATCGACTACAACAGATGAAGCATAACCCTGATTGGATACATCTGGGGTAACTGATTGCCGGGCCCATAAAACATTTCCTAACGAATCATACTTTACCAGGTAAACATCTCCGGGAGCGTTTTGCGTATTCAATGTATCCTTGCCAAAAGAAATAAGCTGCCTAAAATCACCTGTTTCATAAACATTACCAAATTTATCTGCTGCAACACAATATGAAATATCATTACTGGTTGAAGATACTACAGCGGATTTTGCCCAAATAGCATTCCCATTTTTATCATATTTTGCTGCATATGGCACTGAGTTTGCGGATGGACTTAAAGTGACTGAACCAAAAGTTACAGTACCACTAACGTTGCCGGTTATATATGAATTCCCTTTGCTGTCGGTTGTTACAAACCTTGCACTAGCGTTCCCATTTTGGCTATACTCTGCCCAGGTTACATTTCCTGATGAGTCGCACTTTTGTAAAACAGACAAGTTGTGAGTAGTAGAGTCTCCGGCAAGAAAAACATTCCCATCTAAATCGCATGCAACGGACTGGCACTGGAATGAGCCTTCATTTTTAGCCCATATTATATTCCCGTTCTTATTATATTTTGCAAGGTATGCACCAATGCGCTTCACAGTATCAAGCCCAAATATCAAATTACCTCCTCCATAATATCCTCCTCTGTATGCGTTACCAAAACAATCTGCCGCAACAGGAGAAACTGAAGGGTCCAGCGTTGTTGAGTTTTTACATTCACCAGCCTCTCCCCATAACCAGGTTTGTGCAAAGGAATGAAAGGAAAAAAGACATATAAGAGCAACTAGTAATATACACTTTTTCATAAATGTGGATTTATAAACAAATATAGAAAAACCCCGAAGCAATTCCTATAATGCAGATACCTACCTAATCAGCTGCACAAAGCCATGCGTATCGAAATTATGCGAGCCGCAGGTTGCTTTTATAATGTAGTAATACACGCCATCGCTTTCTTCAGGTCCGGTATTATTCAGTTTACCGTTCCAAGGGTCAGCAGAGTTTGATGATTTGAACACTTCCTTGCCCCAACGGTCGAATATTTCTACTGTATACGTAGCCATATTAGAAGCATCAATCACAAAGAAATCATCTTTATTATCTCCATTAGGTGTAAACACGTTAGGTACGGCAAAAGCTGAATCGCAGTTTTCTTTTACAATTATGATCAGCGAATCTCTGTTATGGCAACCGCTGTCGCTGCTGAGCATTACATAATATGTTGTAGTAACCGATGGCGTTGCAATTGGGTTAGCACAAGTATTGCAGCTAAGTCCTGCAGTAGGGCTCCATATATACGATGTACCACCTGATACAGATAAGTTTACACTCTGGCCCGGAGTAATGGTTGCACCGCAACAAACAACAGGTGCCGGTGCGGGGTTAATATTTACAACGTGTATCACAGTATCGGCACAACCACCTTTTTGCTTAACAAGAACAGTGTATGAAGTTTTGGTAAGCGGGGCAACATTAATACTTGTTGTAACTGCACCTGTACTCCACAAATATGATGTTCCGCCCGAAGCAGTTAAGGTAATATTATCGCCCGGGCATATATAATGCTGTTTTACTGTAGTGCTTGTATTTACTGTATACAGCATTATAGAATCTTTAGCTGTACATCCGCCGGCAGTGGTTACCGTTACAGTATATAAAATATTGCCATTAACCTGCACCATAGTGCTGGCACATGCATCGCAAACGAGCCCGCCAAACGGGAACCAGCTCCAGGTAACCACACCACCGGTACTTGTTGTACTCAGCAATGTACTATCGCCGGAACAAACAGTATCACTCGATGCTTTTATAGAAACTGTTGCCAAAGGCGGCAATACCGGTACACTGATACTCGCCGTATCTCCGCCCGGGCAAGGGGTGCCTGCACCTGTAACTGTATATGTTGTAGGTACTGTTGGTGTTGCAATAGTTGTTGCACAGGTAGAACAACTTAAACCTGTTGAAGGCGACCATTTATAGGAAGTAGAACCCGATGCAATTAAATATGATTTACCGGCACACACATCTGCCGAGTCCCGCACTGTAACTTTTGGGTTGACGATAATAGTTATTGTATCTTGTGCAAAGCAGCCGACAGAATCGAAACCATCGAGGAAATATGTGGTTGTGACAGTAGGTGTAGCTATTGTATTTTGGCAAATGAAACAGGTAAGATTTGTAGCAGGTATCCATTCGTATGTCGTAATGCCTTTGCCACTACCCTTAAGCGAAACACTGTCTCCGGCGCAAATAGTAGTTTTTGATGCCGTTATGGAAACCGTTGGCGGAATGGAAGGAACAACAACAACAACAGCACTATCGGCATTAGGGCAAGAAGCGGTTGCGCTTTTACCATAAACTGTATAGGTTGTTGTAACGGTTGGTGTAGCCGTAGGGAAAGCACAATTGGTACAACTTAGGCCCGTTGCAGGCTTCCATGTATAACCTGTTGTATCGCCGCCCGAAGCATCTAAAAAGGTAGGCCCGCCGCAGAAACTTGGGAACGCGGTAACATTAATACCACCCACTGTAATAGTTACAGAAGCAAATGCACTACAACCACCGGAGTCGAATCCAAAAACTTCGTAAAAAGTTGTTCCTGTCGGGTGAGCGTAAGTAACGGCACAGGTAGAACAGCTAAGCCCCGTTGAAGGGAACCAGTTATAACCATTAATTCCGTGCCCAACGGCAGTAAGCTGAACACTGTCTCCGGCGCAAATAGTATCCTTATTTGCAGTTAATGTAATTGAGGGAACCGATATGCCCGGTACAGTAACGGTAGCACTGTCGGAACAACCATGTGAGTAACCAACCAGGGTATAGGTTACAGCAACCGAATCGGTGGCAACTGTAAAATTGCCTGTAGTACTGCTAAGTCCTGTTGCAGGTTCCCAAACATAACTTGATGCACCAAAACCTTCAAGGAAGGTTCCGAAACAACCATCGGGAATTACAGTTATAGACACGGTTGGCGGAGGGCTGAATACTATTTCAGCAGAATCTTTACCAATACAACCCAATGTATCAATACCCACTACAGTGTACCATGTGTTGACAGTTGGCGTGGCAATTGTATTAGCGCATGCCGTGCAGCTAAGTCCGCTACCCGGAGACCATGTATATGTTTTTGCACCTGATGCACTAAGAGAAACGGAAGCTCCGTTACATACACTATCAACCGGAGGAAATATAGAAACGTATGGAGGAGTCGGAGCCACCAATGTGGTAGATGTGGTATAACGGCAACCATTACTATCGGTAACAATACAATTATAAATACCGGGTACCAGTCCTGTGTCTTTTATTGTAGTTTCTCCGTTGCTCCAGCTGAAAGAATAAGGTGATGTTCCGCCGGTAGGGTTAACGGTAAGGCTTCCCTTAGGCTTGTAGCAGCTTGGGTTCGAATCGGTAATAGATGCGCCATATCCCGACTTACCCGAAATATTTACAATAGCTGTATCATTCAAAGGAGGGCATGAACCATCGTTAACAGTTACTGTGTAAATACCGGGGCAAAGGCCTGTATCGGTTTGGGTTGTTTCTCCGTTGCTCCACTGATACGTGAAAGGAGGCACACCGCAACCGGGGTTGGCAGTGGCTTTACCGTTACACGATGAACAGGTGGTAGGATAAACAATAGTAGTAACAATGTTTTTGCTGCCCGGTGCAACCATAGCAGTAACAAAACCCATACCGCAGGCAAGCAAGGTATTGTTCGGGCCAAGCTGAACATCGAATACAACACCCGGCAGAGAGATTGTAGATACCAGGCTTAAGCTCGAATTAAATACTTCAATGCTATTATTATTTCCTACATAAATATTATCGCAGGCATCCACATCAAGTCCGCCCCATGCAAACGGGGTAGTTGAAACACCCACTTTGGCAACCAGCAACCCGGTGCTTTTCTTAAATCTTTTCAGTGTATCGCCATTGTACAGGTACACCCAGTTAGGGCTGGCAGCAGCGCCATTCATACCATTGGCATTATCCCAACCCTGGTTACCGGCATAGGTTATGCTACCCACCTCGTTGAAACCAAAGCCATTACCCACCATATATGTTGTAGGGCTTAGTGATGGTAATGGCATTTTTACAAGTTTGTTCGCAAATAAACTATCGGTAACATTTTTGGCAGATGCCATATAACAGGTATTAGTATACTTATCAATGGTTAAAAGAGTAATATCGTGAAACGCCTCAGCTACGCCTGCAATATTTACAGGAGTAAGTGTAGTTAAGTTAGTATCGAGTGTTGCAGCCTGGTAAGGGTTTGAAGTTCCGCCTGCACCAATAACAATCTGGTGGTTACATTCGTCAAACGATGCCCTCCAGAACTCATCGACGGTAGTACCGCCTGTAAATGTTTTCAATAATGAGCCGGCACTGTTAACCTTCAGGGCTATGCCCGAGCCATATCCTTGTAAAACATAAGTGGTTCCCGAGTTTTTATCGGTACAAATATCGCCATAGCTGTCGGGCGTTGTACCACTAATAGAAGATGCATTGAACACCCATTGCTTGGCGCCTGTATTGTTTATTTTAACCAATTGTGTGGTGGCGCTGCTCACCAAACCGCCATATGCATATACGTTTCCGTACTTATCGTAATCAAGGTCGAAGGCACCATTAATACCTGCAAAAGTGGTGCTGCTTGTCCATGGGTCAATTACAACCACCTTACTTTTATCGTAGTTAGGGGCCACCACAAAGGTCTCCTCTACCCCATTCAGTTCATATTTGCTAAGCATACCTGCATTGCTGGCCTGGTAATACGTAACAGGAGCATGATCGGTAAAACTGCCCATATCGCTGCTTATAACAACATTGCCCGCTGCATCTTTACTTATACTTTTTGCACCATCGTATGATAACCTGATCTTGGAAATATCGGCGCCGGGATGCACAATGAGTGAGTACTTAATACCTTCTTTTTTATCAGGGAACACATACTCGGCATCGATACCGGGGTAGATATTGCTGTAAACTATTTTTTTGTAAACGCTGGTGTTAATGCTGCTGTTAGGGCCCGAAGGGTATGCATAAAAATACGATTGCTTATCGACAGCGCTAACACTTATATTTTTTGCAGCGCCTACCCACGTAGCAGATAAGTAGTGGATAGTTGGTGCTTTGTCCTTAACTGTGTCAAGTTCTTCTGTAATTGGGGTTCCCGCATGAGCAGTTTTTTCGGTATAGCTGTATACAACACCCTTATTGGTAAAGTAAGCCTGTACCTTGCCTATATCGGCTTTAAATAAAACAACCTGGTTATTGGGTAGTGCGCCATTAAACTGGCCGCGGTTTTCTATAAATACGTTATTGTCAAACGGATTGGTTTTCCACTTTACAGGATATGCCTTTTTCTGGGCAGTTAATGCAAGAGAAAAAAATTGTACAACAAGAATTAAACATATAGACTTTTTCATTAAGATGGAGATGTTTTAACAAATGTATAACAAATTCCACAGTTTACTCATGAAAAGGGCGAAATTTAACATGGTCCCTTAGAGGGACACTGTAATGGCACGTGATGTTTCATTTAATTAGGAATTGTAACCCATACGTGAGGTGGTAAGCGAATAGTCGGGTAATTGACACATAGATGCAAAGAACTGTGCACAATAAAACAAACACCGGGTAGCCACGCTTCGCTCGCAATGACGGGAATAAACCCTTCAGAAATAGGATAATGCTTGCCATGTTGCTTCAGGCACAGGATAAATTCGGCCTATTTTAGTATTTTTAAATTCATGAAAAACAGATATTATTACCTGTTTATTTTATTCCTGGTTGGCGTTACCACTATCAGTAAAGCACAAGACAGCCAATGTATGACGGCTTGCTGGCGCGATACATTGCTGCACGACACATCGGTACATCCTATCTGGTCGCCCGATAGTTCGAAGTTCCTGATCAATAAGCAAGATACCGCCGGAGTATACCAGATTTATTTGGGATATAAAGGCAGCACTAAGCCACTTATATGCATATCGTATAAAGATACTACCGGTAACTGCTGCGGAATTTTAAGGCGCTGGCACCAGCGCAACAAGCTGCAGGTGCACTGGCACCCGTCGGGCAAGTGGGTTATTTGCGTGGTTGAAAGAGAGTGGTACAACGAACTTACCTACACGCCATACTCATTGCTGTTAACATTTTTAGAGTGCGGCTGGAAAACAGATATGTGGGCATGTACGCCTACCGGAGACCATTGGTACCAGTTAGAACCTACCATTTCGGCACAGGGCAATGGCGTGGTTGGCCCCGTGTTTACACCCGATGGTAAAAGGGCAGCATGGGCGCAGGAACAGGATAGCAGCAAAACAACCGATGTATTTGGTTTGTGGTATATGATGCGGTCGGACTTTGTAGATACAGGAGCAACAGGGCCGGCATTTATAAAAACCACCAACATTAACCCGCCCGGATCGCGATGGATAGAGCCCGGCAACTTTTCGCCCGATGGCAAATACCTCATGATATCGTCGGATATTGGGATGACAAACGCACAGGGCCAGGACCAGTTTGTGCTGAATATAAATACTCTGCATACTTTTAATCTTACCAACAGCCCAAAAATTTGGGATGAACATGGTTTCTTTTCTCCCGATGGACACAAAATAATTTTTATGAGTTCGTATCCATACAAGAGCGATACCAATTCGAACAAAACCACAAGCATAAAAACAGAGTTTATGCTGATAGATGCTGTTTACCCTGATTCGGTTATGACGCTTAACCCCTGCGATTCGGTATATTACCCGGGGCTTGAACAGTTAACACACTTTTGTGTACCCGGCTACCCTGAGTATGCTAAACCTACAAATGGCATTGCAGCCGCCGGCTTTTGGAGCCACGATGGATCAAAGTTCTATGGGCAAGACCTTATCAGCGGATACCTGTATGATAACTGGATTGTTGTATTTAATGGCAGTTGCGGAAATGCAGTAACAGGTATAAACGAAGTACAACAAACGGCCTCTGACATTACCGTTTACCCTAACCCTGTGGGCGGGCAAACGCTTAATGTGAAATTTAAAAATGTGCAGGAAGGCAAAGCTTCTATTAAAATAGTAGATGTTACGGGCAGAGAAGTTATTCCTCAATTTACAACTGACCATTCAACATTTACAATTGATACCGGTAATTTGACGCCCGGCATTTACTTTGTGCAGGTTATAATGCCGCAGGGTAGTAATGTGGTTAAGTTTATAAAGCAGTAAATTTTGTTTTAGTAATTATAATTTCAGCATTAGGGTTATTGGGCACTGTTCTTTACATCTATGTGTCAATCTCCTATTATCAAACCACTTCACCTCACGTATGGGTATCAATACCTAATTACTCGCTGATTATCTTATTTATTATTATTATGCGCTTGATTGCTTCGCAATTGCCAATTATTAATTGCTAATTATTATCACGCACTCTCCCCCGGTATCTTCTCACGCTCGCAGATATCAATATCGAACCTTCTCTTTTCCAAATGATCGCCTACATCTTCTTTTATTTTACGCAGTTCGCGCGCCGTTATTATGCGGTAATGAAGCTTAAAAAATATGGGCTCGGTTCCCGGTTCCTGAATATCGTGTACACAAAATTTATAGGTGTATTTGGGCTGAGGCCTGAACATGAGGTCAAGGAAGAATGCGGGGCCCATTTTAGTTTCAGCACGCCTGAAATTAAACATCCAGCTTTTCATTCTTCTGTCGCCCAGCATCTCTCTTATGTTCAGTATTATATTAACGCGGTCGTTCTCGACCGGAAAAAACACATCGCGCAAAAAAATGTAATTCCCATACGTAAAATTTGGGGGTATAACCATATCATAAAAATCGCCTGTGGCAACTTTTAAAGCACAAAATTTGGCAGGGTTCTGCTTCTCCCAGGTGCGTATATCTACCTGGTCATCGTATACATATTTTATCATAATACTCCTGTAAGTATGTTGTATTACAAATGTATGCACAAGCGGCGTAAGTGCTTGCTAGGATATTTAGCAATGGCATATAAAAATGTAATCTCAGCATTAGCTTATATTGGGCACAGTACTTTGCATCTATGTGTCAACGATCTATTATCAAATCCTTATCACCTCACGTGCCGTTGCTTTGTGCAGTTTGCGTTAGGGATAGCAGCAGAAAGCCCACAGTCCCGAGGGCTCGGGACGAGGACTTGCAGCGGATAGCCCGCCCCAAAGGGGAACGCCCAAATTAGAACAGATGAAGAACTTGCTCCACTCCCAATAATGCTCTACACAACCCTCAACAACCACAGTATTAAAAGTATAAGCGCAATAAGCAACAACAGGTTAATAAGCCCGCCGAGGCCAAAGCCGCCCGCTAAAATGCCTATGAGCCACAGTATTAATATTATTACAATTACCAGCCACAACAGGCTCAATGCACGTGCTCCTGAATCATCGCTTACGCTTGCCGGTGCCTCATCTAAAACAGGCTTGTTAGGAATAATAACACTTTCAAGCGCATTGGTTTTTTGATTTGATTCATTCATTGCACTTTTTTGAACCCTTATTTTAGCCTGCATTCTTTTATTACTTTGTTGAATAACATTAGCAGTTGTTTTAATTGGTTCGACAGTTATAGTATTTGTAGCGGGCACTTGTTCGGGGGTTGAAGGTATGCTTACCTTAGGCTGAGAAGTTTTTTCTTCTCTTGCAGCTGTTATAGTTCCTGCCTGGGTGCCCTTGCTGTAATCAACATAGTAACCACCCGTATAATGGCGCTTGGTTATTGAAAGGTTCGACATGCAGGAAGAAAATAATATGGCTGCTATGGTGCATAATGCACCGTACGTAATTAACTTTTTCATGGCTTTTAGTTTTTATTGGTTATCATTTCTTGGTTGTTACTATGGATAGCTTAACTTTTACATCGTTACCCATTATTGAAACCTTTCCGCCCAGATCAAAGTCGAGGCGGTTTAAGGTAAACTCGCTTGTAAATACACCTTTATTTCCTGTTGCATCGAACGAAAACGGAATACTGACATGCTTTGGAAACCCTTTTATCATAAACTTACCGTTTGCCTCATAGTCGGCTCCATGGGCAGTTATACTGTCGGTAGTAAAGGTGATCTTCGGAAAATCTTTTTCGTTAAAAAATTTGGGTGCCATTAAATCCGCATCGCGTTTTTCTATACCCGTACTTATAGAACTTACATCTACCGAGCCCGAAAACCCGCTCCCTTTAAGGTTCTTTTTATCGAAGATTATAGTGCCTTTAAGGCGATGTAACGAACCATCAACATTCAGTCCCATATTTTTAATGGTAAATTCCACCTTCGATTCGGCAGTATCAATCACCCACACTTGTGCTTTTTTTGCCGATAGCTTTGCCGGTGCAATAACCGAATCGAAACGCTGTATAGCGCTGTCCAATTTCTTTTCTTTATTGTTACTGCACGAAAAACAAACAGTTACTATAAGCAACAATAACATATTTCTATAACGGGTATGCTTCATGGGTTCACAAACTTATTTCTTGGGCATATTACGCAATAGCATTATCATCAGTAATGCTTTCGGTTTTCATCTTTCCATTATGTCTCAAAACATCTTTTGCCCTGTGCGTCATTTTATCCTGAAATTCTTCAATGCGCTCTTTAAACTCATCAAATTTTTCCGATAATTCATCTATATATTCATCTTTTTTTCTGCCCAGTTTTGCACGGGTTCTTTCGCCTTTATCGGGAGCAAACAAAACTCCCAATACTACACCGGTTGCTACTCCTGCCAAGGTTGCTATTAAAACGCTTTTAGTGCTCATAATTATTGTTTTTTTAGGGTTATTTATAATTTTCTTACTTCACATTTCGTACCGTAAAACTACTATGGCTTACATAGTTCCCTATTAATTATTCGTTGAAGTAGAAATATAAACAGGTGGAATTTCAAAAATTACAGATAAAGAAAATTCCATCCGGGAAAACGCCGGGAAAATTTAAGTCAGGCAATTTCAGCGCTTAACATCATAAACATATCATTCACCGAAAAAGAAGCCGCAAACAGATTCGCGTGAAATAGCTTTATGATATAAAAACAAAAGTTTGAAACGACTCATACCTATAGATATAGAAACTAACCTGAACAGGATACCACTGTTGAGTGGTTTTTTTAACGCGGTTTCTAAATTAACCCTGTTTGTTTTGCGCTTTTTTAAAGAAGCGCTTAAGCCACCGTACGAGTTCAGTGAGTTGGCAAAACAATCGTACCAGGTAGGTAACCGGTCATTTGCACTTATAGCTATTACTGCATTTATCATGGGGCTTGTGTTAACCATACAGTCGAGGCCGGTGTTGGCAGAGTTTGGTGCCACATCGTGGCTGCCATCTATGGTAGCAGTTTCAATAGTACGGGAAATAGGGCCCGTAATAACAGCCGTTATTTTTGCAGGCAAGGTAGGCTCAGGCATAGGGGCCGAGCTGGCATCTATGAAAGTTACCGAACAGATAGATGCAATGGAAGTATCGGGTATTAACCCTTTTAAATATGTTGTAGTCACCAGGGTTATTGCTACCACGCTTATGCTGCCCGTGCTGGTTGCTTTTGCCGATGCCGTTGCATTGTATGGTTCATATTTTGGCGCTAACCTGAAAGAAGTGGTAAGCTTCCACCTCTTTTTTTCAGAGGTATTTGGCAAGCTCGATTTCTCCGATGTTTTTCCGGCATTCATTAAAACTTTTTTCTTCGGCTTTTCTATTGGTATTATCAGTTGCTATACCGGCTATAATGCAGGCAACGGAACCGAAGGCGTGGGCAAAGCCGCAAACGCTGCCGTTGTATTCGGGTCGCTGTTGGTTTTCCTGGTCGATATGATAGCCGTGCAGATAACAAGTTTATTTACATAAGCCAATATGGAAGATATTGTAGTAAAAATAGAACACTTAAAAAAATCGTTCGGTAACAATCATGTGCTGGCCGATATAAACCTGCAGGTAAAAAAAGGAGAGAACCTTGCTATACTTGGCAAATCGGGTACCGGTAAATCGGTACTTATAAAATGCCTGGTGGGTTTGCTAAATGCTGACGAGGGAGAAATAAGCATATTCGGCAAAAGCCTGGCCGATATTGATGAGAACGGCCTGAATGAAGTACGGAAAAAGATAGGTTTTGTTTTTCAAAGCGCTGCTTTATACGATTCACTGTCGGTACGCGAGAACCTGGAGTTTCCGCTCAGGGCCCAACCCGCAAAACCACAGCACGAAGTAGATGCACTGGTAGAAGAAGTATTACAGAATGTAGACCTTAAAGATGCCATTGATAAAATGCCTTCGGAGCTTTCGGGCGGTATGAGAAAAAGGATCGGGCTGGCACGCTCATTAATACTAAGGCCCGATATTATGCTGTACGATGAGCCCACCACCGGCCTCGACCCTATTACAAGCAAAGAAATAAGCAAGCTGATACTCGATATGCAGCATAAGTACAAAACAACATCGGTTATTATTACACACGATATAGAATGTGCCCATATTACCGCCAACCGCCTGGCAATAATAGACAAGGGCCTGTGTGTTGCCGAAGGCACCTTTGACGAAATGATAAAATCGGAAGACAAATTTGTGAAAGCATTTTTTAAATGAATTTAACATTATAGCCATGAAAAAAGAAACAGGGAATAAAATAGGGCTGGGAATATTTGTTTCGGTTGGCCTTGCATTATTTATTGTAGGAATATATTTTATAGGCCAGCGCCAGCAATTGTTCCGCAACACGTTTCAGCTAAGCGCCATATTTAAAGATGTAAGCGGCCTGCAGCCCGGTAACAATGTGCGGTTTTCGGGCATTAATGTGGGCGTAGTAAGCAACATTACTCAAATTACCGATACTTCGGTAAGGGTTGATATGCAAATTGATGAACATACACGCAGGTTCATTAAAAAAGATGCACGCGCCAATATAGGCTCCGACGGACTCATGGGCAACAAGCTGGTTGTAATTGCACCCGGCACCGACAACCAAAGCATTGTTAAGGACAACGATTTCATTGCGACAGTAAGCCCTATTAATATGGATGATGTAATAGCCAAATTAAAAACCATGGGCGATAACGCATCGAACATTACGAGCGATTTAGCTGTAATAACAAAAAACATACGTAATGGCAAAGGCACCGTAGGCATGCTTTTTACCGATACCGTTTTTGCCAGAAACCTTGGAGTAACAGTAGTAAATGTAAAGCAGGGCGCGCAGGGCTTTAACCGGAACATGAACGCTGCCAGCAAAAGTTTTTTGTTACGGGGCCTGCTGAAAAAGAAAGATAAGGACGATAAAAAGGACGAAAAGAAAGATGAGAAGAAAACTAATAATTAAATATAGCTTCAGTAAACTAATTAAACAGAAGTTTAGCGCGTATGGCTGGTTTTTACCGATAGGAAATAACGGTTAACCGTTATTTTTAATTTATCTAAAGAAAATTTTAATTGAGCATCTACCCTGCATTTAACTTGCATTAAAATTCAAACTAAAAAAAACAATATCATGAAACTAAAAAATTTGGTTATCTCAGGAATCAGCATTATTACGGTTACTCTTGGTTTTGCAACTGCTGCAATTGCCCAGGACAAAACAACGGATAAAAAATCGTCTTCTAGCAGTACCACCAAAACTACAACTGAAACGGATAAAGGGACTACAACGAAGACTAAAACAAAAACCGTTAAATCAAAGGAAAACAAGAATGGCAATAAACAGGTAAAGGAAACCAAAACAGACACCAAAGTTGAAACTGATAAAAAATAGGGTAATGTTTTTGTTGGTAAAACCCTAAAGAGAGCCAGGGCTAGCACTGGCTCTTTTTTTATGCCCGTAAGTATATTATATAACAAATATATGCACCGGTAATATAAGTAGTTGCCAGGATAATTAGCAATTACAATTAGACATTAAAATTCATAAACCTTACCTTGTTACCCCACATTTACGATGAAAAATTTGCCGGAGCGGAGGTATTTGGTTCAAGAGATGTTCACTGCCATAAAAACTTAATCAAGCGGGTGTAGCCGTCTTATAAAATTCTCTTTATACATAGTACCAATCGGAATGGATACATCATTAATATAAGCAGTTGTATCTTCTACCATTTTCACACTATCAATTTGAATAATATAAGAGCGGTGGGAGCGAACAAATTTATCAGCAGGTAACTTATCCTCCAGTGACTTGAGTGTAGAATGTATAATAAATCGTTGATCCTTTGTATTTATTTTGGTATAGTCTCCAAACGCTTCAATCCATAATATATCTTTAATTAAAACCTTCTCAAGGACCGAGTTCTTCTTTATAAAAAGAAAATCTTTACCTACATTAGTTAAACTATTTCGCTTTAAGTTTTTGCTTACTTTAGATATGGCTTTCATACACCGGTCTAATGATATCGGCTTTACAAGATAATCCACCACATTCAAATCAAATGCATCGAGAGCATATTTTGTATGAGATGAAGTAAGTATTACCTGTGGCATTACTTCAATTGCTTTTAACATTTCTATACCACTAAATTCAGGCATTTCAACATCTAAAAAAACCAGGTCGGTTTTCACATCCTGTATAACATTGAATGCCTCAACAGGGTTAGAATAAACTTTAATTAATTCAAGCTCTTTTACTTGCTTAATCAGCTGGATAAGCAGGTTTCTTGATGCTTCATCATCGTCAATTATAATGCAATTCATAGTAGTGTGTATTTAGGTTTTGTAAGGCCTTATTCCCTTAAAATCTATTTATTACACCACTAAAGTATAAAGTCAATTACATGGTACCATATTGTTTTCGATGGAGCAATATTTTTAATTGATTAACCTATTTATTTAATCGGTAAACATCTGGTCTTTAACGGTATCGAAATTGAATGAAGCTCGGCTCTAGCAAGTCCATTGCTCCCGCAAGTCTTTGACTTGTGGGTATAATCTAAAAAGTTTCTTCCATTATACTGTCAAGTTTCTAAACTTGACTTACTTATACCCACAAGTTACAATGAAAAACTTGCGGGAGCGGGGGTGAAGTAAAGAGCAACGATTATATTGCAACCATAAGCCCTATTAATATGGATGATGTATTGGCCAAACTAAAAACCATAGGCGATAACGCGTCGAGCATTACAAGCGACTTAGCCATAATAATGAAAAATATACGCAAAGGCACAGTTGGAATGCTTTTTACCGATACCGTTTTTGCCGGAAACCTGGAGGTAACAGTGGTAAATGTTAAGCAAGGTGCACAAGGATTTAACCGGAATATGAACGCAGCAAGCAAAAGCTTTTTGCTACTTGGCCTGCTAAAAAAGAAAGATAAAGACAATAAAAAAAGACGAAAAGAAAGATGAGGGGAAAAATTAATAATTGTACATGAATAAAGAAGCAATTGTTAATTGGGTGTAACTTTATCAACATCGCTAATATGCAGGGTGCTATCAAGAGAGGGAGTTAGCGCCTCAATGAATGCATTACGTAATAAACTACCTACAGCGGCCCATTTATCAGATTGGGGCTTATTAAATTTGCCATATATTGGAATGCGGGTTGCAAGCTGCTTATTATAGCTCGGGTTTGAAAAAATATTTGCTATTAATTGTGTACTGTTAGCAACAAGCCATCGCCAAATAGTTTTATTGTCCTTATAATTTGTATTCAGTTTTATATCATGAAATATGGGCTTTGTATACCCTATAAAGCTCCCGTCTTTAGCAGCAATCTCAGTATATAATTCAAAATCTCCGCCATTAATATTAACTTTAAAATAAGCCTGGCCGAAGTCGCTAAGTGAAGCCAGGCTGGCATGATTCATTTTTTCCTTCAATTCAAATGTTGGCAGGGGGTTAAGCGGGTCTAGGGCCATATCAATAGAAAGACTTCCGGTTTGAAAGCAGGTTGCCGATACTTTAATAGCCGAAGAGAGCATACTGTCTTTACTTACCTTATTTCTTAAATTGGTTGCACTGGCTTCAATATCACTTAAAAAAACATCTACTTTAGGTACGCTGTAAAAATCCATGTAATGTATTTCGCCGTCTTTTATATCTACCCTGTTAATGTGCAATGGAATAAGCGCCTTAACCACTTGAATCCAGCTTTTATCTATACCTGTTTGTGATGATGATTCGGTAGGGCCATTTACAAAGTTTATTTTGGGATTATAAAATATTATTTCACCTGAAATGAAGCCATGAAACAAGGCTTTCCATTCCAGCGAAAGATCCATTTTTTTTGCAGAAAAGAAGGGGACCGGTACCTCGCCTGTATATTTATCAAGGCTCAGTCCTTTAATTTGATAAGCACAGCGCCACAGACTTAATGATATATCATCTACATGCCCCTTGTACCCGGGGATTTTGTTTAATTCCCTGTTTACAAAATGTAAAACTATAGTAGGTAAATAAATTCTGAATGCACTTAATCCAATAATTAAAATTATAGCAATTTTAAATATTCGCTTTTTTCTAAAATACTTATTTAAAGAGAGGTTCGCTGCCATAACTAACCTGATTAAGCGGATGTGGTTTGATTAACATATTTACAATATGCTTATCTTACCTCTACTACAAGATATTTCGATGTGCTCCAAAATGCAACAGGGTTCTTTATAATCAGTGAGTCTGCCTTAGAATTATTTGTTACACTATAGGAATCAGTGGGGTGATTGGTAATTATCTTTTTAAACCTGCTATTTAAGGGCAAAACACTTAACCGGGTCATATCATCTTTGGTAAAATAGTTGGTATTAAAGTTTGGTTTTAATTCTGCAGATCTGCCTATTCCAACAAACCCACCCTCTTTAGTCAATACACCATTTTCTTTAAATTCCTTATTGGTTCCTATAGCATAATAAACAGTATGCATTTCGGTGTTCATTTCCGATATGGTGCCTTTTTGCTTGTTAATTACAACCATACTGTCGTTAAATTGCCGTATAACCGTTCTCAGAGAGTCATTCATTCCTACCAGCCTTTTTTGCAGAACTGCTATTCCTGAATCTTTTTCTGCAAGCTCCTGTGCAAGGTGTCCTTCCATTTTCTCAATTTCCTTGTTCTTGCTGTCTATTGCTCTTAGTTTCTTTTCAAGAACATATATTTCTCTGTGATATTTCAATAACTGTGCATTAATGCTTCTTATATCCTCTACAGCGCTATGCTTATTCTCTCCGCCCAATGTATTTATCGATAATATTTTTTCGGCAGCTTTTATACTATCGAGGTTATCCTGAATCTCATTCATGGACCTTACATAAGCCAGTATGGTAGAATCCTTTTTGCCTCCCTCCTGCATTAATGCAGAATCCTGGTAGCTTAAATCTTTAATTTGTTGTTGCTGTTTGGTATTGCATCCTTCCATAATAAGAATCGCTACCACTATGTATGCTAATGTTTTCATTTTGATTTTATTTAATTAATGGTGTAAAACTATTACCGGAAGGAAGGTTATCTTTTATTTTTTCGGCAAATTGTATTTTTTAGCGGCTGTACCCCAATAAAGGGGTGGGTTAACTAAACAAGCATTGCTCCGGCAAGTTTGTGAATGTGAGTAACAACCCAAGTTTTATTCTATTAAGACCTCACCCTGCCCTCTCCTTGTATAAAGGAGAGGGTTAGCAGACATAATATAGTGTTTGCAGAATGTAAATTTCTTCTACATGTCCTTCGCCTGGAACAATTGCGAAGCAATCGTGAATTCAAAAAATAAACGCGTATGAACAACGAGAAGGATGTCATGAAATGACAGGATGAGGTAATGAGCATACCCGCGAAGCCAAAGCTCCGCAGGTATTCAGGGGGATTGTAGTAAACCTTAATTTTCTGATACGAACAAAACCTTCACTTTCTTTTCTTTTCCGGGTATGGCGCTAACGCTTTTAGGTTCGCGCGATATGGCTAATGAACCCGAAAGCGTATCTTCCAGCAGTTCAGGGTTCTTGCTCCATTCGTTTATACGCAATGTATCAATATCATATTTTGCCTGCATGTAAAGCCAGTAGTTGGCATCTACACCTATTGTTTTTTCAATCTTCAAAGCAAATTCCGCATTCATGGCTTTATCGCCCTCTAATATAGTGTGCAACACTACCGGCTCAATATTCATCCATGTAGCCAGTTCTTCACATAGTATGCCGCGGTATTCAATTTCATCCTGTAAAAGGGTTCCGGGGTGGATGGGTGATACAGGCATTTGGCTTTTTACGAATTCTTTAGTTTCCATAATAAATGCTTTAAATATTTTTTGCTAAAGTAGCGGGCGCATATTTCCTTTTGCCATGTATTGTGTGAAGTTTTAGTTAATCTAAAACGGTTTATGTTACCAACGTATTGGCCAATAGCCCGGTCGCAGAATAATTGATTTTTGTCTTGAAAAGCATTTATCGCTCCAGTCTATCGCTCCCACAAGTCTGTGACTTGGAGGGGCATTAACTATTACCAAGTTTGAAACTTGGTTTACTTATACTCACAAGTTACGCACCGCTAAACTTGCGAGAGCGGGGGGGATAAAGCAGGTTTTCGCTGATACAATGGCATTTCGTAAATTTGGTAAATGAAGAAAAGGGACCATTCCAGTTTTCTATTTATACTTCTTATTTACTGTCTATTCAATGCTTCGTTGACAGTAAAGGGCCAGCACAGAACACACGACAACGAAATTTCTTCAGACAAAGTACCGGGATATATTAAAACAGAGTTTGTAACAATCTTCGATTCGGCGGCCCATGCAAACTGGCGCGACAAATTAAATGCTTATGGCGAATGGAAATATAATAACATCCAGGAGGCTCATTGGGGTTATACCAATGGAAGATATAGCGTAAACGCAAACGATGGTCATACTATAGAAATGTTTTCATTCGATTCTTTGCCCGTAATGCAACTCGATTCCAATAAAGTCCCTTTTACGGTAAGGCATCATTTATGGAGCCGTTTCAGCTACGATAATCCGCATACTATAATATGGCTGGTCTATCCTTCAAAACCAGGTTATTACATAGCAAACCGCGCATGGGCACACAGTACGGTGCAATTATGTTACGACTCTCTTGGGAATATAAAATATTACCTGGTTCTTAATCCCTATCCTGAACCAGTACCTGTTTCAATCCCGGTTACACTGCTTACTATGGGGGAACAACTTTATCCCACCATAAAAAATTTGGTTTGGTATAAAGGTGGTTGTGGCTGGCCTAACGAAAAAACAGATACGCTACACGGAGCATATACTGTTTACATACCCAATACAAAGTCACGCTCGAAAGATACCTGCCGCTGGTTGGAATACGACAGTCTTGGTAATTTATACAGAAGCGAATATATGATTGATTCTATAATGGATCCTTCCTTGCCTGCCCCTATTTATAAATACCGGCACCGCGATGGTCTCCTTAATGAATACCTCGATTCTAAGAATGTAGTGCAGGGATATTTATTGCTTTATTCAAAATATCCTCTGTTCCCACTATTTCACAGACATAAATTCAGAAAAAGCCTATTGTGCAGAATATCTTTCGATAAAAATGGAAACCAAATAGGTAAATGCGATTGCGGATATTTCTATTGACAACGATAAGTCACTCGACACACACTAAACTTTACTTAAAAACATTCGACCTGTTAATAAATAGTAAATATTTTATTACATATAGAAATAAACTTGTTGTACCTTTGCATTGTTAAACCACTTAATAACGAAACAGAGATTGTTCACATTAGCTAATTATTCATTAATGAGTTCACGAGCCCTTCGGGGTTGCCTCACGCTGTTCGGAATGACAGCTTTAGAACTTATCGGGGATTGGTAAAAGGGGCGGGCTTCGCCCGCCCCTTTTACCCCTAAAACACACAAACACCTGTCATTCCGAGTGGAACGAGGAATCTCAACATAACCACTTAATACTAAAAATTTCATGGAACCCAAAGAAGAATTAACGCAAAACCCACGCATATTAGAACTTGTGCTATGGCAAACTAACGGGTTGACACGGGTTGACAGATTTAAGGCCTTTTTTGAGAAACACAATTTGATTATCAATGGGTTGTAATTTTTTGGGGTCAAAAAGTGTCAACCCAGAATTTGGAGTTAATTGCGAAACCAGTTTTTTTTAAAAAAAGCCCGAAAACTGGACAAGAGGTGACATTTAGTGACATCAGGTGTCAAATTAGGAATTAATAATGAGTAATTAGTAATGGAGGTGACAGTAGAGGTGACAGTAGAGGTGACAGACCCCATAAAGTCATTGAAAATGAGAAGCTTCTTCTATTCTTTTGTCTTAACACAAAAGAAACAAAAGGTCAAGACAGCCGAAGGCAATCATGCCAAAAAAGGGCATGACCGAACACTCGCAGCGGTACAGTCCTACGGACTGAGTGAAATTGCCCGCTTACTCGTGTTCTTTGCTGCCGACTGTCGGCTCCTCTCCTTTTGGGAGAGGTTAGTTAAAGGCACGAAGATCGCTATACAGATTTGTTTTGTTGCAGTAAAAGTGACGGCACGTGAGGTGAAGTTTGCGTTAGGGATAGCAGCGAAAAGCCCACAGCGGAGCGAGGACTTGCAGCGTATAGCCCGACCCGCAGGGGAACGCCCAAACTGAATTAAAAATTAATAATTAGTAATTAATAATGAAAACACCGGAAAAATCCTCCCCCTTCCCCCTCCAGCGGGGGACACGAGAGACACTTATCCCTTACTCCATACCCCTTATTCCTATTAAACTATCATTTTCAGCCTTTTATATTAAAATCCTTATATTTGCAAAAGTTTAATCGTGAAACAAGACACAGAAAAATTTGCAGGGGAAGGCTTAACCTACGACGACGTACTGTTGCTGCCTGCATATTCAGAGGTATTACCAAGGGAAACCAACATAACCTCACACTTCAGCAAAAACATAAAAATCAACACCCCCATACTATCGGCTGCCATGGATACGGTAACCGAGTACAAAATGGCTATTGCCATTGCCGGTGAAGGCGGAATAGGCGTGCTGCACAAAAACATGACCATTGCCCAGCAGGCTGAGCAGGTAAGACGTGTAAAGCGCTACGAAAGCGGCATGATACAGGACCCTGTTACCTTAAAGCAGGATGCTAAGGTAAAAGATGCCCTTGCCCTGATGAAGGAATACAAGATTGGCGGTATACCGGTTGTAGCCGACAAGCACAGGCTGGTGGGCATTGTTACCAACCGCGACCTTAGGTTTGAAAAGAACGTGAACCGCCGCATTAGCGAAATAATGACCAAGGACCATATTATTACAGCTAAAAAAGGAACCGACCTAGCCAAAGCTGAACAGATATTACAGAAGTATAAGATTGAAAAGCTGCCTGTAGTTGATGGCGGCGGACATTTGGTAGGGCTGATAACCTATAAAGATATTTTGAAGGTACACCTTCACCCGAATGCATGTAAAGATGAGTATGGAAGGTTGCGTGTGGCTGCAGCTATTGGCATTACTGCCGATATGTATGACCGTGCCGCCGCACTGATACATGCCGAGGTGGATGCCATTATAGTAGATACGGCGCATGGCCATTCGAAAAAGGTATTGGAAGAAATAAAGGCGCTGAAGAAAAAATTCCCTAACCTGCAGCTTATTGCCGGTAACATTGCTACTGCCGAAGCTGCTCTTGCATTGGCTAAAGCGGGCGCCGATGGCGTCAAGGTAGGTATTGGCCCGGGATCAATTTGCACTACACGTATTATTGCCGGTATTGGCGTACCTCAGCTTACTGCAGTATACGAAGTAGCCAAGGCGCTTAAAGGCACAGGCATTCCGGTTATTGCCGATGGTGGTATACGCTACACGGGAGATATTGTAAAAGCTATTGCAGCAGGAGCCAGCACGGTTATGGCCGGTTCGTTGTTTGCAGGTGTAGAAGAATCTCCGGGTGAGACCATAATATTTGAAGGAAGAAGGTTTAAATCGTACCGCGGTATGGGCTCGCTTGAGGCTATGCAACAGGGCTCGAAGGACAGGTACTTCCAGGATGCTGAAGATGATATTAAAAAGCTGGTTCCGGAAGGAATTACCGGCAGGGTGCCATACAAGGGCAAAATGTCGGAGGTGATATACCAGATAGTTGGCGGATTACGTGCAGGTATGGGTTATTGCGGTGCCAAAAACATTGACCAGTTGCAAAAGGCACGCTTTATACGCATTACCCAATCAGGAGTGACCGAGAGCCATCCGCATGATATATTTATTACCAGCGAGGCACCTAATTACAGCAGGTAATAAAACGGGCAGCTCTTCGTTTTAACCACTGAACATGGGCAGAATAAAACCGCTTCTATTTATACTCATTCCGGTGTTGAGCTTGTGCATGCACTGGCACGTATTTAAAACCGACCTTATTGGAATACACGTTTGGCGACAGACACAAACCCAAACTGTAATAGACAACTTTGCCAAAGAGGACTTTAACATACTTAACCCGCGCGTAAACGACAGGGGCAACGGCGATGGTATCTTCCGCATGGAGTTCCCGATAATGCAATGGCTCTATGCATGCTTTTACAAGGTGTTCGGCAACCACCTTATCATTACCCGCATACTGTCGTTCATTACAGGGCTGTTCAGCGTTTGGGGAATGTACAAATTGGTAAAGGCTGCCTTTAAGAACGAAACTATGGCTTTGATAGGTGCATGGTGTTTCAACTTCTCGCCGGTGTTCTACTACTACACCTTAAACCCTCTGCCCGATAACTTTGCCTTGTGCATGGCTATTTGGGGAATGGCTTACTTCTTTAAATGGACAGCAGAAAATAAGAACTCGCTGTTGTTGTGGTCGGCAATATTCCTGAGCCTTGCCACATTAGCCAAATTGCCGTTTGTGGTTTACCTTGGCGCAATTGCTGCTTACTTTATACAAGGCCTTGTAGTAAAGAAACTGAATATAAAGAATGTCCTTGCTCCTGCCCTGCTCTTTGCCCTGTGCTTTGTAGCGCCTGCACTATGGTATTTGAATGTAGTAGGAACATGGTACAACAACGGAATTGTGGAAGGTGTATTAACCACAACCAAAAATGATTTCAGTACGCTTATAGATATTATGCAGTTCAACCTAATATCATCTATGCCGGAACTGCTGGTTAACTATGGTTCTCTGCTATTCTTCCTTGCAGGGTTCTGGTTCATGGTTAAGAACAAGACCTACAAGAACAATATGTTCATTACCTTCCTTTGTTGGGGAATAAGTGTGTTGCTATACTTCTTCTTCGAGATGAATATGATCGCTAAAACTCACGACTACTACCTGTTCCCGTTCCTTCCACTCCTATTTGTACTGGTGGCTTACGGTGCATGGCAACTGATGAACCAAAAAGCAAAGGCGCTTAAAGTTATTTCGGTTATTGCACTCTGCGCATTGCCTGTTACTGCTTACCTCCGCATCGACCACCGCTGGAACACCGTTGACCCGGGCTTTAATGAGAACCTGCTTAACTACAAAACCGAACTTATAAATGCAGCACCCGATAATGCTCTCTGCATAGTTGGCAATGATGAATCGCCTTATATATTCTTGTACTACCTTAACAAAAAAGGCTGGACATTTAACAATGATAGGCTTCCGGCAGATACGCTCAAAGCTATGATAAACAGAGGCGCTAAGTACTTATACTCCGATTCGAGAAAGGTGGACGGAGACAGCTTAATAAAACCACACCTGGATAAACTTGTGATGCAGAAAGGAACCATCAATGTCTATTCGCTAAAGTAAAACATGAACATCACTACTCCATTAAAGAAAATAAGCGATAGCCAATTACGGTTCATGTTCTACACGCTTTGGTTTGTAGTATTGCTCATACAAGCGCGCTACACCGAACTATTCTCTGACGAAGCATACTATTGGAACTACTCCACCAACCTTGCATGGGGCTATTTCGATCATCCTCCTGTAATTGCATTCCTTATCAAGTGCGGCTACTATCTCTTCCCGAACGAATTAGGTGTGAGGCTCTTTCCGGTAATACTAAACACACTAACTATTTTCATTCTCGAAAAGATCATCAACCCGAAAGACCTGAGGCTATTCTATGTTATTGTCAGCTCAAGCTTCTTCCTGCAAATAGCCGGTATGCTTGCCATTCCTGATACGCCAATGTTGTTCTTCACTGCCACGTTCTTCCTCTTATATAAGCGCTATCTTGAAAGGGAGAGCTTCTTAACCGCAATACTCATTGGTCTGAACATAGGAGTGCTTCTGCTGAGCAAGTATCACGGCATATTGGTGGTTGGCTTTACAATACTCTCAAACATAAAGCTACTCCGCAAGTGGCACTTCTGGGTAACCGCAGCACTGGCAATGCTTTGCGTGCTTCCTCACTTATTATGGCAGTTCCACAACAACTTCCCTACTGTCCGCTTTCAGTTATTCGAGCGCCCCGATGAAGGTTTCGACCTTAATAACACCTTGCAATATATAACAGCGCAACCATTTGTATTCGGGCCGGTCATCAGTCTTATACTGCTAATACTCTGCTTCAAATTCAAGCCTGCAAGTAAATTCGAATCAGCCTTGAGGTACAACCTTATTGGTGTGTATGCCTTCTTCCTCTTCATGACTTTCAAACAACGGGTTGAAGCACACTGGACACTTATAGCGATCATTCCCATGATATATATGGGTTACAGCAAGCTTCAGTTTCATAACCTGTTTAAGAAGATCACTTACTATGCATTCTATGTTACCGTTGTTTTACTGGTTGCAGTGCGCATATTCTTTATGTATGATTACCTGCCAAGTACAAACCTCACCGATGATTTCAAATCCGAGTACCATGGCTGGAAGACCTGGGCAACCATTATAAAGAACCTTGCCAAGGGTAAGCCCGTAGTATTTATGAATGGCTACAAAGAGGCTTCTCAGTATAAGTTCTATTCAGGAGGAGATGCTATTACACTGAACAACATTATGGGGCACAAGACCGAGTATGATATCTGGAAGTATGAGAACGCCTACCAGGGTAAGGATGTGTTGCTGATACCCAACTACACTGTTGGTAATCTTCAAACCATTGAAACGCCTAAAGGGAAAGACGAATATATGTTCATCAACAACTTCCGCTCCTACTCTACTATTAAAATTACACATGATGACAACAAAGTGGTGGTTAACAAAGCACAGCCGTTCACGGTAAAGATCGGGTTGGAAGCATTACCCGAAGACCTGAAATACATCGACGTTCAATCGAACAAGGACTACAAGGCATTTATCAGTTACACATTCTTCACCAGTAAGAGTTATGTCAGCGAAACCTTTACCGACTTTACCCTCACCAACGATATGCTCAACAACAATAAAACTTATGATCTCAATATTACTCCACCTAAAGAACCCGGCGACTACGTTGTCTACCTTGCTATTCGTTCGGGTTGGCTGCCGCCATCCATTAGCAGTAAGAAGCTAAGGGTGATTGTAAAGTAATATTTACAGGTCCTCAGTCAAATAGCTTTTGGCTCTGTCGCGAAGGTTATAATCGAGGGACATGCTCTCGCCATAAGCGCCTGCCGAGCGCAATGCCAGCAAGTCGCCCCGTTTGGTTTCAGGCAGGTCAATGGCCTTGCCAAAGCAGTCCGATGATTCGCAAATTGGCCCAACCACATCATACTTCAATGTCTCTTTAGCATGGCTGGTAATGTTCTCTATCTTATGGTACGACTGGTACAAGGCAGGACGAATAAGCTCCGTCATTCCGGCATCTAATATTATAAAGTTCGATTGTATACCCTTCTTCACATACAGCGTTTTAGCAATCAATGCACCACACTGAGCCACCAGCGCACGGCCCGGTTCGGTGTGCAGCTTCTGGCCGGGGTTAAGTTTCAAAAACTGGCGGAATATGCCAAAGTACTTATCAAAATCTACTATCGCGTTCTTATCGGGGTTGTAGTAATCAATACCAAGGCCACCGCCCAGGTTAAGGTTAGGTACGTATATGTTGCGGTCCGCAAACCATTGTTGTATCTCGTTCACCCGAAGGCACAAGGTCTTGTAAACGTTCATATCGGTTATCTGAGAACCTATGTGGAAGTGCAGCCCTATCAACGATATGTGCTTGCATTTCTTAACTGCGTCCAACACCTTTTCCATCTCCCACATGTTAATGCCAAACTTGTTCTCCTCGAGGCCGGTGGTAATATAATGGTGCGTATGCGCGTTAACATTAGGGTTTATGCGGAGCGCTATCTGCGCCTTCTTTTTATGCTTCGCTGCAATGCCGTCAATTATCTCAATCTCCTCCAATGATTCGCAGTTAAAACAAAATATACCTTCGTTCACCGCAATGCTAATCTCCTCATCCGATTTACCCACGCCTGCAAACACAATCTTACCCGGAGCAAAGCCACATTCCCTGGCACGCAACACCTCGTTCACGCTAACACAGTCAGCGCCTACTCCATAGCCCTGTATGATCTTAAGTATGTTCTCGTTGGCATTAGCCTTCAGCGCATAGTGCACTTCAATGTCGTGCTTCCTGGCAGCAGCAGTTGCCTGTGCCAGCGTTTTGCGCAACAGCTCCGTATCGTAATAATAGAACGGCGTTGGTGTGGCCTCAAATTTCTTTATCAACTCACTCGAAAACATATTCTTCTGTTTATCTTGTTTACCCTTTCTTTAAATTCATTGTGCACAGTTCTTTGCATCTATGTGTCATTTCCTCTTTATTACCTTTTCACCTCACGTGCTGTTTCACTTTTAGCTTTTCACTATTAACTTTTAACTTTCTTAAACACTCCCTCATTCAACGCAATCAGCGCCTTCTTCTTGTCATCGCCATGTATAAGCACCGATATATTGTTCGTGCTTCCTCCATACGATATCATCCTTATCGGTATATCCTTCATCGCGTCGAATATCCTAAGCGCATAGCCATGCTTCTCAGCAAGGAAGTCACCTACGATGCAGATGATGGTTTGGTTCATTTCAATTTCTACTGTTCCAAAGTTTTTCAGTTCTTCTAAAATATGGTCAATGTGTATGGTCTCGTCAATGGTGAGCGATATAGCAACCTCCGACGTAGTTATCATGTCTATCGGGGTTTTATAACGCTCAAACACTTCGAACACGCTGCGCAGGAAACCATATGCCAGCAACATTCGCGCCGACTTGATCTTTATCACCGTAATGTTGTCCTTGGCAGCAACAGCCTTTATATCGTGACCTTGCGATGCCTGGCTTATCAACGTGCCTTTAGCTTCAGGCTGCATGGTGTTCAGCAGGCGGACCGGTATCTTGCGCTTCTGTGCCGGCAATATGCAGGCAGGATGCAATATCTTGGCACCAAAGTAAGCCAACTCAGCCGCTTCGTCGAACGATAGCTCTGCTATTGGATAAGTGCCCTGCACATAGCGAGGGTCGTTGTTATGCATACCGTCAATGTCGGTCCAAATCTGTACTTCGGTGGCGTATATAGCTGCACCCACCAACGATGCCGTGTAATCGCTTCCTCCGCGCTTAAGGTTATCAACTTGCCCAAACGGATTGCGGCATATATAGCCTTGTGTAATAAACAGGTTAATATGCGGATGCTTGGCCAGTTCCTTCTTCAAATGCTCTTCTATATAAGGCAGGTCAGGTTCACCCTCATTGTCGATTCGCATAAAGTTGAGCGCCGGCAACAATACCGAGGATACCTTTTGCTCCTCCAGGTAATACTGTACCAAGGCTGTCGATAACAATTCACCCTCGGCCAGTATGGTCTTCTCCTCGTTGGGCGTAAACATGTCGCGGGTAAACGATAGCAGAAAGTTGAAGTGCTCCGTAATCAGTTCGTTGCCCTTATGTATATATTCTTTGGTGCTGTATAGCTCCTCTACCGTTTTGCGATAACGTGGCTCCAGCTCGTTAATCAGCTTCACTGCGTTCTCGGTCTCCTGCTTCAGCAAGGCATTCGATATCTTTACCAGCCAATCGGTTGTACCCGACATGGCCGATAACACTACTATCTTCTTGCCGGGATTATTTATCAATCCTGCTACCGATTTCATCCGCTCTGCCGAGCCTACCGATGTTCCTCCAAACTTTAAGACTTCCATGTTTCTCTATTAGGGCTGTAAAAATAAGAATTTGAGGGCATTACATAAGCATTATTTGGGCGTTCCCCATTGGGTCGGGCTATCCGCTTTAACTCCTCGCTTCGCTGTGGGGTTGCCGCTGCTATCCCTAACGCAAATACACTAGTCCCGC
>Ga0206875_1046_pt1 | contig 30952 bp, 36 predicted proteins | sample Alteio_BWOrgCont_9_FD_152616 | JGI IMG/M metagenome (GOLD analysis project Ga0206875, IMG submission 152616) | Enriched cells from forest soil in Barre Woods Harvard Forest LTER site, Petersham, Massachusetts, United States -... | ecosystem: Environmental > Terrestrial > Soil > Temperate forest > O... | reverse complement strand
TAAAAATATTTCGCCTTTACAATACGATGCAATGGAATAAGCATAGTTGGTATTATAATGATCGGCATGCGTTGTTAAAGGCTCTTCCAATCCGCTTTTTACTAACTGATAATAGGCAGCATATGCATCTGTATGATCTTCGGGTAATGTATTAATTACATCTTTCAGTTGTTTATTATCCGGATCATCTTTTAACATTTGCCGATAACCTTCTAAGGAAGAATGCCCGTCAAAAAATTTCGAAACTAAATTTTCAGCATAGCTGGTAAAGCCTTCGTCCATCCATGGATACATCCCTTCGTTTGTACCCAACATCATTTGATACCAACTGTGCATCCATTCATGAAAAGCACTGCCTTCAAGGCCCGGGCCAACTAATAAGGTAGCCATTGGATATTCCATACCACCATCACCGCCTTGTATAAAGGAGTATTGCGGATAAGGATATGCACCGAAATGTTTTTCAATAAAAGGCAATACAACAACAGCTGCATTCGCAACTGCTGTCCAGGCAGAATCATTGGATTTATTATTGGGTTTGTTTTTGTAGATCACATTTATAATGGGGCCATTCGATATTTTACGTACTAAATGAATATAGTCCGGATCAGCAGCCCATACAAAATCGTGGATATTGTTTCCAACAAAATGCCAGCTGCGTTTATTCGTTGCAGTTGGTTTTAATTCGGAGCCGGGAGTGTCATATCCCCATCCAATTTGCGAGGCATTTAATAATATTCCTGTACCACCTAGTTTATAAGTTTTATCAATATTAATAGTTACATCATAATCGCCCCAAACACCATAAAACTCTCTTGCTACATAAGGTGTTGGGTGCCAGCCTTCGTAATCGTATTCGCATAGTTTTGGATACCATTGGCTCATGCTGTAACGGACACCGGTTGTAGGATTATCTCTTCCACTTCTGCGAATTTGCAAAGGAACCTGCGCTTCAAATTCCATTTCAAATACCACTTTTGTTTTGGGTAAAATGGCTTGTGTAAGATCAACTTCTAAAATCGTTTCATGGTATTTGAACGGTTGTGGTATGCCATTCATTTTTAGAGAGACGATTTTTTGATAACCGATTTCATCCTCTTTTAAATTTTGAATCCGGTCTCTTACACGGCTATCCCAATCCTGTCGTTTGCTATTAATTAAAATCTTTCCGGCTTCACGGCTATGTACATCCATACTACTGTTGGGTTGAAATGCATTCCAGTATAAATGATAAAATACTTTATCCAGTTTATCAGAAGAATTGTTGGAGTATTCCAAACGTTGTTTGCCGGTAAATTTATTGCTTGTTACATCCATGTTGATGTTCATGGTGTATTTTACACGTTGCTGCCAACGGTCGGGTTGAGCAATTAAAATATTATAACCAGTGATGAAAAGTAAACAAAGAAAGAGTATTTTTTTCATAGCTTTAATTTGTCGTATCGATAGTGTGTTTATTTGCCCTGCACTACAATCACAATTTCACCTTTTACAGGTTTGCTGTTAAAATGATCATGCACTTCCTGCAAGGTGCCGGTTTTGTTTTCTTCAAATTTCTTTGTCAATTCACGACTTACACAGCATTGCCTTTCTGCACCAAAATATTCTATAAAGTCATTTAGTGTTTTTAACAGGCGCATGGGGCTTTCATAAAAAGCCATGGTGCGTTCTTCTTCAACCAGTTTTTTTAAGAATGTTTGCCTGCCTTTTTTTAATGGAAGAAAACCTTCAAAACAAAAATTATTAATGGGCAACCCGCTGTTTACTAATGCCGGTACAAAAGCTGTTGCACCAGGTAAACATTCAACCGGCACACTGTTTTTTATACATTCCCGTACTAATAAAAAAGCCGGATCACTAATGCCCGGTGTACCTGCATCTGTAAGCAGGGCCATTGTTTTGCCGCCTTGTAATTGTTCTACCAAATGCGCCAATACTTTATGTTCGTTGTGCTGGTGATAAGGTGTTATAGGTTTTTGAATTTGATAGTGTTGTAATAAAACAGAAGAAGTTCTTGTGTCTTCTGCCAATATTAAATCAACACTCTTTAATACATCTACCGCCCTGAAAGTGATATCAGCCAAATTACCTATAGGAGATGGAACGATGTATAATTTCATGATTCAATTAGATGGTTGGAGTTGTAAGTATTAGTGAAGTAGGTTACGCCGTTGTAAACAAAATACAAATGTTCGATGCTCAATATTCAATTTTCAATGTTCAATTTTGCATTCTCCGCCTTGTTCTTTGCTCATCTTGATAATCCTTTAATTGTGAAAATCAAGATTCAGGCAATCTCCGCTTCGGTAAAAGTTCAATAAAGGTATTCCGTACAAGACCCGATAGCCATCGGGTGCGACGCAACGATGATGCCATGAAAAACTATTGCCGGGAACAAAAATTGCATTATGTATTAAGCTGCAGATACAACTCAATACATAATGTGTATCACTAGCTAACTGTTACTTCAAACATTTCCATTACCTGATTAGCTAATAGTTTTTTAGCTGCTTCTTCGGCAATTTGCTTAGCACTGTTGGCATCGACTGCTTCTATTTGCAATACAATGTTTTTTCCGATACGTACATCCTGTATACTATTTAATCCTAAATTATCCAGACCGCCTTTTACAGCTTTACCTTGTGGATCTAACAATTCTTTTAGCGGCATTACTTTTACCTGAGCAGTGAAGGTCATGTTGTTGTTTTATTTTTAAAAAGCAAAGATAAAATAATGTAGGCAATGAAAATTACAGGAATAGCCAGCCAATGGAATAAAATGGCGGAGATAAGCCCGATTGCCAATAATAGTATTTGTGGGAAACTGTTTTGTATCGAGAAATTTTTAAACTTGAACGCCATTAAAGGCAGGTTGCTTACCATCAGCCAGCTTGTTATCAATATAATTGCATACAATGTCCAGTTGGTAATTAGTATATTATTGATATCTAAATAGCCGCCACCAAAATGCTGAATGAGCGGCAAGGATGCTACAAACAAACCCACTGCAGGTGTAGGAACACCCCTGAAAGAATATTTTTGCGAATCATCTAAATTGAATTTAGCAAGGCGGTAGGCAGCAGCGCAACTAACAATAAAAGCAGGCAGCAGGAATACTATAGAAACGGATAATCCATTTTCCTGACGCATATAACTAAGGCGCAGTAACTGATATAAAATTACACCAGGCGCAGCACCAAAACTTACAACATCGGCTAAAGAATCGAGTTGCTTGCCCATTTCGGAACTTGCATTGAATAATCGTGCTACAAAACCATCTAAAAAATCAACTAATGCAGCTCCAAACAAAAGAAGGCCTGCAATAGAAAGGCTTTCGGGAATACTAATTGCGGTACTGAAATCGCTGGTCATGTAGAAATAATAACTCTGCGTTTGCAATGCAAATACAATAGCGATACAACCTAAAAAAAGATTTAGTAATGTAAAGAGATTGGGGATTTGTTTCATCTATATTTTATTAATGCCTGTGTTTTGGCAGGCTAAGATAGGTATTGATAGGAATTAAGTATTCATTTTTTTGTATTAGCGGCGTTAAAATTAATATGGTATTTTTATTTTTACCCTGCAGCCATTTCCAGGACTGCTATCTATATGGAATGTGCCGTTAAATGCCTCCACTCTGTCATTGATATTATAAAGTCCTATTCCGTTTCTTTTTTGTGAAGGATCAAATCCATCGCCATCATCTTCAATCAAAATATATAAAAAACCGTTGTTGTCTTTTAAGGAAATTGTAATGTTGGATGCATTGGCATGTTTAAGGATATTGTTTGTCTGTTCTTGTATAATACGGTAGATATTTAATTTCAAATCATCTTCCAGGGCAGGATCGTTCAACTCAAATAAGACGGTTGTTTTGATAGAGGAAACGGTATTTAATTTATCAACCAACGAGTTTATCAATTCTTTAAGGTTGATGGCTTTAATAGGTGTAACCTGGCTTTTGCTTAAGGAACGCATTTCTTCAATAGCACTGTCAAGCAATTCTCTTGATGTATTGATTAAACCCTTTGCAGCAAATTCATCTTTAGCAGCAAGACCAAGAAATAGTTTGGTGCCTGCTAAAATCTGCGTGATATTGTCGTGCAGTTCCTGACCGATACGGTTTCTTTCTTTTTCTTCCGCATTGAGCATTGCCCTTACAATTTTTTTCTGCTCCTGTATTTTTTGATTCAGTACCTGTTGTTGCAACAATTTATTTTCGGTAGTATCCATCAAAGTGCCGATGATAGCGGGTTTTCCTTCGTAAATTGTTTTACTGCCAAATACTTCCATCTGTATCGTATCTCCATTTTTTTTCTGTCCGCAAGCTTCATAATGAATGCTTTCTACTTCTCCTTCAATACGCACCCGTACATATTCTTTTACTTTTTCCCTGTCGTCGGCATGTACAACTGTTTCTACTGGATACGAGTTTGTTAATTCCTCTTGTGTGTAACCAAATATCTGGGCAAACTGAGGGTTTACATAAGCATATTTTCCTTCCTTAATAATATATACACCTACCAATGATTTTTCTACAAGAGTTCTGAATTTTTCTTCTGCCTCAATAATTTCCCGTTCTGCTTTTTTTCGGTTGGTGATGTCGTGAATAAAGGATTGATAATTACCATCCGGCAGCTTTTTTACATTTACTTCGGCCGGAAATATGGAGCCGTTTTTCCGTTTTAATATTCGCTCATTACGTACCGTTTTATGATCATCCAGTATTTTTAGATTCAAGGGGTTTGTTTTCAATGCATCTTTATCCAATACATCTTCGAGACGTAGTAATAAAAATTCTTCATGGGAATATCCGAACATTTCGCAGGCACTTGAATTTACTTCTTCAAATATTTTATCAGCATTAATCAGGGTAATTGCATCTGCAGCCTGTTCAAAAAGCAGCCTGTACTTGCTTTCGCTTTCTTTGATTGCTTTTTCTGCCTGATGGTCTATTATTTTATTTTTTTCTTCCAGTTCCTTAATCAGTATTTCATTTTTCTGCTCCTGCTTTTCTACCAGCATTTTCATAATAAGGCAACAACCACTTAAGGTAAGATAAGCTACGAATATTCGCATCCGGGTTATTTCAAAGCCTGGTTCATAAGAATGTTCCACACCAAAAAACCGTATTATATAATCGCAAAAAATTAATAAAAGAAATGGGGCCGAAAGGCATGTAATCATTTCTTTTTTATTGGACGTATCCAATATTAAATAAGGAACAGCAGAAACACCCAACAGGAAAAAATAAATACTTTCATATTGAGAAGTTAGGATGGAAGTTGTTATAAGGTTGTTGGAGATATAAAGCGCTATGATAATAATAGATGGAAACCAGCACAGGCAAAGCTTTGCCAATTGTATATATCCAAAACGATTTAAAACCAACGGCAATAAAAAAAGAAAAGCACCAATAACTATATTGATATTGTCTTTCATCATTACAGGTGTACCGGGCAAACTATAATATAACGCAGTACGGATTAGTATTAATAAAAAAGCACCGGCAAACAAAACAAGCGAAAAACAATTAATGATTAATACAATGCGTTTGTCAGAAGTTTTATTGACATGATCAGTACCTGCACCGGATAGTTTTTTTATAAAATTCATCTTCTCGTTTTTATAATGCAGTATAAATCGTGCTTTGCAGATCTTTAAAGGTTATAGGTATTTGCCAATTCCTTTAATTCAAGCAGATTGGTAACATTTAGTTTTTCAAATAAACGGGCTTTGTGTGTACCAACAGTGGATAGTTGAATGTTGAGTGAGTCGGAAATATTGCTTATGGTTTGCCCTGATAACAACAAAGATGCTATTTCAAATTCTCTTCTGGAAAGTTTATCAAAAGGATTGTCGTTTTGTTTGGCAAATAAATCATCTGTTAAGGTTTCTATTAGTGCCGGGCTGATATATATTTTATCCTCCAATACCTGATTAATTGCTTTGCTTATCTCATCAATCGAAGCATCTTTGGATACGAAACCTTTTGCACCTGCCTTTAAAAAACGTTTGGCATAAATGTTTTCTGCACTCATGGAAAATATAAGCACTTTTGTATCGGGATATTTTATGCGGATATATTCCATGAGCCCTAACGAATCGGTTTTAGGTATTTGAATATCCAGTATAATAAGATCGTAGGAATATTGTTTTAATAGATTAATAGCAGTTTCACCATCTCCAGCTTCATCTGTTTCAGATGAGTTGAAAATCCCCGACAATAATATTTTGACGCCTGAACGAACCACTGAGTGATCATCCACAAGCAGAAATCTTTTCACAAGCAATAAGGTTTTAGGATATGCTAAATGTAGAAGTTTTTCTACAAAAAATATGATTCTTCTACTACATATTATTAAAAAAAGCTGTCAGACATTTGCACTCGCATTAAAAAATGTTTCTGCGTTGACTACTTTCCCGTTTTGGAATCCAATTTCTGATACTAATGAAAGCTATTAAGCTAAATTTCCAATTACAAGAGATTGCGCAGATTCAGGATGCCTGACTGCGCATTTTTTATTTGAATCCATAAAAATCTTATTAAAAACAACAATGACCCGTGAAGAAACACTTGAAAAAATCGATAGCCTTCGGTATTTGATTGGGCAAAATGTACCTAAATGGAATAGCCCGATTCTGGAAATGATTCCGGCACCTATATCCGGCAAATTTGTGGAGTATATAAAAATTTATAGGAAAACCATGGATTTTAAAAAAGCGATGCTCCTTATTCCTTCCGGCAAATTTGATATACTGCTAATATTCAGAACACCTGCATTGCATGGAGAATTGGTGTATGAATGGTATTCTTTTTTTTATAAACAGGATTGAACTATAAAATACCTTCATTGCCTAAATCGATATCTTTTATATACAGGTCGAGGATTGTATCATCTGATTCAAACCCAAATAAATCAATTAGTTCTCCCGTACTGATATCATATTTCCGTTCTATATAAAATGAATAAAGATGATAGAGAAGATACCTGAAGTTTCTGTCCCTGCGTTCAGTCACCATTGAAGCAAATTCAAAAATAGCGTCGGACTGCTCTTCCATAGTAAGTTTTTTAAATTGCTCAAGGTTCATAAGGAAAAAGCCTCAAAATATTTGCCAAAACATTTGTGACTTATTACGAGGGTAATTGTCCGGTAACCATGCAATATATTCCCGTAATTGTGTAAGGAATGGGCTTTGTAAAGCTATTACTTTTGCAGTATGATTTTATTTAGTCATAAAATTCTGAAATGGGGTAGTATGTAAATACTGCCTTTTTTCTTTTGTATACACCTGAAAGCGGCTGTTTTATAGAATAAATACTACGACAGGATAGCATATTGACTACAATGTAACACAATTGTCTGTTCTACTTTTGCAAACTGAATAAAGCATGATGGCAGAATTAAAAAGGTTACCCCAAAAAACGTATAACGATCGAATATCAAAAGGAATTTTAGCACTTATTATAATTTCCCTTTCAATTGCCTTATTAAGTATAATAGCATTATTGATTGTTATATTTTCTTAAAACAATTATTTAGCTTATTTCTGAAGCAAACAATTTAGCCTCTTATTTTTTAGAGGCTTTTTTAATACGCAAAATAAAGGAGCCGGAGTTTTATCCCCGGCCCTATATATAACTAAGCACCCTAACTTGAAATTTAAAAATAGCCTCCCGCAACCTAAAAGGGGAGGCTATTACTTATCCGAAATCTTAACTAAACAGTTTATAGATAGTTGTGCCTGATAAATGGTTGCATTGAAAATGAAATTTTATAGCAAATATTTATTGGTAAAATGACATACTGTTAATTATTTTATGCCATAGTATTTGTTGGAAACCAAATTGAGAGGTTTGATACTAAAACTTTAATCTTTTAATAAAAAAAGGACTATCCTCTCTTTCAAGGCAGTCCTTCTTTCAATAAAGCGGAGAGGGTTACTCATCCACTTATATATTTATGAGCATATTATATGCCACAAAACCTGTATAAGCATAACTTGTTTAATTGGGGGCTTTATCTTATTAGCTTGGGGGTATGAATTGACTATGATTATCTTTTTTTTGAATTTCTCTTTTTATTTCCTTGGCAGATTTATCAAACCATTGCCACAGCACTTCTTTTTCACTTTTATCTATATAATTCCCATAAAGTATTAAACCATTTTCAAGCCATTGCTTATAGGGAAACCCAATATCTCCTTTACGATATGTAACGTATTTTAATGAGTCCCCATTCTTACTAAATGTATAAGCTATCCCAATGAGCGTATCATTTTTAAATTTAACCTTATATATGGGATTGCCATTATCAAACCATGCTGTATCAGGGCCATCATATAAAAATCCGCTATCATCTCCCGTTATATGAATATATGTATGCTCTTTTAATTTACCATTTGGATAATAGGTATAATAATTCCAAAGTTTTTTTGTCGTATCAATCTCAATCATATGTCTTTGCATCCTACCTATAGAATCAAAGCAATAAACGGTATCAACGGTTTTTCCATTCTTATAATAACATTTTGCTTGCTGTGAGCCATTTTTATTAAAATATTCCCATAAACCCGAAGAATACCCTTTCAGGTATTGACCACGTGTCTGTAATACAGCATTGTCATAATATAATTCCTGGTAAAAACTTGCAGGCACATTCAATACCCCAACTCCATCAACGTATGTAATATTGATTTTCTGTTTAGAATCATTCTCGTTGTTAAAATAACGGATCTCTTTCGGGCTGCCATCTTTATAGTTTCGGGCAATTACTTTTATTTTCTTGTCACAAGAAAATAAAAAAATTGATAAAGAGATAAGGAGTAATATGCAAAAGCGGCTGTAAGCCATAGTATTTGTTCTTATTACAATATTCTTAAGAGGACTTATTAAAGATAAAATAAAAAGCCCGCAATGAAAAAATCATTGCGGGCAATTGTATCGAGGAGCAGACTTGAACTGCCGACCTTCGGGTTATGAATCCGATGCTCTAACCAGCTGAGCTACCTCGACAAATAACCAATATTTCTACTAAAGAATAGATCCTTAATAAAAAGGGCTGCAAAGATAAGCGTTTTATAAAAACTTACAACGAAGAATTGAAATCAATGGAAAAATGTAGGGAATTATTTTACTTCCAGCTTTAAAAGCATTTGTTTTTCAATGAATCCTTCCAGATCATCACCTACCACACATTCGCCAACGCCGGCAGGAGTACCTGTAAAAATCAGGTCGCCGATATTAAGCGAAAAATAATTGGAGATATGCGAAACGATAGTATCAATGCTAAAGAACATATTGCTGGAATTATCCTGCTGTACCAGTTCCTTGTTTTTAAGCAAAGAAAAGTTGATATTCTTTTTATTTATTTCCGGAGTAATGTCTATAAATTTTCCAACTGCAGCCGAGTTGTCAAATGCTTTTGCTTTTTCCCATGGTAAACCCTGACTTATCAATTCATTTTGGATATCACGGGCTGTAAAGTCGATTCCCACTGTAATTCCGTTGTAATAATTACTGGCATGGCGTTCCTGAATATACTTTCCGTTTTTAGAAACTCTTAATACAAGTTCACACTCATAATGGAGTTCATTGGTAAATTCGGGGTAATAGAATGGCGTATGACTCTGTAATAAAGCACTTTTGGGCTTCATAAAAATTACCGGTTCGCTGGGCTTTGTATTCCCAAGTTCTTTCACATGCGTTGCATAATTGCGGCCTACACAAATTATCTTCATTTTTCTCTTCTTTTGGCTTTAGTAAGGGTAGGGGTATTTAAATTATAAGGCGAATATAAAGAAATCACATAAAAAAAACAATTTATGTAAAAGCCTATATTATCTATATAATTAAAATGAAGTATTGTTTACTCCATTCATTGTTTGCTCAATACCGATTGTTGCAAAATTTTCAATTACCTCAACGCATTTGGCGATTTTTAATTGTACCAAAGCTAGTTCTTCTTTTTGCCATTTTCCCAAAACAAAATCAGCCTGTCTGCCTTTTGGGTAATTATTGCCAATACCAAATCTAAGTTTAGGGTATTTATCAGTGCCTAAAATAGCCTGAATATCCTTTAATCCATTATGTCCTCCGTCCGATCCACCGGGGCGCAATCTGATTTTGTCCAATGAAAGTGCCAGGTCATCCACAATAGTAAGTGTGTTTTCAACTGGTACCTTTTCTTTATCCTGCCAGTACTTAAATGCTCTTCCACTAAGGTTCATAAATGTTGTGGGGCAAATACAAACAAATTGTTTTCCTTTCCATTTAACTTCTGCAATATAAGCAAGCCTGTCTATTTTAAAGCTTGCCCCATGTTTTGTTACAAATGCATGTACGATATCAAACCCAATATTGTGCCGTGTATTGGCATAATCATCTCCAATATTGCCTAACCCTATAATTAAAAATTTTGCCATGATTTACGCACGAAGATAATGTACAAAATGAATATTTCAGTTGCATCCTGCGTACTATAAGGGGTGTTTTACAGGTTTAATAAATATTCTTTCAGGGATGCAACTCTGTTTATTCAAAATCCATCTTAAGTAGTACAGCAAGCATTAATACCAATACCATACTCATAAATACCATACCCGTACAATGATACATGAGGCATATGCATATCAAATTGTAAACTCACCTAAATTTTATTTTGTTTATACAGATAAGGTATTGCTGGGAAGTATAGAAAAAAAATCGAGCTTTGATGGGGCTGTTTTGTTTGAAATAAAAAATCATCATTTTCGTCTTCAGCCAATCAATAATAAATTGTTTGTATTAATTAATGTTACCACCAGCAAAACATTTGGAAAGATAACAATAGCAGGTTATGGTCCTTTTTCAAAAGTAATTTTTGAATACAATGATTTAGTATTACGATGGATTAGTAAAAGCGTTTTTGCAATTCATTGGCAATGGCAAAAAGATAAAATGGTTGTACTGGAAACAATCGAAAATTTTGATATCGGTAAGCAAACAGGCATTATTGTTTCATCCGATTATTTTGCAGACACAGACATCCTTATTATGATTGGAGTTTACCTGCGTACTAAAAGGAATACGTTATTTTTTAAAAGTTTATATCTCCTTTAAGATAGTAAGCAATACTATTAATCAATTGAATCGTCAGGAGAATCTTTTTCGTTGATAGTACTACTGTTGGCAGAGAACTTTTTTAACGTATAACCCTTGGTTGGAATTTTAAATACATTATCCTGGATAGGGTTTTTACTGATTTTAGCGGCAGTATATAGGATGGATCCTTTTTTATACGCATATTCATATTGTAATACAACTCCCGGAATATCTTTGAAAGCAGGTTCAATTTTTGAATTAAATGGTTTGAACTGTGTTGTATAGTAAGTTGTAAGCAATCGGCCATCTTTTAAATAGATAACGGCTTTCCGGCATAAATAATTTAAAATAAACAGGGAATCGTTTGAGAATACACAGGAATCATTCGTGTACTTATCATTGTATAGATTCCACTGGTCGTTGGTAAGATTATATTTATATTTTTTCTTGCCGGATTCTTTTACCATTGATACGGGGTTGGGTGTATTGACAGAATAGAAAAATAAACTTTGAATACGCATCAAACTTACAAGCCTTATTCTTGCTTTATCTTTGTTTACAAATACAGCTTTAGTGCCTCCATTATAGGTTTCCTCAATATCTGTTTTACGTTTGCCGGATTTAACAACAATGTCGTACACAATAGTGAATGGGGTGTTTTGTGCTTTGCTGCTATCAGCCTTGTTTAAAGAAGGAGTAGAAGAAATGACTTGTCCTGATACTTTTACAAAGAAGGCAGTAAAACACAACAATGCAATAAGAAATGGAAATATGGTTTTCATGCCGACAGGTCTTTATTTAAGAATAAATTCTGATAGATCTATGATATCGATCGGGTTATTGTTGGTATTTATATCAAAATGTTTCTCATCTCTTTTCTTCCATTTTTCCATTGTAGCCCTAAGCTTTTTGGCTTTTCTTGTAGGTTTATTATTGCCTTTGGTAGCATACATTTTTTGTAATACATCATTCATTTTGTCTGAAACGCTTACATAAGAATATTGATCAAGTGTAATCTTGTGGTCCTTTTTTATTTCAGCTAATAACGGCAGGTATTCTGTATAATTGTAACTTACCAGGGTTAATAAAATATCGTTATCCATTAAGCCTCCTGATTCTTTTAAATGCTGAGACGCTTTGATTTTTTTACCATGTTCTACAATGACATTGTTTTTACTGGTAATAGCCATTAATCCATGATTGCCGGGTACAGTATTAGCAGGTTGAGAAGGCAATGCTATCTGAGTTTGACTTGTGCCCGTATTTACATTGTTCGTTGTATTTGTGTTGGTTGCTACTATATTATTTGTATCTCCCTTTTTATTGTAAATAAACCAGATACCAACTGCAATTATCAATACGGCTGCTGCAGCCCTTGCAAAATTGCTTAGATTAAGTATAGAGGCTTTTTTGCCTGTTGAAGATTTTTCTTTTTCTGCAATAAGTTCTCCTAATTTTAAAGAAGAAAAAGAGGGAGGGGGTATACTATGATTTTGTAGGGATCTGAAAATATCTATTTCTGTAGCAGAATAACCTTCGTTCGTATTTTCATCATTAGAAGAATCGGCAAAATTGGCAAATGCAAATACCGGAACATCCGAATTTTGAGCACCCGTTATCGTTTGCCATATTTGTTTAAATAAATATGCCGGAGGCCTAATATCCCAATGAGTCAGGCTTTTTAATATATCCGTATATTTTTTACCCATTTTTTTCTAATATTTCTTTTTGCAACAATAAGCGGGCTCTCGATAACTGCGACTTGCTGGTACCTTCAGCTATTCCAAGCATTTCCGAAATTTCTTTATGACTGTAGCCCTCAACCAAATATAGATTAACTACAAGCCTGTATCCGTTTGGTAATTGTTGTATTATTTTTATCAGTTCATCTTTAGATAACCTGTCAATTCCGCTCATGTCTGTAGAAGTACGTGTTTCTTCATGTGTACCTAATTCTGAATACAGCAATCGTTGTTTGCTTTTTAAATGATCTAAACAGGTATTCACAAAAATTTTACGTACCCAGCCCTCAAAAACGCCAATGCCCTTATATGCTCCGAGGCTTCGATACACTCTGATGAAAGCCTCCTGAAACATGTCATTTGCATCGTTTGTATTACCTGCATACCGGACACAAAGACTGTACATTTTTCCGGATAACAAATCATATATTTTTTTAAACGCTCTTTCGTCACCTTGTATTGCACGCTCTAACATGACTTGTAAAGGAGTTTCTTCGTTGCTTAGAGTGCCATTTAAATTTTTGTCTACCATATCCTCAATTTTAGTGTCTATTCTCAATAGATTCCCCTGCATCAAAAGATTCCAAAAGCCTGCTATGAGATCACGCAGGTAATTAGTTTCTGTCCTGATAGAAAGAAAAGAACCCAAAGAACATAAAATATAAGGTTTAGGTGAAAGGCGTACGGCTTTCATTTGGTAGGATAAAACGAAGTTTTTCATTCGAATAATTAGGTTAAGGTACGTTTAATTAATAAATTTTAGGAGTATTAATTGATTAACGTCAAATATTCTAATATATTTCAACAACAATAGAAAAAACGATAACGGATTATTGCGGAGGAGAAGGGATTCGAACCCTTGATAGGATTTCTCCTATACACACTTTCCAGGCGTGCCAGTTCAACCACTCCTGCACCCCTCCGATTGGTGGCAAAAATACACTTTAGGATATTAGAAGCCGAATATTTTTTTGGTGTTTTGAGTTACGATTTCAGATATTTCTTCTTTGTCAATCATTTTTACCAATGCAATCTGATCAATAATGTATTTTAAATAGCTGCTTTCATTTCTTTTTCCACGAAATGGAACAGGTGCCAGATAGGGGGCATCTGTTTCTAAAACAATATGATCCACACTGATTTTTTTTATTACTTCGGCTAATCCTGCATTTTTATAGGTGATTACACCGCCTATGCCTAAATAAAAACCTGCATCAATAATCTCTTTTGCATTTTCATAATTTCCGCTAAAGCAATGAAATACCCCTTTTAATCCTTTGGGGGCATATTCTTTTATAATGCCAATGGTTTCAGCCATAGCATTACGGCTATGAATTACAATAGGTGTTTTATATTGCAGGGCCCAATCTATTTGTATTTTAAATGCTTCATATTGCTGCGGGGTAAATGTTTTGTCCCAATAAAAATCGAGGCCTATTTCTCCGATGGCAACAAATTTTCTTTTTTGGATCCAACTTTCAACAACGTTTAATTCATCTTTATAATTTTCTTTTACATAACATGGATGCAAACCCATCATAGCAAAACATTTTCCCGGATACTCTTCTTCCAACTTTAGCATAGCAGGTAATGAATTACTGTCGATTGCAGGCATATAAAATTTTTCAACTCCTTCCACTTCTGCCCGTTGAATTATGTCTTTTAAATCATCCTTAAATTCTTCAGAATACAAATGACAATGCGTATCTATTATTTTCATTATAATTTATATGTATTATATGTAATTAAATCTTGTATAATTTTCAATTTAATTGGTTAACGAATTGCAATTTTTTGATGTTTAAACGATTATTTTTTTTAAAAGTTAAAATTTTATTGCTTTTTCGAAATCAACACCGTAAATTTACGGCAGTTTTCATAGGGTACGGATTAAAAACGGGCCAGGGTTTCTACCCCGGCCCAATTTTTTTTAGGAAATCCACGATAAAAAAAGTTATTGAATATCATTGCTTAAATGATTTTATCAAATGCATAACCTTTTTTTGAAAAATATTCCAATACTTTCGGTAATGTATATTCCAAATTTGTAAATGCTTTTTCACTATCGTGAAACACAATGATAGAGCCACTTTTAGCATTACCCAAAACATTCTTCAGGCATTTATCAGGTGTGATAGTTAAGTCGAAATCTGCACTTAAAACGCTCCACATTATTATGCGAAACCCGGGATACAAATTACTTAGTAGTTTTACTTGTGAACTTTTTATTTTGCCATACGGTGGTCTGAATAACATAGAATTAATATAGGGTTTTGCCTCTAGTATATTTTCTACATATTGCTTAATATTTGTTCGCCAGCCATTTAAATGATTATGAGTATGATTGCCAACAGCATGGTTTTCGGCAATTATCCGGTTATATATTTCGGGATGTGCAGCTACATTTTTGCCAATGCAAAAAAAAGTGGCTTTGGCATTATATTTGGCAAGTTCTTTCAAAACAAACGATGTTGCTGCTGGATGTGGACCATCATCGAATGTTAAATAAATTGTTTTTTGGGAGGGCGAAAAATCCCAGATATAACGGTTGTATAATTTTTTTAACCACCACGGTGTTCTTATAAAATAAAACATAAGGCAAATTAAAATTTTATGTTGAGTAAACCTTTGCAAAAATGAATTGTCGTATCAAAATAAAAATTAAAACAACTAAACTTAATTCTATGTCATCAAAAAATCTTTTGATTGCTTTTACAGTTTCAGCATTTGCCATTGGCTTCAGTTCTTGTAAAAAAACAACTACTACAACAGATACTGCTACCAACGCCAGTTCTACTACTGAGTTGAGTCAGGATTTGGCTATTTCCGATAATATCACGGAAGATGCCAATAATTCAGTAATGGTGGCAGCAGATAACCAATCTTTAATAGGTGCAAGACCTGCAGGTGTTGAGTCTCCGGACTCTGTTTCCATATGTGCTGCTGTATCGGCTAACATTCATGCTTTCCCGGATACCATCAATGTAAATTTCAGCGGAACTTCCTGCAACGGAGTTACCCGTAGTGGTTCAATCAGCATTGTACTTTCCGGATATCTTAGAGCTAATGGAACGGTTGCAACTGTAACGTTTAATAATTATTTTGTAAACGGATACAACCGACAAGGAACTATTGTTTGGACAAATACACGTAGCAGTACCGGTGATACTTTAAGCTGGACACGAGTAGATAATGGAAAAGTGGTAGCGCCTTCCGGAGGAAAATATTGGACTTGCAGCGGTACAAGAAAAGTAAAACAAATAGCAGGTATTGGTACTTATACTATGTGGGATGATGCTTTTTCGCTTACAGGAAATCTTACAGTTACCAATCAGAATAATCTTTCGGCAAGTGCAGTAACAGTAACGCCATTGCAAAAAGCGGTGAGTTGTCCTTTTATTGGACAGGGACAACTTCAACTAACAGGTCCGGGCGGTAATGCGCTTCTTATTGATTATGGTAATGGCACTTGTGATGCAAATGCAACCTATTCATTAAATGGTGGACCGGCGCTTCAATTCTCATTGTTGTAATTTATTTTGTAGTATTCAAAACCGCCTTGCCATGTAAGGCGGTTTTTTTATTTCAGTTGGTTGAAAATATAATAGCTCATTCTTATAACAAGCTTTTTAATACTTCAAGTAATACTCCATTTACAAATGCAGGATGAAACAGTAATGGGAATGGTATTAATAAGCAACTCCAAATCCAAATTCGTTTTTGGATGATAGTCCAATTCTTTGTTGCGTTTTTTTCATACAAAACCAACAGAGCCTGTATGGTAAAATATAAAAATGGTAACCCGAAGTATGCATTAACCGGAAGCGATAAAGCAACTTCATGAAAAATACCTGAAACTATAAAAGATAAAAACAAAGCAAGCTGTGGTTTTCCTTTTCTTGCCAAAGGCTTAAAGATGGTAATCCTCGTCATTTCAATAAAGGCAATATTCCAATGCTTTCCCCAGAATGAACTTAAACTTTCGGCTTTATAAGGAGTTTCCATTAATGGATTTAAATGAATACCAAACAAACTCCAAAACCATGCTGCCACATTAAATAGACCGGTATGAAATAGCATAATAAATCCTGCAAAACTTAATAATCCAATAAGATAGGAAGGAAGCAGCAAATGTTTCAATAAATAAGCAAGCATATATAAAACAGAAATCCCAATTGCAATAGATAGTATGCCGGATTTAAGTATTGAAGTATTGTTTTTTATTTTAAGAGCATTGGATTTTTCCCAGGGAAGAGGATCCATTCCCGCCCACCCAAGTGTAAACAATAACCATCTAAAAAAACTAAGCCTGTTATTACCTTGATATCGATAGGTCGTTGCAACGATTTTCATCCCGATAAAAAGCAGAAATATTAATACAAGCATTTTAAATCCTGGGGATTCATCTTTTACAAATAAATATCCTGTAGTTATTAAGATAAAAGGTAGTATCCAGACAAGTGTTCGCCCTATTTTTGTTTTACCTGCAATTGGTATAAAATAACCTGCACAAATTGCAATAGCTGCCAAAATCATCCACATCAGCCTATCCATTTTAGATTATAGAATGCAGCTACAGAATATATAAGAGAAAGTGCAAGAAATAATATCCATAGTGCGATTTCACCAATAACAAAAATAAAACCTTGAGGCTTGCCGTCAGCCTTTCCAAAAACAAACTGTACAAACACTCTTCCCCACCAATATAAGGCAATAAAAACAGTAATGCCCGATGATAATCCGGATCCATCTTTTAACTGTGTTGGAAATAAAATGCTTATTATTCCAAACCAGATATTGGTAGCGAATATGTAAACAGAATATGTATAGAAGACATTCCGGATCAATGCATTTACCTTACTCATTTCTTCTTTCCATTTTAATACAAACGGAATTACAATACTGAATAAAGCCAATGTAATTTGTGCAATACCGGCCAGATAAATAAGATTAGTAAGTTGATTTAAAAACAGTTTCATTTGATAATAAAATTTAGCTGCTATCTGTAAGAAAAAACATACTTACCTATAACTTCCTGTTTAATTAAAATTGCCCAACAATTTTAAAATTGAGTAAACGAGGTGTTAAACGATTCGGTATAGCGTAAGTTGTATTGGAGAAGTCTTTTATTAGTTGATAGGATATTACATTATCACGGTCAATAAGGTTAAATACTTCGAGGCTTGCCCAAATACTTTTAAACCCTCTGAATGGATTATGACTGCGTGGCGGTAATTGTTTTTCATCCAGCAATAAAGCACTGAAACCAATATCAACTCTGATATAGGGCTCTATCTCTAAGCCATTGCGATACTTTGTACTGCCTGGAATATTATAAGGCATATTGGTTCCATATATTGTACTGAGATGTACTCTGTAGTTTTGATTAGTTGATAAATAATCCTGCAAAAATAACCCTACTGTCAATAAACGATCTGTTGGACGCCGCACCCAGCCTACGTTTTGGCGCACACTGTCTTTTACTGTTTTGTCAGGTGTTTGTGCAGTAATTACCTGCCCCGCAGCGTTTAGATAGTTATAATATGATAAGTTGTCAATGTTCTCCATTGTATGCATTAACCCAATGCTTAGCCAGCTTTCTGCATCTTTAATAAGTTGGCCATAGAAACGGGTTTCTAATCCATATGCGTAAGCTTTAGCATTATTGGTTCCAAAGTATTTGATACTTACATTGTCGATATCATACGGATTTACATCCCATAATTTTTTATAGTAAGCTTCGGTTGTCATTCGGAAAGGACGATTGCTCGATTTGAAATTATAATCCATACCGGCTACTACCTGAAAACTTTTTTGAGATTTTATAGCAGTATTCAATGTGCCGTCATAAGCTCTTAACTCACGATAAAATGGCGGCTGGTTGTAAGAACCTACTGCAAATTTAAACACCATATCTTTATTCCAATTCGGCTTTATGCTTAGTTGCAATCTCGGACTAACAAAAAACTCTTTATTTAATGAATTGTAATTATAGCGTACGCCAGCCTGCAATATCACATCTTTATTTTTGCCGGATAGATTAATATTGTCTTGCAAATATCCGCTATATTTTTGGATAGAAAGATCGGCTGCAGAATTTATAAAGTTGTTGAGTTGAAATGGTCCTCCGGGATTAGAATTTGTTGGTACGGAATAACCGGCGCTATCCTGAAAATTCCATTCATATACTTTATCATTGATACTGGTTTGTTCAAAAGTAGCACCCCATTGTATAAAATGCTTACCTTCCTCCAAACTTCCTTTATGGCTTAAGCTCCATTGATTAATTGTTAAAGCATCCCGTATATAATCCTGATAAAAACCTGCACCAAGCGGATTAATGATTTGACCATACGTACTGCTTGTCTGATCAAAATCACGTTCGCCAAATAAGTATGTTCCTCCAATATCTGTATTCTGTTTTTCATTGTCCCTAAAAAAACTTGCCATCCATTTTAACGTTAGTTTTTTAGTAGGTTTATTTATTGCAGTAAAACCTATCATATCAGTAGCATAGCTATCTTTTTCCTGTCCCTGAAAAAGAATATTCAATGCAAGATCGGATGTGTAAAAAGGGGAGAATACCGAAGATGTTTTTTGTGCTGATTGTGGTACAAATGAAAACTTAGTAGTAGATACAATTCCCAATAACTCTAATTGCCACTTTTGATTCAGCTTATAAGTAAGATAAGTTTGCACATCATTGGAAGAGGGTGTATAGTTGCCTGTTGTTTCCTGTGTGCCTAATAAATTACTGTTGTTTTTATTGCGGGCACCTATTAGATACGTAAACTTGTTATTGTTGGAAGAGCCTTCCAAATGAAATCCCTGTTCAATCAAGCTTGCATATGCTGAGCCGCCAAAAGCTTTTGGCTTTTTATATTGGATATCGAGTACACTGCTCATTTTATCGCCATACTTTGCCTGAAACCCGCCATTGTAAAAATTTACATTCTTTGCTAATTCCGGATTGATAAGGCTTAAACCTTCCTGTTGTGCATTGCTTACAAGGTATGGACGAAAGATTTCAAAATCATTGATGTACACTAAATTTTCGTCGTAATTACCACCACGTACACTGTATTGAGAAGTGAGTTCATTATTGCTGCCTACCAGGGTTTGTATCAATCCTTCTATCCCACCGGTTGGGGTAGGAGCCGCCTGTGTATTTATCGGATTGATTTTTACATGCCCCGGATCTGCGACTCTTGGATCAGATGAAACTACAACAGTAGTCATCATTTTTTTATCTTTTTCAAGCTTTATAACAACCTGCTCTTCTTCTTTATTAATCAGATTAAATGTTTTATGTAAATCTTTATAACCAATATGCGAAAAAACTAATGCACATCCTTTATCAGCCGGTACTTTTATTATAAAATAACCAGTATCATTTGTAAACACTCCAGTTTGATTGCCTAAAATAATTACAGATGTTCTTGTTATAGGATTATCATTTTCATCAACAACGGTACCACTGACCGTTCCCAGTTTTTTTTGTGCGGAAGCATTTAAAAATAACAATGATACTACAAGCGCAGTAAGTATTCTCATGCCATGAAGGTAAATATTTTATTGTTTTATCAGCTATTGAAGTATAATTTGAATACAAGTTTTTATTTTTGAAAAAATTACCCAAATTGAAAAATGTCTTTTTGTTTATAGCGATTGTTGCAGCATTAGCAGCCTGCTCAGCCAATACATCAAAGAAAGAAGAAAGTAAAGTGATAATAGAAAATGCAGCTTTATCTCAGGCTATGATTGATTTGTCATCCGTAAAGTCAATATCAACCTTATTATGTCAGAATTGGGAGAATAAAGATGATGCAGAACAGCAGGCAAATTCTGACGGAAGCGGTGATATGGATATGCCTTACCGGAGTTTTTCTTTCTTTTCCGATTGTACAGTTGTAAAAAATCCCCGTGGCGAAATACTTTTTGGTAAATGGCTTTTAAATGAAAATGCTAAGACGATTAAGATTAAATACGAAAATGGGAAGACAGAAGACTATAAGATAAATGCAATTGGAGCAAAAGATATGACCCTGACCAAATCAGGCGAAGAATCGAACAAGCTTGTATTTGTTGCTGATGGAATGCAGGAAAAAAACAGTACTGACAATCCTTTCTATAGAAGCAACAATCAATGGCGCATAAAACCAACAACTGCCGAAACGGATGAAGCTATTAAAGACCGGTTAAAAGCCTCGATGCATTTTTACTGGTTGTTTTTAAACGATAATATAAACCGCAACTCCAATACCATTTCATTTTATGGATTGCCATCCTGCTTTAACTGGTACAGTGGTGGTATTGGTGTAGTAAACGAAACAAAACTCAGAAGTAATTGGATCAATACTTTTTATAATAAAGAACAGGCACTAAAAGCCCACGCTATAATGGAGCATCTGATTATGAAAAAATATGTATGGGATAGCACACAAAGAAACTGGTTAAAACAATCTGCACCAATATTATTGCAAATGCAGGATTCGCTTAAATAGCTTTCAATGCAGCAATTGTTGCAGCAGGATTGGCAGAGTTAAATACGGTATTGCCTGCTACCAAAGCATGTGCACCGGCATGTATAATTGCTTTTGCATTCGTTAAGGTAACACCGCCATCTACTTCTATTTTAACCGGTAAATTATTTTCGTCTATGCGTTTGCGTAATTGGCGTATTTTTTTGTAGGTATGTTCAATAAACGATTGTCCGCCAAAGCCGGGATTTACACTCATCATACAAACCACATCAATATCGCCCAATATATCCTGTAAACTTTCTACAGGTGTATGCGGATTGATAGCTACACCGGCTTTCATTCCAAGGCTTTTTATTTGCTGAATATTTCTATGTAAATGTGTGCATGCTTCAATATGGACGGTCAAAATATCCGCACCGGCATTTTTAAATGCTTCAGTATATTTTTCGGGATTGCTGATCATTAAATGTACATCACAAACCTTTGTGGTCGTTTTACGAATAAAATTCAACACCATTGGACCAAAGCTGATATTCGGTACAAAACTTCCATCCATAATATCGATATGAAACCAATCTGCTTCGCTTTCGTTCAGCATTTTACAATCTTCCTCCAGCTTTAAAAAATTGGCTGATAACAGGGATGGGGCTATAATAGGCATTTGTTGAAATTGAAAATTTTAAAAGCAAAAGTAAAAAATAAAAGGGCTAAACCCTAAATAGCTGAATTAATTCACTCCAAGTTTATTTAAAGCATCCTTCGCTTCCACGTAATTCTTATCCAGTTGCAATGCAAACTGATAGCTTTTAATGGCATTATCTTTATCATTCAGTTTTTCGTAGCAACGTCCCAGCCAATAGTAAGCTTCATCATACGTGCTATTCACAGTAATGGCTTTTTTTAATACTTGTGTTGCGTCATTGTATTTATTTAAACTGTAGAGACACATTGCTTTTTCACGATAAGCAAACATGTCGTTATAATTCATGCGTAAGCAGGTGTCAAAATAATTGATAGCGGTTGCTTTGTCGCCTTTACAACTATAATACAATCCTTTTATAAATATTGCCTGTTCCTGCGAATTGAACTGCGGATTATTTAAAAGGAAATCGGCCAGCGAAACAGCTCTGGGGTTACTTGTTTCTGCATACAATGAACCAAGTGATTTCATATACTCCGGGTTAGGGCTGAGTTGTACTGCTCTTTCCAATGCATGAATCGAATTTGCCGTATCATTATTGTCGAAATACAGATTGGCCTTTATATTCCAGAGAGCGCCATTGGCAGAGTCTTTATTGATAAGGCTATCTGTTTCAGCAAGTGCTTTTATGTAATCATTGCTTTGCTGATAGTATCCAATCAGTTTGTCTTTTAGTTCAAATGAATCTGGATATTTTGTAATGGAGTCCTTTAATAGTTTTACAGGGTCGCTGCTAACAGGCTGCTGTAATGTGGTTGACGTATTGTTACAGGCAGCAACTAGTAGTATTACGATAATGAGCGGTAAAAATATTTTTGGCATAACTGATATATCGTTGCAAAACTAAGGGCTTATTGCGATTCCTGATATTCAATCAATTTGTTTTACATATAATTTGGGCAAAATAATTTGAATGGGTTGAATTAGTCACTATTTTTGAATCGTAAAAAAATCAACGATGTTTGGAATTGATATCTTTAGTACGCAATTTGTTTTCTTTTGGGCGATACTTGCTTTAGTAAATACCGGATTGGCCCAATCAAAAAACAGGGATGGGTTAACATGGTTTGTAATATCGGTAGTATTTGGTCCTTTGGCTACCCTGGTTATTGTAGCAAGTAAAAAAGTAGAAGACGAGATATAATTATCTTGGCAATTCAATTACTTCACAATCTTTAATATCCGCCCCATCAATTGAAAAACGGATGAACGTACATACCTTATGCCATCCGTGTTTTCCTGCAGCTCCGGGATTTATGTGCAGGCACCCCAACTTTTCATCATACATAATTTTTAAGATATGCGAATGTCCGCTGATGAATAATTGAGTCGGGTGTAATAGTAATTCCTGTTTTACTTCTGCTGTGTATTTTGGAGGATAGCCGCCAATATGCTTCATGTAAACTTCTACATCTTCACATTTCCAACGAAGCGTTTCAGGGTATATGCTTCTTACATCATGCCCGTCAATATTGCCATAAACACCTTTTAATGGTTTAAATGCTTTTAGTTTATCAGCGATCTCAATCGTGCCAAAGTCGCCACCATGCCATATTTCATCACAGTTTTTAAAGTGTTCGAATACTGCTGTATCTAAATAATTGTGTGTGTCTGATATAAGTCCGATTCTTGTCAATGGCTTGTTATTAAAATATAAATTTAGAAAGCTTATTGCTACACATGGCTTTTATTTCAAAAAAAATATTAAATTGGCAGTATAAACAAAAACGCAAGCCATATGATAAAATTTAATGACATTAAAGTAGGAGACTATCTGATTGCCGATAACGATGGTGATAAGCAACAAGGCGAAGTAACCAATATTAACGGTGACGAAAAACAAATATGCATAGATAACGGTACGCAGGAGTTTTGGTTTGAATTGGAACAACTTTCACCAATTCCATTAGACGAAACACAATTGCTCAATTTGAGATTCCATAAACAGGAAAATGAAGATAGTACAGTAAAATATATGAAAGGCGCTTTCAGGATACTGCTTCCCAAAGCCAATGACTTTTCACATTTTGAAATTTGGTATAGAGATGAAAAACGTCATATTATGCAGCCAATCTTCGTAAATCAGTTGCAAAATCATTTTTATGATATGACCAAAGTGCATCTAAATGATGAATCTTTCGACTAATAATTTGATTTTTTCAGCCACTAATGGTACGAATGAACACGAATAAAATACGGTTTTAAAAAGAACAAAACAATTCGTATTCATTCGTGGCAAAAGAATTTTTTTACCAAGACCCGGTATTTTTGCCGGGCTTTTTTCTTCCAAAACGGCTTTAAGAGCAAAAAATCAGCATCAAAATCCAGCCAAAATCCTTTTTTGGGGATAAATTTTAGTTTTTCGGGCTAAATATCTTTGATTTTTTGTAATAATTTAATTAATCCCCGTATCTTTGCGCTCCCAAAATATATGGCTAAGCAGGCACTCATCAAACAAGACGGAACAATTTTAGAAGCACTTAGCAATGCTATGTTTAAAGTTAAGCTCGAAAACGGGCATGAAATATTAGCTACAATATCAGGGAAAATGCGGATGCACTATATAAGGATATTGCCGGGTGATAAAGTAGGTGTGGAAATGAGTCCTTATGATTTAACAAGAGGAAGAATTATTTTCAGGTATAAATAATAAGCAGTTAAAAACTGTTCAGTTTTAAAAGATAAAATTAATAACAATGAAGGTTAGAGCTTCAATAAAGAAAAGAAGTGCAGAGTGCAAGATTGTACGCAGAAAAGGAAGACTGTACGTAATTAACAAAAAGAATCCCCGCTTTAAACAAAGACAAGGGTAAGATTTTTGATGTAGGATGGATGATTTATGATTTAAAGCATCCAATCCAAAAGGTCAAAAAATCATAAATCAAAATTCAAAAATCTAAAATAAGAATATGGCTCGTATTGCCGGTATAGATTTACCAAAACAAAAAAGAGGCGAAATTGGACTTACCTATATATATGGTATCGGTCGTTCTACTGCTCAGTACATTTTAAACAAGGCTGAAATAAGTCTTGATAAAAAAGTAAACCAGTGGAATGATGAAGAACAAACCGCTATCCGTAATATCATCAACAACGAATTTAAAACTGAAGGTGCTTTGCGTAGTGAAGTACAGATGAACATTAAACGTTTGTTGGATATTGCTTGTTACCGTGGCTTGCGTCATCGTAAAGGTTTACCGTTACGTGGTCAGCGTACCCGTACCAACAGCCGTACACGTAAAGGAAAACGTAAGACAGTAGCCGGCAAAAAGAAAGTAGCCGCTAAAAAATAATTTGAATAAAAATTAGTCAATGTTGAGTTGGCTAATTTTTAATTTAATAAGGCTTGTATTTTTTGAATTACACCAGATAGCGAAAAGCCCGCAGGAGGTTATATTCATCCGAAGATTCGGAAAACATTTTTAAAGATTACCTAAACGTTTTTATGGCAAAAGCACAAAACAATCAAAAAGCATCTACTAAGAAAAGAGTAGTAAAAGTAGATAGCTACGGAGATGCACACGTTACAGCAAGTTTCAACAACATCATCATCAGTTTAACCAACAAACAAGGTCAGGTAATTTCCTGGTCTAGTGCTGGTAAAATGGGCTTTAAAGGCAGTAAGAAAAATACGCCGTATGCAGCGCAGATGGCAGCTTCAGATGCAGCGAGAGTTGCAATGGATGCAGGTTTGAAAAAAGTAGATGTATTTGTAAAAGGACCAGGTTCAGGGCGTGAAGGCGCTATCCGTGCTTTGTCTCAATCAGGCATCGAAGTAAATATGATTAAAGACATCACTCCGTTGCCACACAACGGTTGCCGTCCTCCAAAAAAGAGAAGAGTTTAATTTCAAAACCCCAATCGGGGCTACTTGAAACAACATATTGATAAAGCCAGAATTTATCATCATTTAAAAAAGGGTTCAGTAATTAATTTTTTACGATTTTTTACCGATTGCTGAACCGAATTCTAAAAAAATCGAAATGAAAATTTAATTATGGCAAGGTACACAGGTCCTAAAACAAAAATCTCCAGAATTTTTGGAGAACCTATTACAGGTAACGGCAAATGGTTAACTAAAAATAGTAACCCTCCCGGAATGCACGGTGCTCAACGTAAACGTAAAACCTTAGGTGAGTACGCATTACAGTTGCGTGAAAAGCAAAAAGCTAAATACACGTACGGTTTGCTGGAAAAACAATTTCGTAAAACTTTTGATGAAGCTGCAAGGCGCAAAGGCGTTACCGGTGAGAATCTGATTAAATTATTGGAAGCTCGTTTGGATAACACTGTTTTCCGTATGGGGATTGCACCAAGCCGTCAGGCTGCACGCCAGTTGGTATCGCACAAACACGTTACCGTTAATGGCGAAGTAGTAAATATTCCATCTTTTTCTTTAAAGCCAGGTGATGTTGTTGCATTCAAAAACAAGAGTGCAGTAAACGCAGCATTAACCGGAGCTGTTCGTCCTAAGAACACTAAATTCAACTGGATTGAATTTAACGAAGGCGAATTGAAAGGTACTTTCATAGCTTATCCTGAAAGGGAAAGCGTTCCTGAAAATATCAAGGAACAATTGATTGTGGAATTGTACAGCAAATAATTAATAAATGAATCATTGGCTTATAGGCTGATGATTTATTTTAGTAGTTATAGCTTAAGTCACAAGTTGAAATTAATTAAACACTAAAACAGCAAAATAAAATGGGCATTTTAAATTTTGTTAAACCAGATAAAATTGTTCTTCAAAAAGCAAACGACTTTGAAGCACTGTTCGAATTTCGTCCACTTGAACCAGGTTACGGTGTAACTATTGGTAATGCACTTCGTCGTGTATTATTAAATTCATTGGAAGGATATGCGATTATCGGTATTAACATTGCCGGTGCTGACCATGAGTTTGCAACAATAAAAGGTATTACAGAAGATGTAACAGAAATTATTCTGAATCTGAAACAAGTCCGCTTTAAAAAGAAAGCTGACCATGAAATAGGTACAGAAAAAATTACGTTGTCTATAAAAAATAAAACGGAGTTCACTGCCGGAATGATTGGTGAAGCTTCTCCTTCTTTTGAAGTGATGAATCCTGAACTGGTTATCTGCGTAATGGACAGCAGCGCTAAATTGGATATTGATATCACTGTTGGTAAAGGACGTGGTTATGTACCTGCTGAAGAAAACAAAGAGAAAAGTTCTCACTTTGGATATATCGCAGTAGATGCTATCTATACTCCAATCAAGAATGTAAAATACAGCATCGAAAACACCCGTGTGGAACAACGCACCGATTTCGAAAAATTAATCATGGAAGTTATCACTGATGGAACCATCCATCCGGAAGAAGCTGTTAAACAAGCCTCTCGGATTTTGATTCAGCATCTGATGATTATCACGGATGAGAATATTACATTCGATACCAAAGAAGATAAAAAAGAAGATTTGGTTGACGAGCAAACATTGCAATTACGCAAAGTATTGAAAACACCATTGGAAGATTTAGACCTTTCAGTACGTGCATTTAATTGCTTGAAAGCTGCTAAAATCAATTCATTAAGCGAACTTGTTCAATACGAACAGGAAGACCTGATGAAATTCAGGAACTTCGGTCAAAAATCATTAAGCGAAATTGAACAGGTGCTGAATGAAAGAGGCTTAGGTTTTGGAATGGATTTAAGCAAATTGAAATTAGACGACGAGTAATCCCTCCACCCCTAAAGGGGAACCAAGGAGATTTTATAATGGAAGTAGTCTGTAATTCCTGACACGGTACAGACGAAATTTTAAAAACAAACAGTCATGCGTCACGGAGACAAACAGAACAATTTAAGCAGAACGGCTTCTCATAGAAAAGCCTTGTTGAGCAACTTAGCTATTCAGTTAATTGCACACAAACGTATCACTACAACATTGGCAAAAGCAAAAGCACTACGTGTTTACATCGAGCCATTGATTACCAAAACCAAAAAGACTGAAAGCAAAGAAGCTATCAGCCACAACCACCGTATCGTATTCAGTTACCTGAACGATAAACAAGCGGTTAAAGAATTGTTCACGGTTGTAGCTCCAAAAGTTGCAGGTCGTCCGGGTGGATACACACGTATCATTAAACTTGGAAAAAGGATTGGGGATAATGCAGAAGTAGCAATGATTGAGTTGGTAGATTTCAACGAAATTTACGGCAAAGGAATTGTAACAGAAGCTGCTGCTGAACCGGCTAAGAAAACAAGACGTTCTGGTGGCAAGAAAAAAGCTACAGGAACTGAAGGTGTAGAAGAAGCAGAAGTAGTAACGGATGCAACAGAACCTGCTGCTGAAGCAACTGAAGAAGCTGCTCCAAAAAAAGCTAAAAAATCAAAAGAATAAGTTGAAAGAAATTTATTGATATAAAAAGCTCTGGTATTATCCGGGGCTTTTTTTTAAATAAAAAGGTACAAGTAATATTTTTTGGAACGAACATAGTACTACTATTAAACATCGTTGTGTCACTCACTTGTACTGCATACCATTATTCAACTTTTATCGAAGCGTAGGTTGTCTGAACCACTGATTAATCTGATAACACAGATTCCACTGATGTGAAGCGTGCAAATGGAAAGAATCTAAATCAGTGCAATCCTTTAATCCATTTAATCCGTGATTCAGATAAAGGTTGGGGGTAATTTCTTAATCATTAATCATCACAAAAAACTAATTTCGCAAAGCAAAAATTCATAGATAAAAATAATGTCAGCATCATCTTCTCCTAAAAAACAAGCAATCCTATTATTAGCAGATGGAACTGTTTTCATCGGCAATGCATTTGGCAAAACAGGTACCACCACCGGCGAAATATGTTTCAACACCGGCATGACGGGCTACCAGGAAGTATTTACCGACCCAAGTTATTACGGTCAGATACTAATCATGAACAATGTACACATCGGCAACTACGGCGTTAAAGATGTAGATGTAGAAAGCGATAGCGTAAAAGTAAAAGGAGTAATCGGCAGAAACTTAGAAGAGCAATTCAGCCGCTTAACAGCAAAAGATTCCCTGCAAAAATATTTTGACGAACAAGGCGTAGTAGCAATAGATGATGTGGACACAAGAGCTTTGGTAGCACATGTACGCACACAGGGAGCCATGAACTGTATCATCTCAACAGAAATTACAGACATCGAACAACTAAAAGCAGAGCTGGATAAAGTACCATCCATGGGCGGCTTGGAATTAGCATCTGTAGTATCCACAAAAGAGTCCTATTATTTAGGAAATCCTGACAGCGACATCCGCATCTCTGTATTGGACTTTGGAGTAAAGAAAAATATTTTGAATTGCCTGGTAGAAAGAGGAGCGTATGTAAAAGTACACAACGCAAAAACTTCTTTTGAAGAGCTGGAGCAATTCAATCCAAATGGCTACTTCATGAGCAACGGTCCCGGCGACCCGGAACCGATGGATTATGCAGTAAAAATAATCAAGCAAATCCTTGCTACCAACAAACCATTATTCGGCATTTGTTTAGGGCATCAGTTATTAGCATTAGCCAATGATATCCCAACATTCAAAATGCACCATGGGCACAGAGGCTTAAACCATCCGGTAAAAAACCTAATCAGCGGCAAAAGTGAAATCACCACCCAAAACCACGGCTTCGGCGTAAACCCCGATGCAGTAAGAGCTTCAGCCAATGTAGAAATAACACACCTTAACTTAAATGACGAATCAATAGAAGGCATCCGCATAAAAAACAAACCGGCATTCTCCGTACAATATCATCCCGAAGCAACACCGGGACCACATGATAGCAGGTATTTGTTTGATGAGTTTATTGGAATGATAAAGAAATAAAAAACTATAACTAATAATTAAAAGCGAAGGAAAATAATATATACAATTATCCTTCGCTTTGTCATTTAACCCTTTTATTAAACTTGGTAGTGTCTCAGTTCGAGTTGTTAAGGTTGTTTTAACAGATAATGGCGAATTATTATTAGTAGTATCTTTGTCTTATGGCAAAGATAGTTAAAGCAAAATCACCGATTCAGTTTGCGAAAAGCATGCTTGATTACGTTATCGAAAAGACGGAATCCCCTACTTGGCCCTCTAATTCTGATAATAAAGATGGTGAAACAACAAAACCTAAGAAATTAAAAAAAGCAGCTAAAAAATAAGTATTACCTATTCCTTTTATTTATGCAAAAGCCGGAGTTATTTCCGGCTTTTTACATAAAAATTATTTGCTTTCGTTGCTACGTATTTACAATTATGGGTTGACAATAACATATGCGGTATTGCACCCGCTAACAGTTGCAGAACGTGTCTGTGTTCCTTGACCTGTTGCAACTATAGTATGGTTACCGGCAGTTATATAATTGAAAACTACAGTATTGCCAGCTGTAATATTCGGATATGCCACGCCATCAATTGTTATATGGGCTGTGTAAACAAGATTGGTATTTTGGATACTTATCGACCCGTACGTTTTAACTACTGATGATCCTGTATTGGTTAACCCACTTGAAATTATACCATTAGAATTGTTATCGTACAAGCTATTAGCGCAACCTGCCAAAGAATACCAATAATAAGTAGATGCCGGGATATCAATAAAAGCTACATTCCCGCTTACATCAGTTACACCTGCGTACAGGTACGTGCCTTTACCATGCAATACATAATTCTGCATATCGGCCTCGGAACCGAATACATATACCGAAGCCCCTGATACTATAGCAGCATTGTTGTAAACTGTTATTTCCAAATTTGTCGCATCGGGTGGAGCATTGTTAATAGCTTTTTTACAACTGAAAAGCAAAGTTGATGCGAGCAGTAAGGCTGCAAGGGATTTTTTAAAATTCATGTGTTTTGGTTATTTGTTGCCTAGAAGTCCGCTAGACGGATTAAAATGAAAATAGCGTGGAACTTAAAGCCGTAACTGTGTGAAAAGGCACTGGTAGGC
>Ga0206875_1045_pt1 | contig 31158 bp, 28 predicted proteins | sample Alteio_BWOrgCont_9_FD_152616 | JGI IMG/M metagenome (GOLD analysis project Ga0206875, IMG submission 152616) | Enriched cells from forest soil in Barre Woods Harvard Forest LTER site, Petersham, Massachusetts, United States -... | ecosystem: Environmental > Terrestrial > Soil > Temperate forest > O... | reverse complement strand
TTCATGAATAGCCCGCACAAGTTTGTCCAGGTCTTTAGGACGTGTATAGACGTGCGGCGTAATGCGCACGCAACTGATGTTTTCCCAGACGATGCCCACGGCGTGGATCTTGTAGTCCTTGAACAGGGCGTCGTTGAGTTCTCCCGGGGTCTTTCCGTCGACGGTAACGCCGCAAATGGCGCAGGAATATTGGGGCAGGAAGGAGGTGTGGATTTTTACTTTGGGGTGGTCGACCACCCTTTTGGCCCAGTAATTTTTGAGGTAACGTATCCGGGCTTCCTTCCGCTTTCCCCCGATACTTTCGTGGAAGTTGATGGCTTCACCGATCGACTGCTCGATGGGGAAACTCCGGGTCCCCAGGGACTCGAATTTCCGGATATCAGGAGAATGGGGATGGTCGTTGCACAACAGGGGCCACGTTTTTTCGATGTGCTCTTTCCTGACCCATAGCATCCCACTGCCCACAGGGGCGCTCAGGAATTTGTGGAGGGAGGTCCCGAAATAGTCACAGCCCAGATCGGGGATGGCGAAGTCCAGCAGGCCAAAGGCGTGAGCACTGTCGCAAAGGACTTCGACTCCGTGGCGATGGGCCATGTCGGAAATCTTCCGGACGGGCATGATCTGGCCTATCCAGTTGATGATATGCGTGACGTGGATAACCTTCGTGTTGGGTGTGATGGCCTTTTCATAGGCGCTGACGATTTCCTCGTCATTTTCAATGGGGAAATTGAAGCTCAATTGCGTGTACGTGATCCCCTCGCGCAGGGCCCTTTGCCTCCAGGCATTGATGAGGTTGGGGTAATCTTGTTTGCACCCGATGACCTCATCGCCGGATTTGAGGTTCAAACCGTAGATGACTGTCAGGAGGGACTCCGTGGTATTCCGGTTCACGGCGATTTCATCCTTATCGCAGCCAGCCAGGTCCGCAAGCTTTTCCCTCAAAGGCTCCCGACCCTGGTCGAGGATGCCCCACATATAATACGAAGGGCCTTCGTTGATATACTTGTTATACCGTTCCAGGGCTTCCTGAGCCACGCGCGGAGCGGGACTGACTCCTCCGTTATTCAAATTGATGATCTCGGGGCTGACGGTGTATCCTTGTTGGATGACGCTCCAATAATCCTCGTCCTGCGCCGCTTCGTCAGGGCCGAGATGTCCGATCCTGCGGTTGGCGGTTTCCATGTCCGCGGCGTATGCCTGATTGAAGAGGCTGCGCGCAGAAAAGGCAAAGGTCAAGAGGCCCGCCTGCTGGAGGAATTTCCTTCTGTGGGTCATGAAGTGGAATTATCCGCTTAAGTTAGGGGTTTTGGGCCAACTTATCAAGCCGCTGGTCACAAGCCCGTCAGCACCTTCTCCAGGTCCACATTGAATTCCCCCGGACGCTCCACCATGGGGAAGTGGCCCGTGGTGCGGATATAGTAAATCTGGAAGGGAACGTGGGCTGCGGTAAGGTCCGCTGTGTCGGTTTGCCGGTAATCGCTATTAATCAGGTAGAGTTTCTTTCCCCAGGTCTGTAGGCTTTGCGTTTCCGGATAGGCAGGCTGGGCCATGGTGGCGATCGCAATGGCGGAATCGTCGTTGATCACGTCGGTGAGGATCCTTTTTTTGATGCTGTCAGGGGTCGAAACGTAAAAAAGGTCATCCTTGAAATATTCTTCCGCTGTCTCGCGGTATTTCTTCTTCATTAAGGAGATCCCTCTCATCTCGGCCTCGCGATCCTCCTCGGATTCCGGTTTTACGCTCTTGAAATTATCCACCACGACGATGGCGAGCACGCGGCTGGGTGCGTGAAGCGCCGCCTCCAGGACTATATCCCCCGCCATGGAATGGCCCACCAGGACGACGTTCTTCAGGTTCAACTGGGACATGACGGTGTCGATGTCGCGCCCATAGGCGGCCGTCGACCAGTCGTCCCTGTTCGTGCCCGATTCTCCGAAGCCCGGCAGGTCTACGGAAACTACCCGGTACTTATCCTTGAAAAAGTCCATTTGGCTGGTCCAATACGTCCGGTTGAGGCCCCAACCGTGGACGAAGAGCAAGGTGGTATCCCCTTTTCCGCTATCGGTGTAGGCGATCTGCACGCCCTGGTCCTCCAGCGTTTTGGGGCCATTGTTGCAGGAGAGCGCCAGGAGCAGTCCGGCGATTAGATAGTTGCGCATGGATGAAATGTACTAATTTTTGCCAAATTTGTACATAAAACCTCCACGATGAACTGGCCTGCGCTAGACTTTGCACAATTGAAAGATACGGTTACCACGGTTCAGTTGTGGGCCCAGATCATAGGGAAGATCCGTTTGCGTAAAATGCCCTGGATCAATCATTCCTGGCATGTGCCTTTTTATGTTTCCTCGCGTGGGCTCAGCACGCACGCCATCCCTAACGGCCACGGGGTTTTCCAAATGGACTTCGATTTCATCGATCATGTGCTGATCATATCCACCAGCACGGGTCTCGTGGGTCGCGTCGACTTGTATCCGAGATCCGTCGCCGACTTTTATGCGGCGGTATTCGATCAGTTGCGCCTGGTGGGCATCGAGGTGCACATTTACGGGGTCCCCAATGAAATGGCCGATGCCATTCCCTTTAAAGAGGATGGGGTGCACCGAACGTACGACCCCATCCAAATGACTATGCTGTGGCAGGCGCTGGTCTCGGCGCAAGTCGTTTTTACGCGGTTCCGGGCGGGGTTTACGGGCAAGGTATCCCCGATCCATTTGTTTTGGGGGCGCTTTCGACCTGGCCGTGTCACGCTTTTCGGGCCGGCCTGCACCTCCGCATCCCGGGGGTATTCCCCATATCCCGGACTCCGTCATGCGGGAGGCCTATTCGCATGAGGTCAGCAGCGCGGGATTCTGGCCCGGTTCAGATTCCTTGCCTGAACCTGCCTTTTACTCCTACTGCTACCCTACCCCTCCGGATTTTCCCCTTCAGACTGTGGAACCCGCTGAGGCGCACTTCGATACCAGGCTTGGCGAATTCATACTCCCCTACGAAGTGGTCCGGACATCGGCCGATCCAGAGGCCGTCCTGCTTTCCTTTTTGAATTCGACGTATCGGGCGGCGGCTTCCACGGGGCATTGGGATCCGGCATTGGTATGCGACCTTACGCGCTTTGAAAAACTTTAAATATGCGATTACACTTCCTTTTTTTGTTGTTGGCATGGGGGTCCCTGAAGGCCCAATCGGGCGACGCCCCCGTCCGTGTAAATACGACTGCCCGTACCTCCACGGCCACGATCCACTTTAGCCTGGCCCACAGCAAGGCCACCTCCTGCGAACTGGATATTCCGGAGTTTCAACTGATGAGGGATTTTTTAAAGAAAGGGATGACCGTTATGCTGGACAGCCTCGGGTCGGGGAATTATACTTTTGTTTTGGACAAGCCCCGCTTTGTCCGCCTGTATTATGCTGAATCCGATACTTCTTCCCATTCCCATGTGTACACCTTTTTCCTTTCCCCGGGGGATAACCTGAATTTTCAGGCTGACCTGGGGCGTAATGATGATATCCATGTCAGCGGGAAGGGTGCTTCTGATAACCAGCCGCTGGTCGGAGCCATCGATCCCTATCCCGAAACTTACATATACACAGGGGATACCCTGCCCGACAGGGCTATCCGATACGTCAGACGATTGGCACACCGCAACGACAGCCTGTTCGCCCTTTACCTGCAACGCTACCATCCTACCCCAACAGTTGCGAAAGCCTGGAAGGATAACCTGGATTATTCCGCCGCAAAAGATTTTTATTCCTTCAAGGAAAACAACAAGTTCGGTATTCAGGATGCGTATAAACGCCATTTTGATACCTGGCAGCGGGCCCAGGACAGCCTTTTCAAGGGGCTATCCCTGGACGACGGTGGCGCGATTGTCGCTCCCAGTTACCAGGCTTTACTTGGCGAATACCTGCTTCGGACGAAGGAGGCCTTGTGGAAGGAAGCGAACGAGCACCCGGCAGCTTTTTACAGGGAATGGTACGACACGACCGAGGCCGTGGGGCGCAAGATGTTCCAGGCCGATGTTCAAACCTTGCTGCAAGAGAAAATCATCAACCACTATTTCAAGTCCCCGAAGGTCGTGGAGTATTTATATGCCGTACTCCTGGAGGACGCCCTTAGCAACAGCAACCCCGCCGATCTGAATGACATTTACAACCGCTTCAAGGAACGCTTCCCCCACAGCCGTTATGTATCCTTGTTCGCTCCTTATGTCGAGGATATGGTCGAAAGATCCCGCCAGGGTCTTACCGACAAAATGGTATTCGTCACGGACACGCTGCGTACGTTGGAGGACCTGCTTGCACTCGTCAAGGGGAAAACTGCCCTTGTGGACATGTGGGGTACGTGGTGCAGCCCCTGTCGGGAAGAACTGGAAAAAAACGCCGATTCGCTACACGCCTATTTCAATGGAAAAGGGGTTCAATTCGTATACATAGCCAACCATGACCTGGAACACCGGGATCAATGGAAAAAGCTGATTGCGTATTTCCGCCTGGAAGGCATGAACATCCTGGCCAGCGACGAGCTAACCAAGGATATCATGAAAAAAATCAAGGGTACGGGATATCCCACCAATCTGGTGATCCATAAAGATGGCACCTACGAATTGGCCAGGGGAGGTTACCCTTTGCAGCGGGAACTGCTGGAAAAGCAGTTGAATGAGGCGTTATAATCGCTCCTTTGGTGTAGGAAAGTCCATGCTTCGTGTAAATGGGTCAACGCTTCGCGGCCTTTATCCGTTTTCATGAGGTAAACGTCAAGATGAAAACACTTTTCTACCTTGGCCTGCTGGCTTGCGTTATCTCCTGCCAGAAGGCGAACAACACCTACGGTACCACCCCTACCTCACCCGTCCTTCCCGGAAATTTCCAGGTCTTTAATTTAGTTTCGGACACGGCTTCTTACATGCCCTCGTTTTTGGATACCAACCTCGTGGACGCCTGGGGCCTGGCCATCAACCCCAAGGGTATCTTTTGGATCGCCGCCAACGGAACGGGCAACGCCGTGGTGTACGATTCCACGGGCAAAACCCTGCTTGGGCCCCTGGGGATTCCTTTTGAAGGGGTTGCCAACGGTTCGTCTCCCAGTGGCGCGATATTCAATGCAACGACGGATTTTACGATTCCTGTTGTCGGTCAGACGGCCTTGTTTGTTTATTCGACGGAGAACGGTACCCTTACTGCCTGGGCGCCCGGCCTGGACACCTTTGCCACCGTGGTCGATAACTCCGCCAAGGGCACCGTGTACAAAGGGTTGGCCTGGGCCGTCAACGGGGGGGCGAATTATTTGTACGCTACGGATTTCCGGGGTGGTAAGATCGACGTCTTCGATAAAAATTTTGCGCCGGTTTCCATATCGTTCTCCGATCCCGGGATCCCCGCCGGTTTTGGTCCTTTCAATATCGTCAATATCGGTGGCCAGTTGTACGTGACGTATGCCAAGTTGAAGGGCCCTGATGATATGGATGACCAGGCGGGTCCCGGGAACGGATACGTTGATATTTTTACTCCCGCTGGAGTACTCGTCAAGCGGTTCTTCTCCGGAGGGGTACTGGATTCGCCCTGGGGTCTGGCCCAGGCGCCTGCCGGATCGGGGCTCCCTTTTCATTGTATCCTTGTCGGAAATTTCGGGGACGGCTGGATCAATGCTTTCGATTCGACAGGTGTGTACCTGGGACCCTTGGCCACGTCGGGGACGCCCATTGCGGTGCCGGGGCTTTGGGCCATTTCCTTTTTCGGCTCCTCCAAGCTCTATTTTACTGCGGGACCTGATGGCGAGAACCAAGGTTTGTTCGGATATATACAGTAACCTTTTTGTCCAATATCCTATCAAGGTTGTATTTGGGAAAAGCCTTCGCATTGCGGAGGCTTTTTTTAATTGTATCTTGCGCGAATGATCGAACCATCTCTTTACGTCAAAATGTCCATTGACGCCTGGAACGGACAAATGAAGGCCACCAATTCCCTGCTGGAAAAAATTTCCGATGAACAACTCAAGCAGGAGGTTGCCCCCGGTAGGAACAGGGGTATCTATTTGTTGGGGCACCTAACGGTAGTGCATGACCTGATGCTGCCACTTCTCCGGTTCGGGCCGGCTATGTATCCGGAATTGAAGCCCATTTTTCTGGATGCCCCTGATAAGACCGTCGCCGATATCCCTTCAGCCGCGGTGCTTCGCGACCAATGGAAGAAGGTGAATGGTGAATTGGCCAAGCATTTCGCAGCTCTGAAGCCGGAAGAATGGTTTGAGCGGCATAACAGTGTTTCGGAAGAAGATTTTGCAAAGGAACCTCATCGGAACCGGTTGAATGTAATCCTAAGCCGGACGAATCATCTCGGTTACCACAGGGGGCAGTTGGTGTTACTCAATCTGTAGAAAATGATGAACATTGACCATCCGCGCCCGGTTCACGATTTTCTGTGCAATGAGTAATAACAAAGCCTCTCCGGTTGTTCCGATGCGTCCGATGTAAAACTCGTAATGGGTATAATTGTCCGGGTCGTCCACGGACTCATAGATGTATTGGTACATCGTCACGGGGCTGCCGAATGCGCTTTGTTCCCCATTTTGGGTGGATTTGCGCTTATAGGTCATCGTCAGTCCCCTGAAGGTAGCCGAATTGGAATCCAGGTTTACACTTAGGCTATCCAAATCCGTATTGCCTTTGAAATTAACAACGTTACCGTTTCTTACGATCTCCAGGGAATCCGTTCCGGTAATCGTTATCGTCGGGGGTCTCTCGGTCCTGATCGAATCGTACGTTTTCAAATCCTCCGGCGTCAGGCCTATTTTTTCCAATAACCTTTTGGAGCTCGCGGCCATCGCAGAATCCTGGAACCAGGCGCGGTTATCCCTGATGGCGGCCAGGACCTTGTTTCGAACGGCTATTTGTTGAGGCGTCAATTTGGGTGGTTGTGCACTCAGTTCTTTGACGAGGTGTTTTCCGGGTGTGAGGATGGATTGCACCTCCCATTTCACTGAATCCTGGATTTGGGCATTCAGTAGTTTTGGAAAGGACAGGATGAGGAGTAGGACCAACCGCATATCAAACGAATATACCGCTTTAGCGCTGGGTTTTTCCGGTTAATTTTATTCCAATTAACAGCGTCCGAATTTTGCGTTAAAAGCAGGCGTGCCTATTGCAAATTATTATATGGCATCCTTACTTTCGTTTCAAAAATATTATGCGCCTTGCTCTACTCACCTTCTTCTTTCTGGCGGCATGCCAGAAAAGCCACCCCTCTGTTCCCGTCGTTTCCAAAACTTATGGACGTGATACGCTTTTACTTCAATTCGTGTCTTTGGGATCTTTGTTTCAATGGACGGACACCATCAGTGAAAACCCCGATTCGATCCTTACGGCTGAGGCTTTGATTTATCAGGAGAGCCACTTCTACTACATCGTCGACTCGACGTGGAATTTCAAACTGCTGATCAATACGGATTCTTTATTCCCGGGTTCCTTTACGTATAGCTTTCTTAAATCCAATCCGGGGGGATTCGATTATGTGGGTGTATATCCCCCTTACGATACCCTGGAATCGGACACGGTTATCATCACCGCAATACATGAAAATCTTCTGGATGGGACGTTTACGGCTACATTCGGAGGGTACAAACCCGATACGGCCATGAGATTGGTGATCGGAGGGGGAATTTTTCAGAATTTGCCCGTATATCCGCGTCTTTAGGGCGTTTAATATTCTAATATTTATCCTTCTTTACGGTCAAACAACGACCATTTAACAGCCCAAGGGGTTCATTAACTACGTGTTGTAAAACGTTCTCTTTTACTTTGTAGTGTCATAGTAAAAATGAATCCAACCCTTTGAGAACTTTTTTACTGTACGTTGCTTACTTCTGTTTCCTGCAATCCGTGAATGCCCAGACCTCGTACACCTGGAACGGTGCAGCTTCGTCCGCCTGGAATACCCCGGCTAACTGGACCCCCAATGGTGTTCCGGGAGCCCTGGATAATGCAACTATCGTCACCGGCAGCAATAATTGCGTGTTGAACGCCTCCACAAGTGTTGGTAACCTTACATTGACCAGCGGTACGCTCAATCTCGGCAGTTATACATTAACAGTGAACGGCTCAAACGCCGTATTTACTTCGGGCACAGTGCTGAATGGGGTTTTAACGGTCCCGGGGGCTAATTCGACCACGTTTAACGGGGGCATTTTTAACTGTACCGTTGGCGTAACATCGGGGACGCTGACATTGAAAAATACGACGTTCCAGGGGACGACCAACCTGGCCAAGTCCGGGGCCACCAATGACTACAGCGGGGGTAATAATATCTTCAGCGGGGTGTTGACCGTTACGAATAACGGGACGGGCGTCCTGGCGCTCGGGAATGGCAACCCTGACCAATTCAATGGCGCGTCAACCTTTATTAATACGAGTGCCAGTAATTTATACGTAGCCTACAACAGCACCGGAAATACCTTCAACGGCGTAACTACTTTCAATAATAGTCCCTCGACCAACAACGGGGTCTATGTCAGTTGGAATTCGACGGGGACCGTATTCAATAACAGTATTGTGGTGAATTCTTCCGCCGGAACCGGTGTACAGTTCTGCGGCGGGAATGGCACGGCGACGGCTACCCTGGCGGCCGGTCAGACCATTACTGCGGGCTCTTTTACCGCAGGTACCTTGCTGCTCAGGCAGTTTACCCAGGCGGGGACTACGGCGCAAACCCTTTCCCTGACCGGCGCCCTGACCTTCGGGCCGGCCTCGACTTTTGGGGGCAATGTGACCTCGACCAGCGGCGCCCTGCTCTTGAACGGATGTACGTTCAACGGAACAACCAACCTGACAAAAACGGGCGGTACCGGGGATGGCGGCACGGGGGGAAATACCTTTAACGGGGCTTGCAGCATCACCAATAGTGGCACCAACTACCTGGTCCTGGGAAATAACAATCCCGATACGTGGAATAATAGCGCGACGTTCACCGACAACGGGTCGGATCGCTTATTACCCTGCTGGGGTAGCGCGGGCAATCAGTTCAACGGGAATATTTATACAAATACCTCGGGGAGCGCTTCCGGCATCGAGTTTTGCGGAGGTAATGCGACCGCGACGGCAACCATGGCTTCGGGATATAGTATTTTTCCCGGCTCGGGCGGATTGACTGCTGGTTACCTCTATCTCCGGCAGTTTACCCAGGTAGGAAGCACACCGATCAATCTGACATCAACCGGGACCTCCACCGTATACCTGGGACCGAGCAGTAGCTTTGGAGGCGCCGTTTCCGTGACAGCGCCCGATATTTATGCGCAAGGGGCTATTTACAACAGTGCGGCCACCTTTACAAAAACAGGGGGCAGCAGCGACAATAACAACTCTAAGCAAAATATTTTCAATTCCACGTGTACCATCAACCAGCAAAGCAGCACCGGGTCGTTTATGCTGGGCAATAATTCCAATGACCTGTTCAACGGAAACATCATCGTTTCGTCCACCGGTTCGAGTGGCATATACCTGGGCGGGAACGGGGGAACGGGAACACCTACGCTTGCGGCAGGCTATACCATATCTGTTGGCCCGGCCGGTTTCAGTGGAGGTTTCCTCAGCCTGAATACCTTCACCCAACTGGGCACCGCACCTATCAACCTGACATTCACCGGCACCAGTACGGGGCTTTATTTTGCGCGCGGATCGGTGATCGGAGGAAATGTCACTTCCAGCACGCCCGACCTATATTTTAACGGTTGTACCTTCAACGGAACCGTGAATGCCACCAAAACGGGCTCCTCCGGGGATTCCGGCGGCGGCGGCGATATCTTTAATGGCGTTTGCACCGTTACCAATAATGGAGGGAACTACTTGTTGATGGGGAACGGCTCGCCTGATACCTGGAACGACAGCGCAAACTTCACCAGCAACGGATCCTCTTATATTGGGCTCGCATATAACTCTGTCGGGAACCAGCTCAACGGGAACACTACCTTTTCCAGCTTTGGGTCTTCGACGGGTGTCTATTTTTGCCAAAACAGCGCATCTACTGTGACGCTGGCCTCGGGTCAGGCGATCCAGATCGGCACGGGGGGTTTCTCCTCCGGAACGCTTTCGCTAAAGCAATTCACCCAGGCGGGGAACGCTACGAGCAACTTACTACTGACGGGAGCTACTACCCTGCTGCAGGTCGGACCGTCCTCCAGCATCGGGGGAAATTTTATTGTAGTCTCTCCTAGGATCCTACTCAATGGCGCCGTTTATTCGGATTCGGTGAATGTGACGAAGACGGGCGCGACAGGGGAATGGTCTAGCGGGGGGAATACGTTCAATTCTACGTTGACAGTCAATCAGCAGGGTTCCGGATATTTTGGCTTTGCCAGCGGCTCCCCCGATATATACAATGGCGATGTTTACGCAAACAATAATTCCACCGAGCGGATCATCTTCGGGAATACCCCTGTGGGGAACCAGTTCAACGGGAACATTATTTTGACCCAGGTCGGTTCGTCCGTGGGGATTGCTTTTGGATGGAGTGCAAATACGAATGAAACACTGGCAGCCGGGAAGACGATATCCATTGGCGCCGCGGGATTCAGCACGGGGTACCTTCAAATCGAACGGTTTACCCAATTGGGAAACACCCCCGTAAATCTGCCACTCACCGGGACTTCTTCGCTGACCTTTGGGCCAACCTCCTCCTTTGGGGGGAATGTAACCTCCACCAGCGGGTCTCTCTTGTTGAATGGTTGTACGTTCAATGGGGTTTCTGTTCTAACGAAGACTGGTTCTACCGGAGACGGAGGGCAGGGTGGAAACGTGTTCAACGCTCCCTGCACCATCACCAACAGCGGCAGCAATTACCTGGTCCTGGGGAATAACACTCCCGATACCTGGAATAGCAGCGCAACCTTCACGGATAATGGGTCGGATCGCCTGTTGCCCGCCTGGGGAAGCGCGGGTAACCAATTCAATGGGAATATTTATGTAAATACGGCGGGCAGCGCTTCCGGCATCCAGTTTTGCGGAGGCAATACGACGGCTAGTGCGACCCTCGCGGCCGGGCAGACGATTAGTGCAGGTTCCTTTTCCGCGGGATACCTCATTTTGCGGCAGTTCACGCAACTTGGGAATGCGGATATAAATCTGACCTTGAGCAGCACGGCAACTTACCTCCAATTCGGACCGTCTTCATCGATTGGGGGCTCTGTCATCTCTTCCAGCCCAGGGCTGTTCTTCAACGGGTGTACCTTCAGCGACTCGGTCACTTGTGTGAAAACGGGTGCTTCGAGCGATGCCAGTGCGGGAAACAATATATTTAACGGGATTACCAATGTTACCAATGCAGGTACCGGAAACCTGTACTTTGGAAACGGTAGCTCCGACCAGTTCAACGATACGGCTACTTTCAACAATACCGGGGGGGCCAATCTTTACGTGGCCTACAATAGTCCGGGAAACACCTTTAATGGTTTAACGACTTTTAATAACAGTCCTTCCTCCAACAACGGGATATATGTTAGTTGGAATTCGGCGGGGACCGTATTCAATAGCAATGTCGCGGTGAATTCTTCTGCGGGAACCGGTGTACAGTTTTGCGGAGGCAATACGACGGCTAGTGCGACCCTGGCGGCCGGGCAGACTGTTAGTGCGGGCACTTTCTCCGCGGGCACCTTGCTGCTCAGGCAGTTTACCCAGGCAGGAGGTACGGCGCAAACCCTTTCCCTGACGGGCGCCGGTAACCTGACCTTTGGACCTTCGTCTGCATTTGGAGGGAATGTCACTTCGACCAGTGGTGCCCTGCTGTTTAACGGGTGTAACTTTTCGGGAACGGTAACTTCCTTAAAGACCGGCCCTTCAAATGATGGGTCAACCGGAAACAATAATTTTGGCGGGGCATTTACGGTAACCAATACCGGTTCGGGATATTTATCGCTGGGCAATGGCAATCCCGATGTTTGGCAATCAACGGCCACCTTCAATAATTTGAGCACCGCCCAGCATATGTATGTTGCCAATAACAGCTCGGGGAATACCTTCAACGGACCCGTATTGTTCAATAACCAGCCGGGCGCCGCGAACCTTTGGATTTATGCCAACGCGAATGGATCGAATACCCTGTACAATGCAACCATTGCGGTCCAGAACGTAGGGGGCGCAGGGGTATACTTTGGGTCGGGCGGCGGCACTGCCACCCTTTCCTCCGGCAATATTGTTACCATCGGGTCTGCCGGCTTCGCCTCGGGCGGCTTGATCTTAAGGAATTTTACCCAGGCAGGTTCGGGCACCCCTCAAAGTTTCACCACCACGGGAACCAGTTATATTCAATATGGGCCGGGGTCTTTGTTTGGCTCCTCCTTAACTTCTTTCAGCCCCGGACTGCTGTTCAACGGCGCCACCTTCAATGGGACTGTGAATTGTACAAAAACGGGTACCTCCAGCGATCAAAGCCAGGGCAGTAATACTTTCAATGCTACCAGCGTGTTGACCGATAACGGCAGCGGTTATCTGCTGATGACATTGACCAATCCGGATACGTACAATGGGAATATGACCTTTGTGCAAAGCGGAACGGGGGTGGTGTACCCTAATTATAATGGGAACAGTAACTATTTATCTAATGTTACCGTCACTTCACCGGGTTCGATGACCTTCGGAGCCGGTACCGGAACGGCCACTTTTTCCGGGTCCGGGACCCAAAGCATCAGCGGGAGCGCTGCGCCTACCTTTACAAGGCTGGTGATCGCCAACCTGGGCGGCGGGGTTACCCTCAATACTTCCGTCAATGTCTCCAGCGTTCTCACCATGTCTTCGGGGTTACTCAATACCAGTACGGCCAATATATTGACGATGCTCAACGGTTCCACCGCCACGGCGGCCACGGCCCTGTCGACCAGTTATGTCAATGGGCCAATGCGGTACCAGAAATCGACAACGGGGCCCAGCACCTTGAATTTCCCCATCGGCGCGGGAGCCGACTGCAGGCCCTTTATACTGACAGTAAATCACGCCACGAATACCCTTTACACGTACACGGCCCAACTGTTCAATGCCAGCGCGGCCGCCCTGAATTATACACTGCCTGCGTCCGTCACCAATGTCTCGGCGGTACACTATTACACCATCGCCAGGACCGATGCCTCAGGCACCAGCCAGCCGATCGCGGGACTGAGCGGAAATCAAACTATCCAGGTTTTCTTTGGGAATGATGACGCCGTCAGCGATGGCACCAACCTGGTAATCGTGAAAAATACCTATACCGCACCTACCGCATGGATCAACATTGGCGGTACGGGTGGTCCTTCCCCAACCGGAGGGAACCTCACCGGAAGTATTACCTCTACCTCCTCGCCCACGGCGTTCAATTCGTTTTCCACGTTCGCTTTAGCCAATCCTATCGGGGGCGGCAATGTATTGCCCGTGGGGGTTACCCTGAACGCTTTTGCTTCGGGTAAAGAGGTATCCCTCGATTGGATGACGTCCTCTGAAAGCGGGGACGCCTATTTCACGATCGAGCGGAGCAAAGACGGCATTACTTTCGATTCGCTGTCATCCGTTTCGACGGCTGCGCTTGACGGAAACAGCAGTACGCCCCTTCAGTATACGGGTATCGATCCCAATCCCTTCCCCGGCAACAGCTATTACCGGATACGGCAAACGCACCAGGATGGATATTCGGTTTATTCCTCCGTGGTTATGGTGAATTTTTCGGGGACACTTCAGTCTGTTTCCGTTTATCCGAATCCGACATCCGGGCCTGTTACGATTTCCGGAATTGCTTATGCGAGCATGTCCCTGGAATGGCTTGATATGGGCGGACGTTCGATGGGGGTTCAGACGTTACCCGTTTCGTCCGGGACGGTCCATTTGAATATCAACTTTATCAATGGCATATACTTTTTGAAGATGGTGTTCCCCGATGGAAGCGTAAAGGTCCAGAAGGTAATTTTGCTTCGATAAGTTTATATTCGGGGCATGAAAACATTATTCTTGCTCTTTTTTGTGATGGTGCTCCAGAATGACTGGGTACCCTTTTCATCGAAGGACTGCACCATACTATTTCCCAAAAAGCCGGTCGACTCCCAACGAACCATACCTTCGGCCATTGGCCCTTTAAAGATAACGCTCCACTTATACCAGCCATCGCAAGGCCAGCAGGACGATAACTACTCCTATGCCTTGGGCGAAACGGAATACCCCGACACCGTCGTAAACTCAGGCATGAAAAGTAAGTTGGACAAATTTTTCGACGACGCCGCCAAAGGCGCTATCAACAATATCCATGGCAAATTGATTTCGGTGGTCAGGATTCAAATAAATGGCTTCCCCGGCAGGGAAATCCGGGGGGAAGCTTCGGATGAATCGTTTATCATGACCATGCGCGCATATCTGGTCAAAAATAAAATGTACTCCCTCGGGGTGATTACTGCGAAAACGAAGAGCTCCAATGCTTCGATCGGGCGATTTTTGAATTCGTTCGAGTTGAAATGATTCATCAAATGTTCGTCGAATGCTGTATCGATTGCGGACGAATGTTGTCCAAAAACGAACAAAATCCGGCAATGACCCGGCCCGCAAAAAATTGTTATTTAATTCTTTATGATTCTGGCACCAAACTGGGCTATTTCGACCTATTCAATCTCAATATATGCTCCGGAACTACCTGGTTTCAGCAATCCGCCAACTGCAGCGGAATCGGTTTTACAGCGTCATAAATATTGTGGGCTTTACGCTGGGTCTTAGCGCCACCGCCCTGACCATCTTGTATTCCCGCCATGAATTGGGTTACGACCACTTCTTTCGGCAGCCTGACCGGATCTACCGGGTTTCCGCCAAATTGACGAATGAATGGTTTGCCCCTATGTCCGTTCCTTATTCAGCCGAACTTTGCAGGAAACCTTTTTCAGAAATTCAGCAATGCGCCCGGGTTAGCCGGTGGTCAACCCAATTCATAAAGGCGGGAGACAATAAGGTCTCGGAATCCAAAGGAATGGTCACCGACCCCGGGTCCGAGTTCTTTTCCATCTTTAATTTCCCCTTTATCGAAGGGGATCCGGCAAGCGCCCTTTCAGCCCCCCACTCCGTTGTCATTACTTCCTCCCTGGCGCGGGAATTATTCGGTGATCGTCAAGCGGTCGGCCAATTGATCCACTATGATACTTTACAATTGGCCGTCACAGGGGTAATGGATGACATCCCTTCCAACAGCCATTTTGATTTCAGGTTACTTTTTACCGATGAACAGGTAATGACCCGGGATATCGGTGCCGCCTACACGTATTGTGTGCTTTCACCCGGGACCAGCACTCAGGTACTGAAAGGGAAGATGATGGCTCAGGTGAAGTCTCTACCCAAGCCGGATGATCCCTTTTCCATTGTACAGGACATAACCATCACTCCCCTGAGGGATATCCATTTCGCGCAAGGCGCCAAGTATGAGCTGAAGCCCTCCGGCAACAGGCTGTACCTGTACCTGTTCATCCTGATCGGCACCATGATCACCCTCCTTTCCGGGATGAATTATATGAACCTTTCCATTGCCATGTATGTCACCCGGAAAAAGGAGATTGCCATCAGAAAGGTAACGGGCGCGGACAACGCTAAACTGGCCACTCAATTTATCATGGAGTCCCTTTGTCTTTCCCTGATTTGCCTGCCGCTTACGCTCCTGTTAATAGAGGTGATTCTGTCCCCCTTCAATCAGCTGATGGGCCTGCATCTCAGCAATGAATTCACACGCTCCCCAGTGATTTTTACGGTGCTTGCTCTTATGGCTCTCCTGTTGGGGATTTTGTCCGGATCTTACCCTGCCTGGGTCCTGCCCAGGCTAAAGGCTATTACGCTGTTCAAAAAAGAAATGGGCCGTTCGGGTCTTACATTGCGTCAGGGACTCGTCACCTTCCAAATGATCGTCCTGGTACTTATGCTCAGCTCCAGTTGGATGATCCATCGCCAGCTCCGTTTCATCCAGGAAAAAGACCTGGGCTTCAATAAAGATGGCGTACTGAAAATCGAAAATGCCTGGGGCGTCGATTCGGCCCGCTTTTCTTATTTGAAAAATGAGCTGCTCGCCAACCCATCAGTGTTGAGTGTATCTCAAGGTTATGTGCCCGGGGATGAAAATTATGGAATGTCGTTCAAAGGGGAAGGTTCCGAGGCAATCGGAACGGGTCTGATTCCGATCCGTGTCGATTACGACTACCTGAAAACCATGGGTATAAGCCTCCTGGCATCGTCGGATAGTGCCGGCAGCCGAACCCGAAGGCTTGTATTGATCAACCAAACACTGGCCCGTCAACTTGGGTTCAAGGACCCAATGGGAAAAAAGATCGTCCTCGACCCGGGTAAAAGCGACCAGGTCACCCGGGAAATCGGGGGTGTTTTCAAAGACTTCAATTATTTCTCCCTGCACCAGGCGGTGCCTCCCATGATGCTGAGCATGAGTCCCAGGTTCGGGGAGGGGGTGAATAATAATATCCTGGTCAAGGTCAGAACAGAGAACCTCTCCAAAACCATGGCCTATATCCGGCTAAAAACGGCCTCCGTGATCCCGGGCATCGATGTCGGTTATGAATTCCTGGATGAAAGTCTCGATAAGTTATACGACAAGGAACAGAAACTCTCTCTTTTAAACGGCGTGTTGCTGTCGGTGGACATATTCCTGTCCCTCCTCGGCCTTATCGGGCTGGCCGCATTCATGAACTTGCAACGTAAAAAAGAAATAGGCATCCGGAAGGTACTCGGGGCGTCTGTACCAGACATTCTCCTGCTGCTGAGTTCTTCCTTTTTGAAAATGGCTTTGATCGCCATTCTGGTAGGATCCGCGCTATCCTTTATATTTATCAGCCGTTGGCTGGAAAATTTTGCTTACAAGACGAATCTTTCCTGGATGGTGTTTGGCGGGACGGGGGTGATCCTGGTGGTGGTAATAATGTTGACTACAGGGGTTCAGGGGTTACGAGCGGCCATGACCAATCCGGTGAAGACGTTAAGGTCGGAGTAAGTAGCCTGTGTTACCTGTTTTCGATCCAGCAAACCTTTAATTTCCGCTCCGCAAACAGCCATGTACCGTTTTGCTTCACGATTTTATCATAATACCGGATACCCGCAATCATTAGCTTTTGCACCCCGTCAGGAAGTTTTAAGTGATATGCCCGGCAGTAGGTAGTTGCAGTAGCATTGTCGCCGTTCACCTCGATAATGCTTTGACCATTGAAATGCATCGTGGAAACGTACTGGTTCAGATCGTTAAATACCGGGAAAAGATTCTGCCTGCCCGTAACCACCTGCGTCGGCGTGGGAATTTTCTCATCCATATACACCTCAAAATTCGTATCCTCGGTGAAAAGGGCCATATGTCCCTGGATGTTACGAGTATCCGCACAAATGGGATAGGAGTCGATCAGTTCCCGAATAGCAACCCGGTCTTCCAGTTCTTGAAGTCTTTGTTCGGTGGTCATGGTTATTTCGTTTTTGTGTTGATTGCCGCTGGTGTCGTCCCATACTTTTGCTTAAAGGAGGTATAAAAGTGGGAAAGGTTTTCAAAGCCCAGGTCCAGGTAAATGTCCTGGGGCTTTCTACTTTTCTTCTGGATGAGGTAGTAGGCTTCCGAAAGCCGCTTCTCTTTCAGCCAGGTCCCCGGGGAGGTTTTAAATATATCTGCAAATTCCCTTTTGAAACTGGTCAGGCTTCTACCGCTGAGCCTGGCAAAATGTTCGATAGGCGCATTATAATGGTAATTCTTCAGCATAAATTCCTCCAGGTTCTGCTTATGCGGATCACTGAAGTCAAACAAGAAGGATTCCAGGTCCGGCCGCATATCCAACAACAGCGCGATGGCCTCATTTACCTTAATGGTTTCCAGCCTTTTGTTTATTGGTTTATTGGACTCTATATAGGGAATGATGGACTGGAAATACCCATTCAGCATGTTATTCGGCCCGAACAAAATATTCCTCGATCCCCGGTATCGCTCTTCGCAAGCAATTTCATTGTCCAACGCGAATTTCTGTAACCGATCCATGGTCAGCAATACAGAGATGCATTGATAGTCTTGATCTCCTGACGGGACCTTTATACTTTTGGCAAATTGATTTCTCCGGGCAAGGAGGAATTGCCCCTCCTCAAGGACCATTTCACCCCGCTGGTGATAAATTTGCGTTTGACCCGAAATTTGGTAGGCCAGAAGGTTCTCGGGGACAAACTTCTCATACGTGTACGACCTATCAAACGAACAGCTATAGAGGAAAGATTCCCCGAATATCTGCATAGCGGGCTTCACGGGTTATACACTGAAAGTTGAGAATGATAGGCATCATTTCTGGCTTCTGTGTTGCTATCCACTACCATCAGAAAAGCAGCATTTACAATAACGGTGACCGCTATCACCCGCCAAAGAGAGGCAGGCGTCAGAAAAATCACAGCGGCGGCGACAATGGTGATAGCGGGCAGGATTTTAAACACCAATGCCAGGTCCCCCCGGGATTTTGTGGTCCGTCGAATCTCCGATTCCACGAAGGCCTTTGGTTCACGTTGATATTCATTTTCAAATAGAGCTATCCGTGGCCGGTTAGTACCATACAAGCCTGCCCCGACGGCAATCAAAAAAAGACCCATAACCAGGAGGGGCCAGGTGAAGGACTTTGCAATGGCAGTTCTACCCCAATACCAAAATCCCACCGCAGCGAGCAATTCCACCACGCTGAATAACCAGACAATCTTTGCAGAAAAGACCTCGGCTTTGGCCCAATCCGTACTCAATTTGATGATGTCCATTCCGGGGTCCTCTTTTTGAATTAATGATAGCAAAAGTAAGCCTTTGGCCGAATCTCTATTTGCTGTACGGTCCAAATTTCATTTGCTGTGAAGGCCAAACCATCGAGCGGCAGCCTTTGGGAATTCGATGTCGCTGTCGGATGCCCAGGCCACTATCCCATCAGGACGTACGAGTAAGGCGCTTAGACCTAATCGGTCTTTTACACTTCGTGAAATATACTTGATTTCGTCACTCCTGACAGCTTTAAGGGAAGCATTCATATCGAAATCAAGCAGTATCCCCCGACCATCACGCATGGACTCGCCAATGGTTGTACCATCTTCGAACTCAAAATTGGGAACGCTGCGGCCCACCAGGGGGTGGTCGCTTCCGAGATCGTAGTGCGTGAAAATGCCCCAGACCCTTCCGGCGATATAAGTGGCGCCATCGCGCGTATCGATAAGGTCCCGGAAAATCGCATTCACCGCTCGTTGGTCCGGCCTCATGATGGCGACCTGGGCGCGCGACCAATCCAGAACCTGGACGCCAATGGGGTGCCTTTCGGAAAAATAACTGTCCAGGAGGCCTTCCGGCGCTTTGTTTTGAATGGTTGCGGCGAGCTTCCAACCCAGGTTCATGGCATCGCCCAGGCCAAGGTTCAATCCCTGGCCTCCCAAGGGCGCATGAATGTGTGCGGCATCACCGGCCAAAAGTACGCGGCCGTTCCGATAGGTCGTGGCCTGCCGCGCCCTATCCGTCCAGGTGGTGGCAGCATGCAGGGCGCTGATGGTAACATCGGTGCCCGAGACGCGGCGTAGCACCTCCTGCACGTGTTCCAGCGTGATTGGCTTATCTGAACCATGGAATGCTCCACCGTCAAAATCCTGAATGATGACGTAACCCGGCTGGGATTGCAAGTACATGCCTGTGGGTGTCACGTTTCGGCCCGGGCGGAGCTTTTCGGGGTCGACGATGTCCACCATGGTAGAATAGCCTGTGAATTCAGGCTCCGTACCCTCGAATTCAAAACCCCCGATCTTTCGAACGACGCTACGGCTGCCGTCGCAACCTACGAGCCATTTGCACTTGAAAGACCCAACTGTTACCCCTTCCTCGTTTTGATGGAAATCGGTAATGGCTTGCCGCCGCTGGATAACTACTTCCAAGGCCTCCGCGCGGCGGGCCAGCACGGATTCAAGCTCCTCCATTTCGGCCAATAAAACGGGGGCTGTCGAGCTGGGCAGGCGATATTTCCACTGTGCCGTGTCGATATTGTCCTCATAAAATGGAATGCCGGCGAAGTGTCCGGCCTGACGTCTCGACGTCGTGCCCATATGAGGGTTTTTAAAGCGCTTGGACACTTCAAGCTGATCCAACAACCCACGGCGGTAAAGCGCTTCAATCGAAGGCGACGAGAGGCCGCGGATCCCAAAGGGAAGTTGCTTCAAAGGTGAGTGCGGGTTCTCCGCCTTTTCGAGTATCAGGACCGAACATCCGGCCAGGGCAAGCTCACACGCGAGGAACAGTCCTACAGGGCCCGCGCCGGAAATGATTACATCTTTCATGCAGACAAAATTCCGGAATCCTTCCGTCTCAGGCTTGTATAAACGCGACAAAATCACCTCTTACAGCTTTTGCATTTCGTGCGAATGCCGCTGGTGTGGTGCCGCTATAACGTTTGAATTCCTTGCTCAGGTGGGCTTGATCCGTGTAGCCCAACTCCTGAGCCAGGCCCGCAAGGTTTGCATTTGGATGAAGCCATAAATGGTTGCGTGCCTGCTCAAATCGAATCAGGCCGGACACGTCTTTAACCGTATAGCCGGATGATTCCTTGAACTTCCTTTCCAGTGTACGAACCGTCGCATGAGCCGCCGCCGCTACCTGGCTGACCGGCATCGCACCGTTTGCTTTCCTCATGGCGACTCCGGCTTTGAAAAGCATACTGTCCATGGCAACCTGCGATCGTGCATTCAGGAAATACTGTTTTACCTCAGCCAGCGCTTCGTCTATCTTGTTGGCATTTATGGATTCATTCAACGAGGATTGCAGTTGGGCGATGGGATGTTCGAATTTGTGTACTGAGCGTTTACCGGACGGCAGTCCGAGCAAATCGAATACCGTCCAGGGAAAGCATCTGACCCCAATAATCTCTAAACGGTTTTTCGTGTAGAAAATGGCGGGCTGGTTGAGCAGACCCATCATAAACGGGGATGGCAACGGCTGTAGGGCGTCATCGTGGGAGATGCTAAGGGCGCCGCCGAAATGAAAAATAATTTCAGCATAGCCATCAGGCATGACCTCAAAACCCGATGGTAATTCACCGACCTCCCTGCTGTTGTACCAAAAGCACTTTATGGTATCCCGCAGCGTTTCGGGAGGTTCATATTCCTGGTGTTGCATCTTTAGATCATTTGCAATAGGTACCCCGCAAGCGAACTCCCCGCCACCACGAACACTGTATTCACCTTCCGGAACCCAAAGGTAACGCCCAGGCTCAACACCGCGATCAATACCGTCCGCCAATCCGTCACCGTTTCCCGGGCAAAAGCAATGCACACCGCAACGATGATCGCCACTGACGCCGCATTCACCCCATCCAGGAAGGCGGAGAACAACTTCGACCGTCGCATTCCGGGTACCAGGGGATTCAACAGTGCCACGAATACGAAAGACGGCAGGAACACCGCCACCGTCGCCATCACCGCCCCCGGCAATCCATTCATTTGCCACCCGATAAACGTTACGGACGAGAACACCGGCCCCGGCGTAAACTGTCCCACCGCGATTGCATCCACCAATTGCGTCCGGGACAACAAGCCCTTTGCCACCAACTCACTATCCAGGAAAGCAAACAACACATACCCGCTCCCATACAAGATGGCACCGATCTTCAGGAATACGAGAAAGATGCGCATATTCGCTTCCGAAAACAACGGCACCTCCAAAAGCAATAAAGGCAGGACCGTCCGCCGCCGCACGAAATACAACAGCAATACCACCCCGCCCGCCCCGAACATCACATAAATCTCATTCATCCCCGCCAGGGAAGCCCCCAACGCCAGCACTCCCATCACCCACAACTCCGCCGACCTCAACGCCTTTTTCGCCAGCGGGAACACCGCCGCCAGGATGATCGCAATAATTGCAGGCTTGATCCCATATGTAAATGGCCGCACCTGCGGCAACTGGCCATACTGTTTATACAGCCACGCAATCACCCCCGTGATCAGCACCGCAGGGAGGATAAAACAACAACCCGCCACCAACAATCCTTTCCAGCCCCCACGCTCATAACCCAGGTGGATCGCCATCTCTGTACTGTTGGGTCCCGGTATCAGGTTCGTTGCACCGATCAGGTCCAGGAAATGCTGGTGATCCATCCAATGGCGTTTGTCTACGACCTCCTTTTGCATCATCGCAATATGAGCCGCAGGACCGCCGAAAGCCGTCAGGCCAAGGCGCGTAAACAATCCCGCCAGTTCTTTCAGACTACTTCTTTCGTTTTGCATAGAGGATGCTATCTATAGAAGCCCGGCCACCGCCATATATCAGCAAAAAGACCAACAGCAAGGTCATCGCAAAATCCGTCCGCCCGTCGTGCGCCATCACCCAAAACCCCTTACCCACCAACTCCGGCCATTTCGTTGTCGCAAAGGCCACCGCCATCATCACCAGCAAGGGCAATGTCGCCAGCCGTGTCAGTAACCCGAGCACTAACAGCAACCCGCAAATGATCTCGAAGCTACCTGTAAACGGCGCCCAAAAGGTTGCCGGATGAATCCCTAATTTCTCAAATCGGCCACTGCCCAACGTTTCGGGGTACAAGAATTTCTGGATACCCTCCGACAAAAAGACAAGCCCTACCGCCAGCCGGATCAGCAGCGCGGGAAAATCCGAAGTACGCAACATCTTTATCATAAATAATCGAACAACGCCATGAACCCGAAATCCATGTGCAACTGCATATGACAGTGGAACAGCGTCAAGCCCGGATTATCTGCCACAAAATCTACTTCCATCTCCTGGAAGCCGCCCAACATCGCCACGTCCTTCATAATCCCCGCCGTATGCTTTCCGCCGATCTTTGTGATCTCAAAACTATGCCGGTGCAGGTGCATGGGGTGTATGTCGTCCGATGCGTTACGCATCCGCAAGCGATACCGTTTGCCCTGCTTCAGGTGAAACAACGGCGCCATATTCATCATATCAAATGCCACCCCATTGATCGTCCATCGGTTAAACCCGTTTTCCGCACCGTTATTCTTCTTAAACAACATCCCGATCACTTCGTCCGGGGGCGGCACCGTCCAGCCCGCATCCCCGAACCGGGTATAGTCCCACTTGAAGGGCTTGGGCTTTATCCAAACCGGCTTGCCTTTATGCCCCGTATACTGCACGACCGTCCCCATGCCATTTCCCCGGTCGTCATCTGCCAAATCGCCCAGCACCCATACCCCAGGATTCTTCATTTCCACGATGGCCGAAATCCTTTCCGCCGTACCGATCCACAACACCGGCACCTCCGCCGGTTTCGGCACCGGGAACCCGTCCAGTTCGATCACCTTGAACGTATGCCCCGGCAAAGCCAGGCTGCGGATCTCCGAGCCGCTCCCGTTCACAATATGGAACAATACCCGCTCCCCATACTTCACCTGGATCGGGTGACCATGGCCCAACTGCTTTCCATTTATCGTAAATACCTTGTAACCCACTTCGTAACCCTTGACTTTCGTCGGGGCCTCCTGATCGGCCCTTTCCCCCAGTTCCATGAGTTCATGCACCATCTCCCCAGCCAGAAAATCGCTGGACATATCTCCGCCCCGCATAAAATAGGGGTCGAACTCCTTTAGCATCAGGAACTCCTCACGGTCAAATCCCCCGCGTTTCGTAGCCGGCTCGATGTACACCGCTCCCACCTGCCCCGAATACTGCCCCGCGCTCAGATCGGAACCCGCCACCGTATGCGTATGGTAAAAACGCAGACCCGAAGGCCGCGGCACCAACACTTCCCGTCGCATTCCATGAGCCGGAATGTAGGGCGTACCCTCCTCCGCCGATCCATCCACTTCCACCGGAACAAACTGTCCATGCCAGTGAAATTGTTCAGGCCGGTCCGTATCATTGTAAATATCCACTATGGCGCGCTGGCCTTCCTTGAAGCGCAGCAAGGGTCCCGGAAACTGACCATTATACGTCGTCGTGGAAATGATATGCTGCGGGGCCACTTCCACAAGTCCCGTCCCTATCCTGATTGTATAGTCAGCAGGGGCATGCGGCACCTGAACCTTGCCAAACAAACCCGCGGCTCGCGAGGGCAATACTCCGGCAACAGGGAGGGTCAATCCTGCCCACGTGATAAACTTGCGACGATCCATAAAATAAAGGTTATACAATAAACCAACAGAACTATGGTTTATTTGAAAATAGTCTGGTCTCCCGGAACCCCTTCGGCGTATACCCTGTATGACGTTTAAAGTACTTCACAAAATGCGATGGGTCCTTGAAGGACAATGAATAGGAAACCTCCGCGACCGTATTGTCCGTATAGGCCAACAACCGCCTGGCCTCCCCGATCACATACTCCGCAAGTACCTCCGCTGCCGACCGGGCTGCCGCCTTGCGGCAAACCGCATTCAGGTTTTGGGGCGTCGTATTCAGCTGATGCGCATAATAGGCCACATTATTACGCAAAGGCCGCTCATGCAACAACAGCTCCCCAAACGCCCGATACAACTCCTTACGGTGTCCGCCCCGCACCATTGCCGGCCGGGCCACCTCGGCGATTTTCACAAACAATCCCTTCAACATCGCCTCCACAAACAACAACGAACCTTCCGCCTCTTTCACCACGAGCCCCAACAACTGCTCTATCACTTCTACGTCGTCGAGGTAAGCGCATGTCAATTGGCTGACTTTTTCCAGCAGTTCCTTCAACTCCCCGTCCAGACTCTGCTCGAAAAACATCCTTTTCAGGATCAATACAAAACCCTCCGGCTCCGTATCCATGTCCAGATCCCAATGATGCACCTGCTCCTGCCGGATAAAAAACAATACCGGCGGGCGCACGTCGTACCGCTGGTTATCAATTGTATGATAACCCCGTCCTGCCGACAAATAAATCAATTCGAAATAGCTATTATGTTTATGCGGTTCCGTCTTCCGTCTATCTTTACGAAACGCAGCCGCCTTTAAATACCCGCTGTCCTTGCTCTTATCTTTTATATTGATATTCATCACATTGGATCTTGATTTTCCAGATAAGATATTCGGTTTTAGCGAATTATTGTACGGTTTTATTTGCTGCAATTTAGAAAATTGCTTATAGTTGCTGAATTCAGTGTGCAAATTGAACTTGGTTGGGCTATTATTCTTCATTTACTGACAGGGAGTTGCTGGACCTCCTGAGAGAGGGCGACGAAGCGGCGTTCACGGATTTATACAAGCGGTACTGGGACCGCTTATACGTTGTTGCTATGCATACGCTTGGCTCTCACCCTGAAGCGGAGGAAGCGGTCCACACGGCGGAGATGGTCAGGCACATTCCGAGGACGGCCAATTTTGACTTCACTACGGGGTTGTTCAGTTGGCTGAGCAATGGGGAGTTTCCGGTGAATACGAATCGGCCGAAGACTTTTGATGCGATCAATATAAACCGGGACGGCATCCTGGTGGTCAGGATCGTGTTCTTTTGCCTGCTGCCTGTCTTGCTTTTTGCCTACGGGACCCTTCTGCTGATCCTTAGGAAAAGGAGGTAGGTGCTGATTCGGCTACAACAAAAGTAGATTTGGCTACCTGTCCTGTGTCGCGGTAGATGAACTTTGCTTGAAAATCACAATGAAAAACGTAGTTATAACCGGCGCCAATAAAGGCATCGGTTTTGAAGTGGCAAAACAAATGGCGGAATTGGGTTATTTTGTGTACCTGGGATGCCGGAATGAACAAAACGGGTTGGATGCAATCGAAAAGCTTAGGGAGTTGAATATTTCAAATGTCAAACTGCTTCAAATAGATGTCTCCGATCCGGATTCGGTAACAGCAGCGGCATCCAAACTCGCATCGGAAATCGATGCGCTGGATATATTGATCAACAACGCGGGAATTGCGGGTGGTCAACCGCAGAATCTCTCCGTTTGCGCTTTGTCACTATTAAAGGAGGTCTTCGACACGAATTATTTCGGTGCCATTCAAACGACCCAGGCGATGCTTCCCCTTTTGGAAAAGGCGGCGCAGCCCGTCATCGTGAATGTCTCCAGCGAGTTGGGATCCCTGGCCATGCAGACCGCCGAAGGGCGTAATCAGAATTGGGACAATGTCCATGTATACGGGTCCACGAAGACGGCTTTGAATAGCTTTACCATTCACCTGGCTCAAGAATTCAGGAACACCAAATTCAAGGTCAATAGTGTTACGCCTGGTTTTACCGCTACCGATCTGAACGGGTATACGGGATTCAAAACGGCGGCCCAGGGTGCAAAGCCCATCGTTAGATTGGCTACCATTGGAGCGGACGGGCCTTCGGGGAAGTTTTTCAGGGAAGAAGGCGAAGTTCCCTGGTAATAATTTTAATATATGAAGGAAGTACGCAGACTAAAATCGATAACCGAATTGCACCGCTCAAGAGGGGTGCCGTCACCAAAGCACCCCTTGATCAGTGTCGTGGATTATGCTTCCTTGCACCTTTCGCCGGAAAGCTATGCTCTCAACTGGGTATGTGATTTTTATACAATATCCCTTAAGAAAAACCTGAATTCCAAACTAAGATATGGACAGCAGGAATATGATTTTGACGAAGGGACGATGTTCTTTATTGCACCCGGACAGGTGTTCGGCATCGACGCTCCAACGCAGGAGCCAAAGATCAGATTAGGGTGGCTATTGTTGGTACACCCTGATTTTTTCTGGAATACTACTTTGGCTAAAAGCATAAGGCAATATGAGTTCTTTGATTATGCTGTCCATGAAGCGTTATTCCTGTCAGAACAGGAAGAGGCTATTATCGACAATGTTGTTGACAATATCAGGTTGGAATACCAGCAGAATATCGACAAATTCAGCCAGATTATCATCGTTTCCCAGATCGAAACCTTGCTCAATTATTCCCAACGGTTCTATCAAAGACAATTTATTACCAGGAAAGTAACCAACCATAAGATACTTGACAGGCTGGAAAATATTCTGACCAGCTATTTTAATGGCGATGAGTTGTTAAGCAAGGGACTTCCTACTGTCCAATATATCACGAAGGAGCTGAATATCTCCGCAAGCTATCTAAGCGGCCTCCTAAAGGAGCTGACTGGATTGAGTACTTTACAGCATATTCAAAATAAAATCATCGAAAAGGCCAAGGAACAACTGTCCACGACTGATCTTTCTGTCAGCGAGATAGCCTATGGGCTGGGGTTCGAATACCCGCAATCATTTAGCAAGATGTTTAAGGTGAAGACGGGTCTTTCGCCGCTGGAATTCAGGGGTTCGTTCAATTAGCGGATCATAAAAAACAGACCCCCGAATTATCGGGGGTCTGCTCCACAGTTACGTCATTTAAAAATGAGGATCATCCTTTTTTAGGGCAGCAGCCCGGAGGGCAACCCGGGGGACAAGGATGTGGGCAATTCGGGCCACACTTCTGAGTCGTCTGTGCCTTTGCTTTCGTTGCCTTTCCCTTTCCTTTTCCGGCATAAACGGTCGTGCTCAACGCCAACAGCGCAATACACGACAGTTTCATCAATGATTTCATTGTGAAATATTTTTACGGTGAAAAAATGTTTACGGATGTTAAGAAAGAAAGGATCGATTGGGCGGTTTCCAATGCTGTTGAGAATAATCGCTAAGATTATTATCGGACATAACCGTGTAATCGATCAACGTGACCTGCCGGGTGAACTCCAAACGGAAGACAGGCTTAAAGGTAACCAGGCAACACAAGGGACAATCGACACAACTCGCGCAGCCGGGCTTTCCTTTTGGTTCACTCTTTCCGCAAGTTCGAGCGGCCATCTTACATTTATCGTGCATCCTGGCCATCGTCGTACATTGCGAAGACAACCACATAGTTCCGGCAAGCAGGACCATGAGCGGAAAGAGCAATATGACGGCGTATAGTTTCCTCATCCGATATTAAATGTACAAAGAAAAGACTTCATCGACACATAATCGGACGCCAGGTGTCCATATCCGAACAACTTCACTTTCAACCAAGTTATCAAGCAATTGGTTATAAGTCACTTGGCGTCTTGACATTTTCCTCGCTGCATTCCCGAATATGTTCAAGAACTACTTCATCGTCACCTGGCGCAACCTAACCAGGCACAAGACGTATTCTGCGATCAATATCATCGGGCTTGCCACCGGCATGGCTGCGTGCATCGTGATCCTGCTGTTCGTTTTTTACGAAAGGAGTTTCGATAGCATGCATCACAAAAACATCTACCGGCTCAATGAATTGCAGACTTTTACCAGCACGGCGACCACTGATAAGATAGCAACAACCATGTTCCCCATGGGGCCAACGCTGAAAGACGAATTCCCCGAAGTCCTGAACTACAGCCGGGTGGACTTGAACAATCAATACGAGATGACGTACGGGGAGAAAAGAGTATTCTTCCCGCAAACGTACTTCGTGGATAGCACCTTTCACCAGATGTTCGACTTCCCGCTCCTGAAAGGAGACCGGCAAACCGCGTTGCAAAAACCAAACAGCATCGTGCTGACGGAATCGGCGGCCCGGACGTTATTCGGCAATGCGGACCCCATCGGGAGGACAGTTTCGCATTTCGGGGATGATACTCTTCTTTTTACGGTAACGGGCATCCTGAAAGATGTGCCTGCTCATTCCCAATTTCAATTCGATGCGTTGCTATCATTTAAAACCGTCAGGATTAATAATTGGGGCTACGAGGTAAACACCTACCTGGAACTCGCACCCAACACGGATATGGCTGCCCTGGAAAAGAAATTTCCAGCCTACCTGAAAAGACATCCCATCGGGGACAAACAAGTACGTTACGGGCTGTTCCTCCTGCCGTTAAGGGACGTCCATGCCAATGCTGCCGATATCATCTATGATGATATCAATTTCCAGAAATTCGATAAGCGCTATATCCATATTTTCATCGCCCTCGCGCTCCTGGTGCTGCTGATCGCCTGCATCAATTTTATGAACCTATCTACCGCCCGGTCGGCTGAACGAGGCAAGGAGGTAGGTATCCGTAAATCGATCGGCGCTCTGCGCTCGCAACTGGGTGTCCAGTTCCTGGGCGAGACCGTCCTGTTTTCCCTGATCGCGCTCATCATTTCCCTGGGGCTGGTGAGTTTGGTGCTCTGACCAAAAAATAAATGCCCGCGGTGTATATTTAATATTAGAAATAACAGCAATTTGAATTACCAGGATGACTTTCTAGAAATGCGGTCAAGGCTTTTTTCCCTGGCCTATAAGATGACAAAAAGCGTCGTGGACGCGGAGGACATCGTGCAGGAGACTTTTCTCGGGGTGACTTCGGTAAAGGCCGGTAGCGTTAGGGATCCCGCAGCTTATTTTGCACGCGTGGTGATCCATCGTTGTTTTAAAGTATTGGATCAACGGAAGTTGACGGCATATCCCGGTCCTGACCTCCCGGAACCGCTGCAAGAGGATAGGCCTGCGGAATGGAGTGCCGGGGATCTTTCCTATGGAATATTGCTAATGCTGCAACGATTGAAGCCGATGGAAAGGGCGGTTTTTATTTTGCGGGAGTCCCTCGAATTCGACTACGACATAATTGCGAAAATCCTGTCCGTGAAAGCGGATCATTGCCGGCAACTATTGCACCGGGCCAAAGACAAGCTGCATCAATCGGCGCCGGTAAGCCGCACTTCGCAGGACCAATTGGCTGAATTAATGGCAGTTTTTCTCGCGGCCGTTTCTTCAGGCGATTCAAGTCCGCTGATCGCCCGGCTTCGGGAGGACGTGACTATCTATGCAGATGGGGGCGGAAAGCGGCTGGCTGCACTCAAGCCGGTGGTTGGCCCGATGGCCGTGTTGAAATTTATGATGGGCATTTATAACAAAGGAGCGGACGGCGTCTCCTTTTTGATAGCACGCGTAAACGGTGAAGCGGCGGTTTTGCTGCATGACCTTACCACCGGACTGCCCGAAACGGTGATGTTTTTCAATATTGAAGAAACCCGGCTTGCCACCATCTATATGGTGCGAAACCCCGATAAGCTGAAAGGCATCGCAAAAAAGGCCACGGCCGCCAATTGAAATATCGAAAATTTTTTCCGCCGATTTTGTCACAAAAAGACCCGAACCGACTCCTTGGGTAAACAGAATTTGGTATGAAAAAACACTATTGGGTCGAAAAGTCCTCGGTCATCCATGCCCGGTCTCCTGAAATATTTCAGGTTCTAATGGATTTGGAACATTGGAACCAATGGACGCCGTCGATAACCGAAATGTCATTAATGAACACCCATCCTCCTGTGCCGGGAACTAAAATAAAGGTCCTGCAACCAAAGCTCCCACCTGCCATTTGGACTATTACGGAAATTAACCCGGATACGTCGCTCACCTGGGAAAAGAAGTCCTTTGGTCTTAGAATGCTTTCCGAACACCAGATCATAGAAAGCACGAGCAAGACTGTAGTCTCCATTCGCATGACTTACCAGGGGCCATTGGCAGGTCTGTTTTACAAGCTCACCCACTCCCTGGTGGATCGTTATATGACCATGGAAATCAATGGTCTCAAACGCATATTTGGGAGGACAGAATAAAGGTACGAAATAAATATTACGTAAAATATGAATCGTACGATTTTTATTTTACCTTTGTGCAGTTATGAGTTTAAAAGATCAATATGAACCGGTAGAACCTACCAAGTCTGAGCTTGAAATATTGCAGGTGCTATGGGATAAAGGCCCTTCAACCGTTCGGGTAGTCAATAACGAGCTGCTTAAGCAAAGAGATGTGAACTACACCACCACACTTAAGCAGATGCAAAATATGGCGGAAAAGGGGCTTCTTAACCGCGACCAGGGCCAAATGAAACACATATACAGCGTAGCTGTGGAAGAACAAAAACTCAAGGAGCACTTGCTGCACAAATTTGTGGATGCGATATATAAAGGTTCGGCCAGTAAGTTGGTAGTGCAGCTTATCGGCAATAAGAATACATCCCGGCAGGACCTGCAGGAAATAAAAGACATGATTAAAAAACTGGAAGAATGATAAATGCCATTAGCTATACTCTTGTGCACTCTTTGTGGCAAGGTGTGCTGCTTTCTGCAATAACCGGGCTGATAATGAGCTGTACGCGTAAGTCATCATCTGCCCTTCGTTACAACCTGCTGGTTTCAGCAATGGTGTTGTTTGCCGTCGGGGTAACGGCCACGTTTTGCTTTGAATGTAATGAGGGAAGGGCAATTATACCAGTTTTTCTTGCTGGGCAGCACGTAATTAATTCC